>Ga0209096_1004477_pt1 | contig 11220 bp, 10 predicted proteins | sample AD_UKC034_MetaG_FD_184407 | JGI IMG/M metagenome (GOLD analysis project Ga0209096, IMG submission 184407) | Active sludge microbial communities of municipal wastewater-treating anaerobic digesters from USA - AD_UKC034_MetaG (SPAdes) (version 2) | ecosystem: Engineered > Bioreactor > Anaerobic >...
TCACCCGCTGCAATAAAATCACCTGCACACTCATAAGCTGGCGACGTTTTATCCCACCCTTCCAGGACCTCACCATAGGATCGATTTACTCCGGCATCGAATCGCTCCGGTCCGGCCATAGCATACGAGGAAGGCCATTCAAACAGAACACCATTGCCGATCACGTCGTCATCCTCAAAGGATTCCTTTTCTGGTTGATCGAGAGCGAATATCTCGAACTGCCGGAAAAGAAGATCCGAAGGATAAAGAGCCCGCCCAGGGATACGATGACCAAGAGGGCCGCCGACCTGCTGACTCCAAAAGAGATCCAGACGCTTCTTGACGCCTGCATATGGAGCAGGGACCGGGCGTTATTGATGACCCTTTACGAAGGAGGATTCAGGGTCGGCGAGATCGCTCAGCTTACCTGGGGAGATCTCAAAGCGGATTCGAAGGGGATTGCCGTCAATGTCAAGTTCAAGACATCATATCCCCGCTATATCAGGCTTGTCATGGCGAAGGAATACCTCGCGGAATGGAAGGCAGATTATCCCGGTGAAGTGGCGCTCGACTCGCCTGTGTTTCTTAACGAACGCCGGGGGCCACTGACACGGGCAGGGGTGGCCATGCAAATTAAACGAATTGCAAAAAGAGCGCAGATAACCAAGAAGATCACACCACATCTCTTCCGGCATTCCCGGATCACTCACCTCCTCCAGGAAGGAGTGCCGGAGAGCACGGTCAAATTGATGATGTGGGGAACACTCAGCACCGATATGCTCAGTACCTACGGGCACCTCACTGGCCGGGACATCGATACTGAGATAGGGAAATTGTATGGGATAGAGGTTGAAAGCAAGGAAACGGTACAGAACCGCCTCACTCCTATTATCTGTCCGTCCTGTGCACATATCATGCCCCCCGGCGAAGAGTACTGCCGGAACTGCATGGAACCTCTGACTCCCGAAGCAATCGCAGAAGAGGCGACTGTGCAGCGGTTCGTGCTAAAGAATTTCTCAACATTCAGGAATTACCTGGACAAGGTTGAGAGGGAACAAATCCAATCTCTAGCTAAAAAACAATAGAGAGTGTAATGGGATTCCACAGGAAGTCTAGATTAATAATCCGAATATTATTTTGTAATTAGGACCCATTCACTCTACTATGTCATCGCCGGATAATATTGAAAACAATAATGATCCGGAGGTATGGAAAAATATTGGAAATGATTTTTTTAACAAAGGGCAGTACGACGAAGCGATTAGATGTTTCTTTAAAGCAATTGAATTAAATCACGACTATTTAGACGCCTGGAATAATCTTGGATACACATATTTTAAATTGGGTCAAGTTGAGGAAGCCGATAAATGCAATAAAAAAGTGAAGGAGATAAAATTAAAACTAACAGAAACTGAAGAGACTCAAATAATTCCCAAAAAGAAAAAATTCACAATGCCGGCACTTTCTCTATTGGGTATCCTAGTTATTGCAATTATTATTATAGCAGTAATAGCATCCTTAATGCTCGGTATTTTCAGTGGTGGAGAAACTACTCGGGATAAAATTGTATCCACAACCACCTATCCCACAAGTGCTTTCCCAACAACAATAGTCCATACTGAACTTCCTACAGTAGTCCATACTGAAACCCCCACAACAATCCAGACCCCATTACCGACAGTGGTTTCATTTTTTCAAACTGATGACGATGAAATTCTGTGGGATAGTATTGTTCCACATATGAAGGACATAGAATTTTATATTAATGCATTGGCTGACTTTTGGGAAGATGATGACTATCTTGGAATCAGAACTGCCTGCCAACAAGGAAGTAAATCTTGTGTAAAAGCAATGGAAGAAACAGGGGGTTTAAAGACAAGTCAAAAATTTAATCCATTGAAATCTGAACATTTTGAATACTTGAATAATTATAAGGTGTTTTTTCAAAAATATGAAGAAGCTGCCATTGCATATCGAAATGAACAAAATTCAATGGGAAGGGCTTTTATCCTTGAAGCTGAAGAAGCAGGAGACCGAGCACAGATAAACCATGAAAATATTATGAAAATGATTGATACCATGTAATTATCTATTTAAATGCAAATTTGATTTTTTCAACTCCCTATTTGTATTGTCCAATGGCCATCAGCGGTAATATCCATGTAGTATTTTCCTTTTTCAAGTCTTGTTGATTTTTTACCACTATAATGCCCTATTTCATTCACAAGTAAATCTTGGTGATAACCATCTCCACCTTTCACCCATACAATGAAATTGGAACGGCCACTATGAGACATGGAGAAAATATAGAGTCCGGCAGTCTGCACATTGAGGGGGATAACATCATCACCGTATCCCGATATTACACCATCATTCGATGAGCTGCTGGAACCACCTGTACCACATTCTGGTTGTTTCGAATCATATGAGAGGACGGTAGTTCCCTGACAAGTGTTTATGGTGTATTTTATCGGAACGGCATCCCAATTTATTGTTCCAATTAAAGTGGGATAATCACGTTCAACGGCGCTGAAAAATCTAATTTCGGGTAAATCCTCGTTTACTTTAAACCACTTCCTGGCATCAGGATCGTAATATAACTTTCCTACTGTATACTTTTCCTCATCATAGTTTATTTTCAAAATCACCCAAGCTCGGTCTTTATCATAAGTGGAGTCGGTTGTCGATTGCTGAATTTCATCCCCTACTTTATAATGATTAGATGCAAGGGGAACATTTGTGGCTGGAACATTTGTGGATACTATAGTTGAAGAAGGCATTTTGCCACTACGATAAATCGTTAGAGTGGAATATTCGGTATCATAAAGTGTGTCGGTGCCAGGATTATAGATGTAAGTATCTATTTCTTCTGTAAAAGAATACGATACAACATACTGGTTTTCCCTAATTTTAATCCACTGCCCGTTTATTGGACCATTTGAATCTTCCCAAATGAATTTTCCGTCTTCTTGGAAAATATATGTATAAATATTGGGGGTGGTGTCTTTTGAAGTCGTGACATCTTGAGTCCAAACACCAATAATCGGATCAGGTGAGGTTCCTACATCTTGGGTTTGTGGATTACCTACGCGTGAGGTATCTGGTTGAGTTGAACACCCAGATAGAAATATTCCTATTATCAATAAGATTGACAATAATAATAATCGCTTTTTCATTAATGCCCTATAGATTGTAAAAAAGAAAAAAGTGTTGTTATTGAGATATCACTCCCTTTTTTTTAATCTGATTTAAACGACAATCAAAAAATTTTTAATAACTCCTCCTCGTTTTCTCCCGTTCGGTCCGGGAGGGATCTCCAGGGTCACATTCAGTCCCCCTAGTAAAAATTTTTAAACACCATTATCCTCTTCTCTCTTGTATGCCGCCGATTCCCTCTTTGATTCATCCTCGATAATGGCCGGTATACAGGTGATATATTGCATAACAATGTGCTTCGCACTCGACGCAGGGCTATTGAAGCCTATGAGCGCCACACCGGGTTTACCGGCCTTGGCGATTACTTCGCAGAGCAGGGTTTGATCACAATCATCGACGAGGAGAGAGCATGCGCAGAATAGTGGGCTCCCCCATAAATGACACCGCCTTCCACAGCTATGACATCACGAGGGAGCTTAGCTTATCCTTCCCCCCAGGGACTAAAAAGGTTACGTCCACGGTAATGGGGTGAGAGGAAATGCGTGCCCGAATTTTCATTTTCCCCGTGCACCGGGAGGTTTTGAACCAAAACCGCGGCACCTGGGAGGGCCAGTGATGGCGAAAAAGAAGAAGTGCCCGTATTTCTCTGCACGGAGAAACGGGAAGTGGACCACGATGGTCTGCACCCTCCCGGCCGGCCAGCCATGCCCGAACCCCCACTGCCAGGCGAATCCCGAGTATCAGGAGCCGGACCAGGATGATAGTGAATGAGGCGGAGACCCGTGACCAGCGGGTTAATCGCGGCCGGGCCAGGACCGCAGAGCACGACGCTCGTGAGGACCTGCGCCGGCGGGGATTCACGGTGGTCCGGTCGAGTGAACCCGACGCCCTGGTCCACCTGGTCGCATGGAAGTTGACGAGGGGAACCCTCATCATCCGGGTGGTCACCACCCGGAGGGCGTTAACCGGGGCCTCCGAAGTAGCGCATCTCTGGCGGGAGGACATCGACCGCCTCAAGTCCGAGTCGGTCCCGGCCAACAGCGAGGTCCACTTGTGGGTCTACACTGACCGGAAGGGTTGGCACCGATATCAGGTGCTTACCGGCGGTATCTCCGAGGTCGAGATATTATGATCGCCTCATTGGTGCGCCTCAACTGCCTGCACGACAGTGGCGCCGTCGATGACCATCTTATTGAAGAGACACCGCGAGCTGCCGCATGATCTCCCCCGGTGATGCCAGATGGTGGCCGGAGAGATAACCCGGGCACTCTCCCTCCTCTTCGAATCCGGGCAGGTGATTGAGGTCCGTGCGATTACCGAGGAGGGGATGGCATCGGGGTACTTCGATGACCCCGAGGCCCTGGCCAAATCGATAGCTCCGCTGGACGCGAGCGGGACCGCCGGCATTTACGTCACCCTGAACGAAGTGAACCCGGCGCTCCTTTCGCGGCGGGCGAATCGCATCAAGATGCGACTCTCGAAGAAGGACGCAACGACCGCGGACACTGATATTATCCACCGGCGCTGGTTCCCCATCGACATTGACCCGGTGAGGCCATCCGGGGTCTCGTCGACCGACGAGGAGCACCAGGCAGCGATAGTCCGGGCAGCCGAGATCGCCGCGTATCTTGGGAGGGAGCGGGGGTGGCCGGACCCTGTTATGGCCGACTCGGGCAACGGGGCGCACCTGCTCTACCGGATCGACCTTCCGAACGACGACGAGAGCCGGGACCTCGTCAAGCGATGCCTGGAGGTGCTGGAAACCATGTTTTCCAACAGCGCGGTCACTGTGGACACTGCGAACTTCAACGCGGCCCGTATCTGGAAGATGTACGGAACCGTCTCGCGAAAAGGTGATCATACTGAGGACCGCCCGCACCGAAAATCGCTCGTGCTATCAGGTGTTGATCAGGTGGAGGTCATTGAAAAAGAAGCATTACGTCAATTGGCCGAAGCATTGCCGTGCGCTCCACCGGAAACAAAGGGGTATAAAAACATTCTTGATCTCCGGGAATGGCTTGTAAAGCATGGCGTCGGCATTGCCCACGAGAAGCCCTACCAGGGTGGAACGCTGTACATTCTGGACGAATGCCCGTTCTCCGGCTCCCACCGGGACGGGGCGTTCGCAATACAGTTTCCGAGCGGGGCCATCTATGCAGGGTGCCACCATGCTTCCTGCGGTGGCGGTGAGCAGCGGTGGAAGGAACTCCGCGAGAAGTTCGAACCTCAAAAGGAGAAGAGCAGGAGGCCTCCGGCACGCCCACCTTCCGGATCCCGGACCGGGGCCTCTCCACCGATCAACCTCGGCGAGCTCCCGGGACGCGAGGAAGCCCTTGCAGTCCTGCACCACGGCAACCCGAAACAGTCGATGCTCCGAACCTTCGCCCTCGACCATGAAGGCGACGAGGTGGTTGCAGAGTGTATGATCATGTCGCTCGCCTCCCGGTCGGTCCTGAACACCAATGGCCTCCACGTCTCCGTGACCGGCGAGAGCGGGAAGGGGAAGAGCCACACCTTTGCAACCATGCTCCGGCAGGTCCCGGAGCAGCTGCGGCTTGAGGGGGCGATGAGCAACAAGGCCCTCTTCTACCTGGAAGACCTGCAGCCGGGCAGCGTGATTGTGCTCGACGACCGTGCCCTCTCCGAGGACATGGCAGAGATCCTGAAGGGGGTCACTACCTCCTTCCGCAAGCCGTTCATTTACCGGACTGTGAGCAAGGACCGCAGACCGCAGTTCTGCACCATCCCGGAGCGGTGCATCTGGTGGGTCGCGAAGGTCGAAGGCGCCGGCGATGACCAGGTCTTCAACCGAATGCTCACCTGCTGGATCGACGACACCGAAGAGCAGGACGCTCGGGTGCTGGCCCGCATCCTGGTCCGGGACCAGGCTCTCCCGGTCTGCATTGACGAGGACCGGCCCGAGACGCAGGTCTGCCGGGCGATGTGGGAGATTATCGGGCAGCAGCGTTTTCATGTAGTGATCCCGTTCTCCGCCCGGATCAGGTTCCAGGCTGCCGCGAACCGGCGGAACCCGGAGATGCTGCTGGACCTGATCAAGTCGAACACGGTGCTCCGGTTCATGCAGCGGGAGCAGCAGCGTGCCGGGTCGGTGGTCTGCCTGACTGCAACGCTCGAGGACTTCCAGGAAGCAACCCGGCTCTATGGCCTGCTGAACGGGACCGCCGGGGGACAGGAGACCAAGCTGACCAAGCGGGAGGCCGACCTGCTTGCTGTCATCCAGCATCACCAGTGGCCCGAGTTCACGGTCCCGATGCTCCAGAAGGCATCCGGCCTGACCAGCGGGAACATCCACAAGTGCATCCACGGTCATGTCACCCACGGCAAGGTCTACTCCGGTCTCCTGGAGAAGTGCCCCGCAATCTCCTACTGTGACCGGACGGTCGTGACCGATGACGAAGCCTGCGGTGTCTCGATGCGGAGGAGGACCAACGCCTATACCTTCGACCGCGAGATCTTTGCATCGTGGTGTGCAGGCGGTGCGGTCTGGCTGGACAATGATGGTGATGACACTTCAAAGACTTCAAAAAATCCTGATGATTTCCATCGAGACGCATCAAATGTTGAAGTATTTGGAAATGAATTAAACGAGCCTGATTCTCAAAATAACCCTATTAATAATAATAATTATTTATGTACTCATGATCACTTCAACAAATCTCCAGAAACACAGCAACCAAAAGAGGGGCGTGCATGTGCATCTGCATGTGACTGTGATCCTGGAATTATTGAAGTGCCATCGCCAGATCCCAATAATCCTCCCGCAATTAAGGAAACCGTCCCAGAAACTGGTCCGTTTTCACTTCAACAGAGCACTTCAACACCGGAAATTCCTGGAAGTGTTACAAAGTCATCCGGTTTACGGCCGAAGATCAACGCCCGGGACTATAAGCCGCTCGACATCCCGGAGAAGACCCCCTGCTACGTGTGCGGGGGTACCTGGTCGCTCTATATTGAGAAGCTGACCGAGGAGCGCCGGGGACGGGAGGATAAGACCGCCCGAAGGATCTGCAAGACCTGTTACCAGGGCGCAAAGAAGCGGGCCCAGCGGCACGCGACCATCCTCCCGGGCACATTCGATGTTACCCGGATGGAACACCTGAAAGCGACCGTAGGCCGCTGCACTATCTGCGAGCTGGACAAGGCCGCGTATATCGACCGCGGGACCGATACCAAGCTCTGCGAGTATTGCTATCAGAGGGCTGTACAGGCCCAGGCACACGGGGAGGTGAGCGGATGACCCCTTCAAGGTGCCTGCTCTGCATATCCGACCCGGCGACCAGGCTGGAGAAGTTGGAAAAGCGGCGGGTCATCATCCAGGAGAGGATGACGCAACTTTCCGATCAGCTCTACCTGGTCGAATCGGAGATCTCGGCTCTCACGGAGGGCAGGCAATGATGCTCGTCTACGACCTGCGGGCTATGCAGATCCTCTTTCATCCACCTGCTGATGCAGGCAGCCGGGAACGCCGGACCGTTACTATCGCGAGGCTGATTGCGATGATCGGCGAGGAGAAGCGCAAGGCCTTGCCGAAGTGGAAGCGGTATTACCTCGCTCATCGCGAGAAGGAGATTGCCCGGCAGAAGGCATACCGGGCAGCCCACCCAGACCTGATACGGAAGTACAACCGGCACTACCACCGGAACAGGAAGCAATCCAAAACGATCCGGTCAGGACAGACCTTGCTCATCCGGGAGGCGGTACCGTGCTCGACCTGATCCGCGAGGGGTGGGACCGGCTCGTCCGGTTCTTCTCCAACGGCGAGGAGGCGACAGCGACAGAGGAGCCGGAGACCGGGACCGCTTCGGTCCTGGCGGAGAGCTCCCCATCCCGGATCCTAGTCGAACCCATCTCCATCACGTCGGAGAGCGAGCCGAAATTGCAAGAGGAGCCGGTCGACCTCTCCCGCTGGAATGTAACGAATTACACAGAGTCGCCGTTCGAGAAGTGTGGCCGGCTCTACATCGAGGATGACGACCTGGTGATCCGATCCGACCTGGACGACCGCGGCTTCTGCATCCCGCTCGTCGATGTGGCCGAGGTCCTGGATGGCGAAACCGTGCCGGTCCTGCTGCTGGCAAACGGTACTCAGGTGGGAGTGGCGAAGCGGTCGGCGTCAGGGAAGGCGATGAACATTTGGATTGACCCGTTCCTGTACACGTCGCCACTGGCGAGGGTGATGGATGTCCTGGACGGGAGGGCGAGGAAAGCGGCGGTGTTTGTGGGGAGGGAGGAGGTGGAGGGGTAAAAAGATCTATCTTGTTTCCACGAGCCAACGAATGAAATTGCAATAATTAGGGAATCAAGAAATTTGGGGATAGATTCCTGGTAAATTACAAATATCACTCTGGATATAACTGGAAATTTACAGGAAAAGATGATTGAATTGGCTGCATTAAAATAATTCAATTTCAGAACAATTCCTTTTGATCCTTTCTTTGAATTTTTGGAATACTGCTTCCGGGCTCATATAATGCAATAATTTCAATAACCTCATATTCATGAACAATATTTTTCTTCCTTTTTGTAATATCACGAAGTTTTACTCTAACTGCACTACCATTGCAAAAACGATATTTCCTATTTCTTACATCATTTAAAAATCTTTTATCTAAAATTGTAACTGGAAAAAAAATTCCTCCATCTCGGATAAGCTTCCACCCTTTTTCATAACCCTCTAAATTGGTTTGTGCAATTCCATAAATCCCCTCTCCAATCACGGTATCAAGGATTTGACCTTCTTCGTCAGGTTCAATGTCAGGGGATACTAAAGGAAGATATTCTTCCTTGGTAACTATCTCTGGTTGGTTGTCTCCTGATGAAAAACCAATCGTATCATATCCTGTGTAATTTAAAGGATTAATTGCTCTTTTAACCGAATCTTTGATGATCTCACTTTCATAGCATTGGATCACTGGATCGTGAAGGACTATTGGATTAGTACAATTTTCAAAATAAGTTTCAGAATAACCCCCCTCAACACTCTGTTTTTTAATAATCTTACCGCCTTTTGTAGCCTTTATTACTTGGAGTACCCCATAAGATCCGATTCCTGCAAAACCTAATATCGTAATAAGATTGGTGGCCGCTTGAATACCATCAGATATTAAAAATTGGACCAGATTAATTTCGAAGGATCCTGGCTTAAAACTACTTCTAACTTTTATAAAAACTTCCGAGCTCGTTCCATTAATAAGTTGGTTGGCTTCTTCTACTGCTGCTGAAACGCCGATAAGTGAATCCGCCAATATCTTAGCGTCAATCTCATGGTTAGCAATGGCTCTCCCATCATATGTCACTTTAAAATTGACAATTTCTGGATCCCGCCACATAATCAATTGTTAATTGGATTTTACTATATCGTAGATATTTCGGTGCGTTATAATCATCCGTGATGGATCACCCACCATAGGAATTGGTTGATCAACCTAGTCTGCAGCAGAACCACGGTCAAATAATAGAATTATAATAAAATCGACAGATATTTTTGATTCTGGCCATATCTTACTTGCAGTAAAAATGAGATTTATGATAAGGTTCATGCCCGAGGGTGGAACATGCAATGAAGACATTCATCGTATACATCGAAACGGTGCTCCGATTCGAGAATGACATCTTATCATCATATTCTGCTAGTGGCAAATTCCTCATTCAAAGGGGATGAAGATGGCAATTAAAAAATCCGAACTCTACAGCTCACTCTGGAGCAGTTGCGATGAACTCCGTGGAGGAATGGATGCCTCTCAATACAAGGACTATGTCCTTACGCTCCTGTTCATGAAATATGTCTCGGATAAGTATTCAGGGAAAAAAAATCCTCTTATCGAGATACCCGCGGGCGGCAGTTTCGCCGATATGGTGAGATTGAAGGGGGATAAGGAGATCGGTGAAAAGATTAACACGATTATTGGAAAACTCGCCGAAGCCAACCACCTGAAGGGGGTCATCGATCAGGCCGATTTCAACGACGAGGACAAGCTCGGGCGGGGGAAGGAGATGCAGGACCGGCTGTCCAAGCTCGTTTCTATTTTCGACAGCCTGGACTTCCGGAGCAACCGTGCGGAAGGCGACGACCTCCTTGGTGACGCCTACGAGTACCTGATGCGTCACTTCGCGACTGAATCTGGCAAGAGCAAGGGGCAGTTTTACACACCGGCCGAGGTGTCGCGGGTTATCGCTAAAGTGGTCGGGGTTGGTCCTGGTACTCGGCAGGACCAGACCATCTACGATCCGACCTGCGGATCAGGGTCTCTTCTGCTCAAGGCCGCTGACGAGACCCCTCGAGGGATTACGATTTACGGCCAGGAGATGGACAATGCCACCTGGGCCCTGGCCCGTATGAACATGATCCTCCACGGACACGAAGGCGCTGAATTATGGCGCGGGAATACCCTTTCCGTCCCACATTTCAAGAATCCAGACGACAGCTTGAAGACCTTCGATTTCGCAGTTGCCAATCCGCCGTTTTCCTCCAAGGCATGGACGAGCGGCCTTGACCCTGCCAATGACATATTTGGGAGATTCGAGTACGGCATCCCTCCGGCAAAAAACGGGGATTACGCCTTCCTCCTACACCTGATAAAATCCCTGAAAAGCACCGGGAAAGGTGCCATCATCCTCCCGCATGGGGTGCTCTTCCGTGGAAACCGGGAGGCCGATATCAGGCGGAACCTCATCAGACACGGCCTGATCAAGGGGATCATCGGATTACCTCCGAATCTTTTCTACGGTACAGGTATCCCGGCCTGTATCATCGTCATCGACAAGGAGAACGCCCGTACCCGATCTGGCATCTTCATGGTCGATGCCTCGAAAGGGTTCATCAAGGATGGAAACAAGAACCGGCTCCGCTCGCAGGACCTCCATAAGATCGTGGATGTCTTCACCAGGCAGGCTGAAGTGCCACGATACTCCCGCACGGTACCGGTCGCGGAGATCGCGAGCCCGGCCAACGACTACAACCTGAACATTCCGCGCTACATTGATTCCAGCGAGCCCGAGGACCTCCATGACCTTGATGGACACCTCAATGGCGGTATTCCCGAGCGGGATGTCGATGCCCTGCAG
>Ga0209096_1004481_pt1 | contig 11211 bp, 13 predicted proteins | sample AD_UKC034_MetaG_FD_184407 | JGI IMG/M metagenome (GOLD analysis project Ga0209096, IMG submission 184407) | Active sludge microbial communities of municipal wastewater-treating anaerobic digesters from USA - AD_UKC034_MetaG (SPAdes) (version 2) | ecosystem: Engineered > Bioreactor > Anaerobic >...
AAACGCCGTCGGCATACAGCTTGAAGGTCACGGATCCGGAATCGCCCACGATCATGCCGCAGGCGAAATTGACATACTTATTGAGGCTTGCGATCGACGACCGCCAATCCGCCGTTAATTTCGATGTAGCGTGGCTGTTCCAGGCGTCGATGTAATACCTGCCACCGGCGTAGGTCAGAAGATAAAGCGTGTCGTCTTCGGCGTCGATGAAGCCGCCGTAGACCGTCCGACCGGACGGAAGGGTAATGTCGATGACCTGCTGTTGTTCCTTGAAGTTGATGAGGATGCCGTTTCCCGTGCCCTCGAAAAACCCCAGGTAGCGGTCGTTGTAATAAAAGGATATGAGCTTTTCCGGGCCCAGGGCCAGCCATTGCTCGCGGGTGTAAAGGTTTTTCGTCAGGATGTCCCATTGCAGCCCGTTTACAAGAACAAGGCCGTCCGGCGAGGGGTAAATGACGCCCACGTTCGTTGACACCAGGCCCCGCTTGGACAGGCAGGCCTGCTCGCAATCAATGACGGTTTGATCCAGGGAGGCCGGATCGCTTCCTCGCAGCATATACGGGCTTGCCGTCGTCGCCACGATGAGCGCATTGTTGTAGACGCCCAGGGCCACGATGTCGTGAGCTACCGTCATGTCATACGGCCAGGCGTAGGGATAAAGGGGCTCGCTCACATGGACCCGCTTCCCCACGAAGCCGGCCAGGACGCCGTTCTGGAATTGAACAAGGCCCTCCAGGTTGTCGGGCGGCTGAAACCATTCCTCGGACGGGCACGTTTCACCGAGCCGCTGGTAGAGGGTCATTTCGTCTTCGTCCGCGTCGACAAAGGACGTCGAGGAAACCGGCATGTCGTAGACGGCCTGGCCGTCACCGTCGTAATAGTATGGCACCAGCTGGTATTCGGCGCCGTCCGTGCCGGTCGATAGCCGGTAAACCCGGTAGTGGGTTATGGTGCTCCCCGTGGCGCCGACGGTCGTGAAACCGGTCAGCGTGACCTTCTCGTTGTTCCGGACGTCGATGACGGCCGACGCCGGCGATGGCGACGATTCCTCTCCAAACTCCGTGACGAGGGTGTAGTAGTAGGAAACGGTGTCGAAGTGATCGCCGTAGTCGGCACCATCCTCAAAGTTGGTGATAAGGAGAAATTCACCGCCGACGGCCGTGGCGAGATTGTCGCCGGCCTCCCCCGGGCTCCGGGCAACGAACCGCTGCGAGCTGTCCCGGTTGATCGTGGCCTCGATGGCGGAATGGGCCGCCGTGCAATAATAATCGACGCCGGGCGTGCCCTCGTGGTTCACGGCCGATTTCAGATTGTCGAAAGCGGCGGCCGTCGATCCGCCGATGAGGACTTCGCCCTCCGCAGGGGTCAAGGCCGTCCGGAAGGTGTATGTCTTCGTGCCGAGCGTTACGGTGTCGCCGTCGCTGATGGCGGAAACCGTTTCGCCCTCTTCGGCAGCGTCCCGGGCCTCGTCGTAGGCGTCCGTGTCAATGCTCAAGGTCGCCCCGGATGCAACGCCCCCCTCGGCGCTGATCCGGCCCAGGGAAATGGTGAGAGGGCTCTCCGGCGGCACGATCCCCAGGCGCCGGCTTGCCGCGATCGACGTTCCCGTGCCGGCCAGGGTCGTATTGGTCTGCTTCGGATAGCCGTCACCGGTGTAGAAGATACGGTCGTCGCTCTCGACGATCTCGCTTGGAACAACGTCAATGTAGCCGGCCCACTTCCGCCAGTAATCGCCGTGCTTGTAAATCGTCCGAGCCGTGGCACTGCCGAGGCCGGCGATCTGGTTAAGGGCCTTGAAGGGCGAGAACTTCCCGCGCTGCAAATCGCAATTCGTGGCTACCTGGGCCTGGTTCGGTGGAATGAGCTTTGAGGATCGCCGCGGCACCCGGCCGGAAAAATCACGGATATTGATTCCCGACATTTCAAAGCTCCTGTCGTATCAGCTCAAGGTTGAAATTCTTTCCGGGGCAGCTCTTGGCTGCATAATCGCGGTGTCCCTGAACGTTTTCCTTCGGGATGGAGAAGATCTCGCACAGGTCGCGCACCAGCGGCACCAGCTTCACGATCATGGCGGCCATGGGATACTGGACGTCATAATTGCCAACCACGCAGATCCCGATGGCCTTGTCATTCATTCCGAGCGTATGGGCACCATTCATTGAAAGCGGCCGACCGACCAGGATCTCATATCCCCGGTGGATCCACTCGATGCCGTAGTGATAGCCGATGTCGGCCCACCCCAGGTCAACGATGTGATACCGGCGAATCGCCTGCCAATTCACCGTCTGCCCGTCTTCGGTCAAGCTGTGGTGGAGGATGACGTGCGTCCAGGTGTTCATTCACGGACACCGTTTCTTGTTTCCCAGCGGGCTTCAATCCTGGCCAGCCTGGCGTTGACAGATTTAAGCTCCGTTTCAATGCACCGCAACGTGCCCTTAAGCTCTACCATCACTTTCGCTGCCTCTTCCGTCCTTGTGATTCTGTTTTCATGATTTAAGAGAGCACCCGAAAAACCAGCAATAATAAGAGCAAAAAGACCCACAACGCCCCACCACTTGACCGTCAGGGTTGATTCACCAATGGACATCTGCTGCCGCCTGTCTTCGCCGCCGTGAACATTCATGCCCATATCACTTCCCGCCTTTGGCTTTCTGGTATCCGTAGTAGATGAAATACGTTGTCCCGACAGCGACGGCCAGGACGCCGATCTGCGTGTCTGCAAGCACCTTCAAAACATAGGTGGACCAGGCGGAGTCATATTTCCAAATCAAGCAGGCGAACACGACAAGGCCCAGGAACGTGCCCATAATCATGTAGGCCAGGACCCGCCTGGTAATGGAGGACAGCGAGTTTTCGCTGGCGATCTTGTCCTGGATACTGAGCCAGGTGTCGGTGAATTTCTGCATGGCCGCGGCCCGCTCCTGCTCCGTAAAGAAGGCATTGTCCAGCATGCTGGTGCCGGTCTTTATGGTGTCGGCAGCCGCGTCCACCATCTTCGTTGTTCCGCAAATGTTCCACCAGGCCATTTTAAAACACCCTTTCCCATGCTTTTTTGATCCAATACCAGGGCGCCCATACGGGACGCTCTTCCTTCACGACGATCGGCACTTCCACCCGTTTTTCGACTTCCTTCACGACCACCCGGATCAACTCGTCACACGTCCCGCATTTCGAAAAGGGCTTCCCGCATTGTGGACAGGCCGGGATCTCACACGGCGGGCACGGGTCGCAGGGCGGACAGGGCTCCGGCTCCGGGCAGGGTGGACAGGGAGGACAAGGCGGGCAGGGCTCGCACTTCGAACATTTGTCAAACGGCTGGCCGCATTTCGGGCAGGTCGGGCACGGCTCGCAGGGCGGGCACTCCGGGCATGGCGGACACTCCGGATCGGGGTCCGGTGCGGGCTCGGGCTCCGGGACGGGCACCGGCTCATCATCAGCCACGCCAGGCACGAACAGGATCTCCTTGTTCGCGTAATCGCCGGCCGGGATACGGATTGCCTCCCCTTCCCCGCCCTGGATTCCCATATAGCAGGCCTTTCCAGGCAGCAGATCCGCCTGCTCGTAGGCGATCCGGATGCTACCATCCGGGGTCAGGAATACGGTGAAGGTGGCCCGCTTCGTGATGTTCGCCTGCCACGGGACGTTGATAAAGGAGAGGTAAAACTCTTTCTGCGGGGCCTCACGGGTCCCGTATTTGATCGTGAAGCTCCCTCAAGGCGGTGTCGGATTCAGATCCGCGAAAAACGGCATGATCGAGTAGAGAAACCGCTGCGGCCACATATCGGCGCTGCTCGGGCCCGTTTCCGGATAGAAAGTATCTCCCGTTCCCGGAAGCGGATCCAGGAAGCTCAAGATCCCGTTGGCGCCCACGTTGACGAGGTTGTATTTCTTGCCGAAGAAGGGGAAGTTGAAATAGATTGGGACGTTCTTCTTGACCCCTTCCGTTCCCAGGTTCAAGCTGAACCCCGTCTTCACGATTTCCGATTCCCTGTTCTTAACGGTCATCTTATACATGACGGCCTCCATGTCCTGTGTAAATTTGCACACTAAATAAGAATTTTTGCACACTAAATAAGAATTTTTGCGGATCGTGACAACCAGGCATACTTATAGCGTATAGCCGTTAAGGCTCCGTACATGACCTATGAGTAATACGCTATTTAACGACCTGATTCCCCCAATCCCTACCTTGGCCCAGGCTCCACGGCGGTCACTCTGATCTGATCGACGATGGTCTTGCCGACGATGGCGTAGATGGTGTGTTCCCCGACGGACTTCAGTGTCGGGGCAACCTGGCCGCCGTCCACCTTGAGATCACCATCAACGGATGAGGCCCACTTGGGCGAGCCATCACCCTCGTAGACGAACATCATGGGGATTCTGGCGATCACCGTGCCCCCGTCCGCAGGATAGATGATCTTCCCCTTCGGGATAGGTTCCGGTTCGGGCGGTGCCGGCTCAGTCTTGGGCCACGCTTCGGAAAGGATCTCCGAAGCGGTTTTGCCTACGCCCAGCTTCTTCTCGATTCGGGCCAGGCTTGCCAATACGGCTTCTTCAAATGTCATGATCGTTCCTCCTGTATCTGATTTATAATCGCTCGTGCTTCCTGCACTTGCGTTTGCCACTCGGTTGCTTCGTCGTCTACGGCTTCGATAAGATGCTTACACGCCCTGTATTCCCTCGTATCGGGGTCAGGCTTATCGGGGTCTTTTCCCACCTGTCTCTCGTAAGCCGTAGCCGCCGCCTTTGCGATCAGGCTCACCTTCGGATCCCTCGTCTCCGTCTGCCAAGCAACGTATTCAGCGGTCTCCTGCGACCTGTCCGTGCCGTCGAGCCATCGGCTTTTCCAAGACAAGATATCCAAATCTTTCGAGACGATTCCCTGAATGTGACGAGTCAGGATCGCTTCGATCAAGGCATCCTGCTTCTTCCGTTCGAGCATCCCCTTCAGGAACGTCACGCCGATTCTGTCGTGGTCAGGAATCGGCAGGGCAAAGATGTCAAGCAGGGTCAGGGCCTTTCTCCCGTTCCACAACTTGAGCAGGTTATCCAGGCTGTACTCCTGGCAGAGCTTGTGAGCATCGAGGTCGTATACGGTAAAGGTCGTTGCCATGTGTCCTCCTAGCACACGCAGATGATGCGGGGGGTGAAAGTGCTTAAAGTGATGGATAAATAGGGTTTATATAATGTCGAAGACGATTCAAATCCCATATGCCTCAGGCCCGAAGGTGCGGAATCCACGTAATCGTAACTTTGACGAGCGCAAATATTAGTAGTGCCTCCGATATTCACGTCAGAAACCCCTGTGCTATTAAAGGCTATCTCATACCAGTAGCTATCGATCATCGAAACGCTTCCGTAGGCACTTCCCGAAAACGCATCATAATCAGCTTTTACAGCGGGTACAGCTGATTGATCGCTTTTCTGGACATAGAATGTTCCGGACTCGGTACAGCGTACCCATAGAGAACAAGCTGTGACGGTTCCGACAAGACTGGAAGTATCGAAGGACAAGAATCCCCGCTCAATGTCGTTTGTATCGTTGTCTAACCAAACACTGCTTTCATTATGAACCGCTTCGCCCGTAGTTGCGTCGTGGACATCGTCCCAGTCTTCTCCCTTAGATCCGTTATATTCTATACTTACGTCATTACCGCAATAAACCGTCTCTGCGTCGATCATAAAGCTTGCAGGCATCTCCTTGAAAAGATCCGTGCTTTCTTTAATGTATCGATATTCCCCTTTACTCAGTTCTTCTAGATGGTGGGCTATGGTACCTTCGAACCAATATGACTTTCGAGAATCGGGCCTTCCAAAGGAATACCTCGTTCCGTCGGAACGCAAAATCAGAGGCTCACCTATCGTATAACGAACCTTTCCTTCAGCGTTCCGAAAGATAAATTGGTTCTCTTCCTGCGTAACCGTAAGCCCCACCGTATGAATCCGAAAAGATATACGGAAAGAGGACACGGAAGATGAAGCAGGAACAGCTAAACGGGTACGAAGCGGGTCATTAAATATCTTCATCAAGCCGATACTGTCGGACAAGGAAGAAAGAGCCTGCCTATCACTTTTCAGAAGGGTAACTGAAACTCCGTTAAACACTACCCCCTCCAGAGAAAACTCCAGTTGCTCGCTTCCGTCCTGTTTATCATCATATCGAAATCCGACAAATTTATCGTAGTTACCAGATCGATCAAGCCCTACTGAAACGAGTCGTTTATTACGAATGTCTGACAACCGGTTGCCTGTGGTTAATTGGTTGGTTACAAGTGCTTCGTGTTCCATAGGCAAATACAGCCCATGCGATGCCTGATAGAAGGGGGGACAGGTAGGAGAATAACATCGGTAACTTGTTCCTCCATCTGAAAGTACCTTAGCAATAGACCGTGATACCGGAGTGATTATCATTACGGCTTCCTCATCCCAATATGTATCTCAAGGCCCTTAGCGCCCGTCCCAGCACCGTCGATGTCGATCCTCAGCCTGTCCCCCGTGGCAAGGTCGTCGTGATCGGTGTCGATAACCGGAGCTGTTGCGGCGGTATAGGAGCTGTATTCACTCTCATCAATGGTGGCATTGGTTGAGAGAATGTCTTGAGAATCTGTCACATTATAGAAAGCTACCGAAACGGCACCGGAACTTGAAACCGTACTGATACATACATCAAAGTCCACAATGTTCATGCCGTTCCACTCGGGCGGCACGGTAAAGTAGAACTTTCCATCCCCTGTAGTTAGTTCGGTGGCATCGTCCAGAACCTTTATAATGACGCGCTTGATGCCGTGAATGGAATGATTCAAGGCATCAGGAGTAACCGTCTTGTTCGCATCCGTGCCAGTGTCAATGTCTGTGTAAGCGGCAACTTTGTTTCTCAGGTTGTTACCGTCCAGCTCCATTCTGTTCGTGTCGTAGTTGAATGTCACCTGCTGGCCGGAGAGGGTTAATGGAGCACCGCCGACACTTGCCGCAACGTGCTTATTGCTGACCGCATCGTCCACGTCGGTCTTGGTCGGACCGTCTGCAAACCCCGTAGCGTCATCGACATGATAGGGGATTTTGCCGTTTGCCAAACCGGACAGCTTCGCATTGACGAAAACAGGCGAGTCTGTCGTAGCGAGGCCGAGATCGCTCCGGCTCACTTGATGAGGGTTGCCGGAGGTAACACCGGCGTGGGTATATGCCGCCTTTGCCTGGGCCGCCGTGACCTCGTTGGCCCCGCCTTTATCCAGGTAGGTGTCCTCATCTTTTGCATGCTTCTTGCTGATAGCATCGGCCAGATTCGTGCTTCCCTCGATGAGGGCCTGGACCTCGGCCAAGGTCTTCTTGATGAACACCCCGGCCCCGGATGCTACCAGGAAGTCACTCACGGCCGTGGCGAGGGCGTGCTTGATATACTGCGTATGGTCGTCGTCGCCCAGGCCAGGAAGGGAGCCGTGGTCAATCGGGTCCCGGCCGCCGCTGTGGTGCTCCGAAGCATGGTCCGGCAGGCTTCCCGTAGCACCCGGCTTTACCACGCCGTAATGAACGGTCGCCAGGTTCGACGTGAGGACCGATTCTTCCAGGGTGACGGTCGTGTTCGGATCCGAGTAGGACGAGCTCTGGACCGTCCCGTATTTGTATCCGTCAACGCCGCAATCCCCGCGGACCCGGCGGCCGGCCGGAAAGAGGGCGGTCTGGTCGCCGGCGATGGTGAATTGGGTGGCCGAAACGTAACTCGCGTTCATGTCACATGCTCCTTACTTAAAGATGTCGTAAACCCGGAAAATGCCCGTTTCGCCCCGCCCGGTCCACCCGGAGAGCGTGAGCCCCGCCTGGACCCGCCAGCGGCCTTTCTGGTTTAAGTCCCCGGCCTGCGTAAAGTATCGGAGGTATTTCGTTTCACCGGAAATGGTGTGAATCTCGGCGGTCCACTCCGTTGTCGTGCCGTCAGGTCGCTTGACAAACATCTTCGTGTTCGTCGCCCCGGTAACATCCAGGTCGTCGCCGTCCGGCGCAAGGTTCAGGATGATGGCCAGGCCGACGTCACCGATATATACCTTGTTGAGATCTTCCGTGTTGTTATCCATACGCATACATCCTTATGTCGATGTCAGACTCGATGACCTTCTCGATCGTGATGTAGGAGTTGATAATCAATGCCTCGGCCTGGGTCGGGCCCATGTATGTCGGCGCCTTGATAGTTGCCGTTATCAGCAACGAAGCCTCTTCCTCATGCGAAACGCTGATCGACACCGTTGCATCCATCACCGTGATCGTGACGCCGATAACATCAGCCGGCGGAAATGAGCTCAAGTTGACGCTCTGCGGCTCCTTCGCGGTAAGCGCCAGGGCGGGCGGAGAGGACATCTCAACGTCCTGGTTGAATTGCGTCCCGTGTCCCAGGACCGCCAGGGACATGACGAGAGGCGCTGAAACGGAAACGGAAGGCGAGATGATGAACGAGGGATCCTTCGCCGTCGCCTTGATCGGGATGACCTGCCCCATGACGACCCGATTGTCGTGGTGAACGGAAGCGTCCTTCGGCGTGGCGGACAGGGACAGGACCGACCCCAGGGTGACGACGGTGGCACCAGACACCAGGGCCGGCTCTTTCGGCGTCAAGGCAACCGCAATAGGCGCCTCAAGGGCCGCCATGGAAACAGATTGAACCGTCGCTTCCTTCATTGCCGCCGTCATGGCGATGGGCGCCGTCATAACCACGGACGGGCTGATGCTGACGCTTTCCGGCTCTTGGGATGTCGCAACCAGGGATAGGGCAGCCGGTTCGACCGTTACATTGGTGATAACAATGTCATGGCTTAAAACAGCTGCCGTCAGCTCCGGAGGATCCGTCGCTTCAACCATGGACACGACGCCGACGTGATCGGGCTCAAGCGCCGTGATTGTCAGCTCGAATGGGGCATCGACCTGGATCTCAGATACAACGCTCAAGGCAACGGCCTTCATGGCCATTGTCATCTGAATGAGCGTCTGCCCGACGATCATGGCAGCGTCCGCGACATGGGCGAGAACAGACAGCGAAAGGGACAGCGCGCCGGCCTGGACGGAAGAATCTATCCGGATCGTCGGCTCATTCGCCGTAACGGTCAGCGTGTCGACCAGCGCGCCCAGGGCTACGTCACAATCAATCTGGATGGACGCTTCCTTCGTGGCCGCCAGGATCGTGAGGGCACCTGTTACATTCTGGATGCAATCGACCTGGACAACCACGTCCTGGGCAGCAGCTGTCAGGCCCGGACAATCCGGGACAGCGACAGAGAGATCCCCTTCCCACTCGGGGCTTGCGAGGTCGGTCCACTCAAGGCCCGCTATGTCGGTCCACTCGGCCATTTCTTCACCCTTTCGTTATATTGCCGAGAATCCGGGGGTCATGGGCCCGCCTGTGCCGACAGGCCCGTCCCCCTGGAAACAACGGGCCCGCTTAACTCAGAGTAAAAATACCGTCCGCATGGAAGACGATGGTGAACGTCCCGGAAGAAACACTCTTGAGAGCCCCGAAGTCGATGAGGCAGACCAGGAGATCGTTCAAAACCGTGTCGTCGTAGATCGCCGCATACCTGGCGTCGAAGGTCGCCGCCGTCCAGACGGGATCCGTGGCGTCGAATTTCACCACCCCGGCGGTCCGGGACCAGACCACGTTCGAGAGCGTCTGCCCGCCCGTGGTGTAGCCGTTGCCGTTGGCGAGCTCGTTTCCCGAAATGTTGGAATACTGGCTGTGAGCGGTGTCCGGCGTGTAACCCGATCCAAGCAGGATGATTTTGAAGGTGTCGCCATCCATGTCGATGGTGCCATCCCCGAGATACTGTTTGAAGCTGTTGTAGACGAAACTTGCCATTTTGCTTTACCTCCAAGGAAATGGTGTTACTTGCCGGCGCGCAGGTTGACATCACTCAGCTGTTCGCCGGATTCTTTCTTGCCCAGGGCCCCCAGGAAGGCGTTGTAGTGACCCATCGCCCTCTGCTCGTTGCTCGCGTAATTGGCGTCCTTCGAATAGGCCCGGTAAAGGACGTAATCGAGCAGCGCGTTGGAATAAATATCGTCAAGGTTGATGGTCGCGTCCGCCTTAGGATCCTCGGCATCCTGGCCGGCACCGCCCACTTTGGTGATGTCCACGGGAGCGCAGGAATAGACGCCCTCGATGTAGCCCATGTTGACGGTCGGCTGCGGCGGATAGACGTAGAAGTGTTTCGGATCAAACTCGTCGAAGGAATAGTGGATAACGACCGCCGAGGCGACAGCCTGGTGCCACAGGGGGCTTTGGGCGTCGAGGATACGGCGATCGACCAGGCGAATCACGCGGCCGGGGGTCGGTGTCGTCGTGGTCCCCATGTTCCGCACAAGGTCAAGAAGCTGGATCCCGTTCGGCAAGGCGGCGCTCGTCACCTGGTCAGGGTAGGCGCTCGATCCGTCCGGTATCCGCTGCTTCGTGCCGGCTACGAGCTTCCAGGCCGCATTGGTGACGGACGCCTCCGGCTTGATGACGACGATTTCACGCTGCCCGTCGTCAAGCCACTTGCAAAGCTCCCCAAGCGGCCAGCGGACATTGGTGGTGTCTTGAAGGATCGTGCCGGCCCTTGTGAGTATGCTTCTTGCCAGAATGGATCCCATTTAGAAATACCTCGCTCGGCGCCGAATATACGGCGTCTGTCTGGATGGGGTCTTGAAGTAGGCGCCCAGGGAAAGCAGGGCCGCCGCATATCTGCCGTCATGAAGGCCCGCCAGGGCGGGGTCGATCGGCACCAGGCGGTGACGAAGGACGCCGCTTACCAGGAGCCCCTTGTGCAAATGTTCGGGAATACAGGTGGGACCGGCACCGGCCAGCTCAAGGTCGTCCGCCACTTTCAGATACCGGATGGAGATAGCCTCTTCGTTCATCGTCGCGCTTTGAGCCGGCAGGGCCCACAACTTGTTGCCCTGGACGGCCACATGGCCTATGTAGTCGCCGGTCCGTGTTCCCTCTTCGAAATACTTGTAAAGGGTCTTGAGATTCAGATGGATCTTGCAGGGCTGCTTTGCCGTGACGTTATAGGCTTCATACAGGTCGTGATGGTAGTTGGTCGGCAGGTTGGTCGTGAGGTAGGCCAGGCCGTCTTCCTCTTCAAAGTCGTCAGGGCTGTCGAAATAAACCACGCCAGACGTTTCGAGTTCCGCCAGGCAGTTTTCCGCGGTGATCTCGTCAAGCACCTGGTTGAGATCGGTCAGAAGAAC
>Ga0209096_1004488_pt1 | contig 11199 bp, 6 predicted proteins | sample AD_UKC034_MetaG_FD_184407 | JGI IMG/M metagenome (GOLD analysis project Ga0209096, IMG submission 184407) | Active sludge microbial communities of municipal wastewater-treating anaerobic digesters from USA - AD_UKC034_MetaG (SPAdes) (version 2) | ecosystem: Engineered > Bioreactor > Anaerobic >...
CGAAGACGTCCCCGGCCACCAGCACCGCATCCACCGCCTCCTGGTGCGCGATGTCGGCCAGGCGCTCGACCGCCGACAGGCGCGCCTCGGCCAGCGCCAGCGCGTCCTCGGGCGCGAAGCGCGCGTACTGGCGGCCGATCTGCCAATCGGCGGTATGAAGAAAGCGCGGCATCGTGCGGCCCCCGTATTTGAGGAAAAGCTCCAGCGAGAAGTCCTGCGTGCGCGGCCCGGAGCGCGGGGCGCGCGATTTTGCAGCCCCCGTCGGCAAGCCCGGACGCTGCAGCGACCCATTTGTCACAGGCCGGCATGTTACACGCCGCCCGACCGCGCCACAGCCCTAGCTCCGCGCCCTGCGCAAGGGCTCCAGCAGGCCGCCGAGGCCGTTGTGGTCGAGCTCGTGCATCAGCGCCAGCAGCTGGCCCAGCTGCCCCGGCGGGAAGCCCTTGCGGGCGAGCCACGCGAGGTAGTATCCCGGCAGATCCGCGATCACCCGCCCCTTGTACTTGCCGAAGGGCATCTCGCGGCTGAGCAGCAGCTCCAGGTGTTCAGGATTCATCCGTCCGATCCGCTTTTCGTAGCCCACAAGGTGCGCAGCCGCGCGCACCGACGCTCCACTCTCCCACAAGGTGACCCGCTTGAGCCCCCACTCCTCCCCAGGCCTCGTCTTCGACACCCCGCCCATCGAGCTCGAGACCGGACCCGATCCCCGCTACAGTGTCATCTGGATGCACGGCCTGGGCGCGGACGGCGGCGACTTCGAGCCGGTCATCCCGGCGCTGGGCCTGCCCCGCAGCCCTGCGGTGCGCTTCATCTTCCCCCACGCCCCCTATCGTGCGGTGACCTGCAACGCCGGCTATGTCATGCGCGCCTGGTACGACATCGTCTCGCTCGCCCCGCACAGCCGCCAGATCGACGAGGCCGGGCTGCTCGATTCGCGCGCGCTCGTCCGCCAGCTGATCGAACGCGAAGCCGAGCGCGGCGTGCCCGCCGAGCGCGTCATCCTCGCGGGCTTCTCGCAGGGCGGCGCCGTGGCCTACCTGACCGGGCTCACCCACCCCGAGCCGCTCGCGGGAATCATCGCGCTGTCGACCTACCTCCCCAGCCCCGGGCTGCTGATCGACGGCTTCGAGGAGGCGAATCGCCGCACGCCGGTCTTCGCCGCGCATGGCACCCACGACGACGTCGTCGCGCCCGAGCTCGGCGGGCAGGCGGTCGAGGTCCTCCGCCAGCTGGGCATCGAGCCCGAGTGGCACGACTACCCCCTGCCGCATTCGGTGAGCCTTGAGGAGATCGCCGACATCGGGCGGTGGCTGGGCGCCATCCTGCGGGCGCCGGGCCATCACGACGGCTGATCGCGCGGCGCGAGCGGCGACTCCGCTGCGCTCATGACGGCCCCGCGGACGCCGCGCGACAGCCTGCGCTCACCCGCTCGCCGCGCAGCAGCTCGCGCATCCCCTGCCCGCTGCGCTCGATGCGATAGACGCGGAAGGGGTCGTCCTCGTTTACATGGCGGTCGAGATAGCCGCTGAAGTACAGCGCCAGCCCGCCCGGCGCCCACGCCGCATCGACCACGGTGACGTGCTCGGCGCTCAGGCGCAGGTTCTTGCCACGGCCGAGGAAACGATCGTGGACAAACAGCGCGGTGTTCGGCTCGTGCATCGCCTGTCGGAAGCGCGCAGTGCCGGGCACCCCGAGGGTATAGGCGAACACCGTCGGGTCCCGCGGCGAGGGCAGCACCCGATCCGTGCTGGAGATCGCCTCGGCCTGCACACCGAGCATGCGCGCGAGCGGGATGGATTCGCGCACGCCGCCGCCATCGGCCGCGATGAGCGCGTAGTGCTCCATGTCGTGCACACCGATCGCGCTCCCGTCCGCGAGCCAGCCCAGGCTCCACCACTGGTGGTTCTCCGCGTTGGCTGCGCTGGCGAGCCGACGTGCCGGGCTGCCCGGCTCCACCACCATCAGGTGGCTGCGAAAGCGCGCGTCGGTGAGGATGAACGCGAGCCGCGAGCCATCCGGCGACCACGCCGCCTCGGAGATGGCGTCGCCCTCGCGTCCCGCATGCACGCGCTGCGCGTCGCCGCCCGCGAGCGGCAGAACGTTCAGCTGCACCGCCTGACGCGTGTCGGCGGCGGGCCGCGTGCAGTACGCGAGCCGCTCCGCGGCCGCATCGATTGCGGCGCAGCCACCTTCGACCACCTCGCGCGCCGGACCGGGCGCCTGCCACAACAGGATGCGTCCCCCGTCCTCCACCGCGAGCACCGGCTCACAGGCGGCGGCGGGGAGGCCCGACAAGCCGAGCACAGCCAGCAGCAGGGCTGCCGCGGAAACATGCCGGCCGCGCGAGCGCAGCGCGGGAAAGGTCGATACGGTCATTCAGTCAGCCCCGACGGCCCCCTCTGGCAGGTCGTCGAACGCGGGGCAACGGCCAAGCGACCGAAAACTCTGCAGATCGAGACCGTGACGAGGTGGAAAAGCGGCACAAAAAAACCGGCTCGAGGCCGGTTGTTCTGCGGGATTTCGGGGGTTCGCGTCTGCAAGCGATTTACGCACAGCCTCCAGCACCGACCGCTATACCCTTGATTTCTTGGCGCGCCCGAGACGATTCGAACGTCCGACCCCTGCCTTCGGAGGGTAAAGCAGGCCGTTGTTTCCCGCTGTTCTTAATCGGTCCACAACGTGCTCAGCACATCACCGGAACCGTAAACTTCTGTCGCAAAAGAGATTATCTGTTCGCCACTTAGTGACATCGCACGCCTTGCCAAACCGATCGCCACGCCGATTTGTCACATCCGGGCAAACAGATCAGGTTTTGCGACATGGATTTATCGCACCAGAAATGACCCGTGCCTGCCGCAAGGCACATCCCTTTCTTGCGGCATTCAAGCACTTCTGTATAACATACATTCACGCAGATCACTTGCGCAAAAGGTCCCCTAGGACCGCCCCTCACGGCATCGAGCAATTCATGCCGCAAAAGGCCTTCAGGCCGCCTGCACCTGCACATGGTGCCATCGCAGCGTCAGTCCGTCTGTCGCTGCCACGAATCGACTCACGCATCATCCGTCCTCGCTCAACTCCGCATTGATCCTTCGCTGCTGACGCTCCAGCTGGCGGGCGTCTGATCGCGTCGTCGTTATCCACGTTGCCCCATCGCGGCAACAGATCTCCATTTCCCTTCAACCCTTCTGGTCAATTCGGGAGATCTGACCATGGATGACACCAACCCTTGCACTCTCATGCCATCGCCGGAAGGCGAGGACTACTTGCGCCCTGCCGAACCCCAGTCCACCGCCAGCCATCCGGAAGCCGAAACGCAGTCGGACGAACTCCGCCACGCTCGCCAGCTCCTCATTCGAACTTTTGCCGTTCCAATCTCCGGCATCGGGCTGGCGGCCTTGGCGCATGAACTCAGGGCAGACCTGGATGCCTTGGACCGCGGCATCGTCTCCACTGAGCTGCCCGACGCACTTCGGAAGCTGCTTGATACCCTCTGCCAAGACAGAGCAGACGCGGTTCGCGATCTGGCCTACCTCCGATCCCTGCCGGCCTGCCCGCTGCGGGATTTGCTGACACAACCAAGTCTGACCCTCCCGCCCCCTGAACGACGCTGCCTGCGGAGCGTCCGCGCACTCCTTGCACTCCACCTCCTTTCCGAAAGCAACGGTCTTGGGAGAACGTTGGCCGCCGAGCTCTCGCGCTGGATGCGCGGAAAGGGCCTCCGTTTTGCACAGCCCCTGGAGCTGTCGGCCGACGAACTTCGACTCCGGCGGGACAGTCTCCCACCCGGCACCCCTCAAGCTGCACTCATGGCAGTTCTGGTTGAGGCACTTTCCCGAAAGTTCAGCAACCCGTTCGTTACTCGCCGGGCTGTTCAAGTCATTTCGCATTCTTCAGGCGAGGAGCGACGCGAGGCGCACGAGGCGGCTTCCGAAGTGGGAAGTGATCAGCAGGCCCGGTCTGTTGCCGACCCCCTGAGAGGACGTAAAGCTACCATCGGAAAGGCCGGTTGCCGGGTTCTGTCCGGCACACCGGCCCTGTATGAATACGCACAACCGTTCGAGCTCGAGGCCATTGTTCCGAAGATCTTGGACCGCTGGCGCACAGGACAGGAGGACGAAGCGCTCGGCGCTCTGCTGACGCTTCATCTTGGCGTTATGCCTTCGAGCTTCTGCCAGGTACCTCTCACGTCCGAATCAGGGGCTGGAATCCGGATCAATCTCGCTGCTGGATGCCTTGAATGGAATCTCGACGAGGTAATCGGACGGCACACCCCTGACAATTCGTTTACCAGATCGTCATCGGACCGTTACGTGCAGGTGCCGCTTCCGTCCGAAACCGTCGCAGAGTTGAGGAGACGACAGCAGAGCACCGGAGGGAAAACACTCGCCGATCTGTTCGATTCCGAGAAGGGGCACCTCGGGAAGAAGACCAAGTTGATGCTTCGTGAGCTGTCCCTGACATCCCACCGACCAGCGCTGAAACGACTGTCCTTCTCCTGGGGTCGCTACGTCCTCTCCCGGACAGGGGATGAAACCTACGCCGCCGCGATGGGCGTCGATTTCACACTCGGGACGACCGCCAACCTGAATTACTGCCTCCTTCGCGCAGCGAGAATCCGGTCAATCGCAAGCGAGTGCTACAGGCGCGTCGGGCTATCGGGAAACTGCGGCGGGCAGCCGTTGCCGGACGTCGGCTCGTTGCGACTCATCCCAGATGCCACGGCTCGCGCCTTCATTCGCGACAGCCTGTCGATAGTGCGGACCGCAATGACAGGCGTGCCTCGCCGATGCGCAATCGAAGTTGTGCATGAGGCCCACAACTTGGTCGCAACACATTTCTACGCCGCGCTGAAATTCATCCTCGCAGGCCGCAGCTTGCAAGAGGAGACGCTGACTCGCCGGTGCATCGATGTCGAAACCGGATTGTTCGTCGTCACGGACAAGCGCACCGCGCGCTACCACGAACACCGTCTGGGCTGCCTGCCCCCGACACTGAGGGAATGGCTCCGGGCCTATCTCGCCTGGCTCAGCAGCGTGGCCTATCGCATGGCCTCGATCGACCCCCACCTCGCGCGCGCCATCCGCTCCGTCGCGGAGGGCGACACAAAGGTCGAAGCTCATCCCCTGTTTTTTTGTTTCTCGGCCAATGGCACGACAGCTCCGCTCGGCGCGCACGACATTTCCCCGATCCTCGGCCGCCACCAGATGGCGTCGAATGCAGGACGCCATTTCCTCGATGTGCTGTTTCGCGACGCGGGGCTCGACAGCGCGGCGGTAATGGGCTGGATGGGCCGGGCGATGCCCGGACAGGAAATCATTGGCGCAGCCAGCAGCGTTGCGCCGCTCGAATTCCTGCTCCGGTGCGCGACCGTCATCGAAGACTGGTTAAGCGAACTGGCGCTCCCGCCGGCACCGGCCATGTCGTCCCGCAAACTCCATGACGCCCGCCACCACACTCATCCGGAGTATCGCCCCGTGCTTCTCGACGACTGCCCCGCGTCGCTCAAGGACGCAAAGGGAGCCGAACCCTGCCCCATCGGCCGGGACACGATTCACCTGGCGGCCCAATTCCCCGACCTGCTTCGCTTCTGGCGGACCGACAGTCCTCCAGGCGGCTGGGCGGGAATCGCCCTGAGCCTGATCTTCGAGGACGCGATTGTGCTGGATGAGGAGGTCATCGCAGTCCTGCAGGAACTCCGGCAGGGCATCCTGTACCGCCATCGCGAGATTCATTTCGTCGACGCCCGACCCGCTCCACTCGGAATTCGACGCGTGTGGCTGTCGCCAATCACGGTGCGCCTGATTTACCAAACACCTGCACTCGGCGGTTCGCTCGTCACGCTCGACACAATTTCCGAGGCGTTCCGACTGTTTCTGACCATGTCGGGAGCCGATTCAGCCGGAGGCTCCCCAGTCAGTTATGTCACGGCATGTGCCCGCGCGTACTTTGCACTCCGCACCCCGGGCATCCTCCGCGCGTGGATGGACGGTTCCAAGTTCTCTCGCACTGTCAGGCCACACTGCGTTGCGCGACAGTATCTGGGGTTGTGTGAGCCGCCTGCTCCCCGGGTCTCGCGCAATTCGCGAACAGTCCGCAGACCTGACGCGTTCAGAAAACATGTAAGGGACATTTGCGACGACGTCCCGGCGTCGAAGTCCCACCGAAGGGCCATTGATGAACTCAGGGAATGGCTCGATGAAACCGGATCGGCAGACGATCCGAGCTCAGAACACGAGTTGTCGGTCGGATACTGCCGGTCTCTGCTGGACCGTCACGACAATGTACACACGATCCTGCGCTACCTGACGGCCGCCGCCCCCTTCCTTCATGCGCTCAGCCGCGTCATTGCCTCCGGCGGACTTGAGGGAGTCGACTGGCTTGAACTGATCAACGAGGCGCCCGAGGATAAGGACGCGCATGATGGCCACGACAGCGCACCAACCAGAGCGGCCATCAACCAGGCGCTTGACTGGCTGGGGATCGACTATCGTCTCGGTCGAAGAGTCGGACCACCGCCAGCAGCACTCAGGTATACGGACCTCCTGACCGACCGTGAAACTCGCCTGGCCATTTCGATGCTGGCGGCACGCAGAAGGACCCCCGGTGACGAGTGGCATCGGGCCGAAGCGGCCTTGCGGCTGATGTCCGACGTCGCACTGCGATGGGACGAGATCATCAATCTCCGATTGACCGATGTCTGGATTGGGAGCTCCCCCGCCCCGCACATCGTCGTGACCAACGAATCGCGCGCAGCCCTCAAGACGAGAAATGCGCGGCGCGTGCTGCCGTTAAATGGCATGGAGACGATTCGCGAAGTACGGGCGCTCTACGACCTGCGAAGCTCGCGCTTCGGAGGAGACAAAATGATCCCCCTTCTGGGCGCCGATCTCGAGGATCGCGCAACCGACTCCGGCGACCGCATCCATGACCTGGTTACCGAGGCGCTGCGGCGAGCGAGCGGGGCGTGGGGCATTCATCCTCATTGCACTCGCGGCACGGTAATCACTTCGGAAATTGACGCAGTTCTGTCTCCGTCCAGGCACGAACGTCGGCCGATCGACTTGCGTCAGGCCCTCTATTCCATCTCCGCACGAGCAGGACACGGACACCCTGACGTCACTGTCGGGGAGTATTTCGCAGGGATGGACCACCAACGACGGGATTGGGCCACGGAAATTCTGCGGGCCGCCGATTGCCCACCCCGCCCCGCATTTCTGGAAGCGCTAACCGGAATCGCCGCGGCAACCTATCGCAAACGACTGAGCAGAGGCCTCAATGACGACTGGTTTGACGTCCTTGAGGGCCTGCAGTCGGACGCCATACCCACCGTTGGCGCCAAGGTGTGCGAACTCGGATCGCTTGTGCAGGCCGGGCTCGAAGAAATCCCCTGGACCGACGCGGATCTCCAGGAGGAGCGCCTCACGGCGACCGCCATCTATCTCGGTCTGCGCATGCTCAAGGAGGAGATCCATTCGGCTCGATTGACCGCGCGACTGACCCGTCAGGAGACAGAATCCGCGGAACAGATGCTTTCTGAACTGCAGCGAGCACGCCTCACCCGACTTGCAGGCCGACGCGACCTCTCCCGACAGCGCTTCATAACCGAAATGGCGAAAGCCAGATTGCCTGCAGCGATTGCCGCCTGCAATCTGGATGCCGACCTCCTGCGCGAGGTGGTCCTCGCAGCACATACCGCGGGGGATCCTCTCACGTTCGCACGGCCTGAACATGCCCTCCGGATGAGCCCCCTTCTCGGCCCGATCAGGTCTGCGGACATTCAAACAGTGTGCCTCGTGCGATCTTCGGGTCAATCAGCGGTCGACACATGCTGGTTGGATCGCTTCCGCAACGCGGGGTTCGGGTCGGTCCAATGTCGTCCGCCCCGGGACTTCCCGCGCGGCAGCCAATGCAAGGTGCTGTTCTGCCCCAAGTCATCCGACTCGGCGGGTCATCGCCGCGCATCGCCGCGGCATGCATTCCTCGTGACCATCTCAATTCTCGCAGTCCATTTCCGCAAGGAGCTGAAACAATGAGCGTCGAACCTGATCTGCGTAGCTGTCAACTGAAGCCTGGAGAGTATGCCGTCATCAACTTCATCACAGTGGATGCCGCCACCAATCCGATTCCTCTAAAGTCGCTGATTGAACATCTCCGAAAGTGCGGATCTGCACTCAGGCAAATCAATCCCCGTTGTCCTTCAACCCTGGTGGCGGAATTTCCGGCCGGCATCACCGTCCGGGCAGTCATTCCCGCAGCTGCGAACGGCGGGCTTTTCGGGCCACAAGACCCGCAATCCAGCCCCGCCGAACCCGCCTCAGCAGCGATCGATCTTCGCTCCAACAACGCAAGTACAACACCCACCGCTCAAACGCTTGAAGCCACAGCCCTTCGGAATGCGGAGTATTTGGCCACCGAGGCGCGCACCATTTCGATCAAGGCCGTTGACGTAGGAAACGACTTGGCCTCACGGGCAGAAATACACGCGATGGATGCCGAGGATCTGCCGGAACTGCTGGCCAACAGCCCAGATCAGGCAATATCGAGGGCCACGTACACCCTCGCGCGTGGTGCCGAGATGAAGCTGGACTACATCACCGCAACTCGCACCATTGGCGGCAACCGCCAGACGCCTGCTAACCATCACTCCCGAGAAACATTCGCGCTACGCGGCTGCCGGCTTGTCTCAACCAACACCGCCTTCACCTTCACGATGCGTGGCCATCGAGACGACCCCGAATGGCATCGGCTGATCCAGATGTTTCCGGACTGCATGGAGGTGCGTCTGGAGGAGGAAAGCCCGGAACTGCCGTTCGTCACGGAATCGGTCCTGCGAGAGATTCCGATCGACCTCGATATCTGCGTAGCGGAGCGAGTGGGAACAGGGAAGCACACTGCCATCCCGCTGCGCGTATGCAACCGTGACGCGGTGATCGATTCTCTGGCATCGCGCCTCCAGCTACTCACCGAGTTGGCCGCAAACGAGTAAGGGCTGCGACCAGCCAAGTGCTAAAACGAGATTGCGGGAACGCCTCGACCCGATAGCGATGGATAGCTCACAGCTGCTCCGATAGGACTACCCGCGGCGTTGGTCACGGAGCGATAATGGCAAGAGGACTAAACCGCTCGCGCGGTAGGGGTGTGCTGAACCGCTCGTGACGAGCATCGAAGTTCGTGGTTTCCATCGGCAGCAGGCTTGCCATGTTGGGAGATGAGGCAATCGGCCTCATTTTCGACAGGAGCAAGCCATGGATACCCCGACTCGTCCCGTCAGCCCCTTGCGCCAGCGCATGCTCGACGACATGCGGATGCGCAAGCTCACCCCCAAGACGCAGAGTGCGTACATCCGCGCGGTGTGCCGGTTCACGCGCTATCTGGGGCGCGCGCCCGATACCGCCACGGTGGAGGACCTGCGCAACTACCAGTTGCACCTGGTCGATACCGGCACCTCGCCGATGTCGCTCAACGCCGCCATCAGCGGGCTGAAGTTCTTCTTCGATATCACGCTTCAACGCGGCGAGTTGATGGCACGAATGCAGCCGGTCCGGCTGCCGCAGCGCTTGCCGGTGGTGCTCAGCCGCGAGGAGGTCGCGCGCCTGATCGCCGCCTGCAACAATCTCAAGCACCAGACGGCGCTGTCGCTCGCCTACGCGACCGGACTGCGAGCGAGCGAAGTGGTCTCGCTCAAGGTCAGCGACGTCGACAGCGGGCGCATGACCCTGCGGGTCGAGCAAGGCAAAGGCCGCAAGGATCGCTACGCGATGCTCTCGCCCCTGCTGCTGGAGCGGTTGCGCGTGTGGTGGCGGGTCGCCCGGGCGCAGGGCAAGATGCTCGATGGCGGCTGGTTGTTCCCGGGCCTCAACCCGATCGAGTCACTGAGCCCGCGTCAGCTCAATCGCGCTGTTCAGGCCGCCGCCCTGGCGGCCGGCATCGACAAGCGGGTGTCGATGCACACGCTTCGCCACTGCTTCGCGACCCACCTGCTCGAGCAGAAGGTCGACATCCGCATCATCCAGGCGCTGCTCGGCCACAAGAAACTCGACACCACGGTGATCTACACCCAGGTCGCCACCGACCTGCTGCGCGAAGTCGTCAGTCCGCTGGAGACCTTGCAGTCGGCGTAGGCGCATCGTGGCTCGCCCCGCACTGGAGGTCGCGGACATCTTCCGCGCCTTCGGGCCGGCGTGGCGTCTCGCCCAGCACGGCCACTTGAGCCTCGGGCAGTTGAAGGTCATGTCGGCCATCGAACAGTGCCGCACTGCGGCGCTGGGTGGGCATGTGCTGCGCTGTGAGGCCTGCGAGCAGATCGACATCAGCTACAACTCGTGCCGCAACCGGCACTGCCCGAAGTGTCAGGCGCGGGCTGCCCAGCGTTGGCTCGAGGCCCGGCAGGCGGACCTGCTGCCGGTCGAGTATTACCACGTGGTCTTCACGCTGCCCGCGCCGATCAGCGCGTTCGCCTACACGAACAAGGCGCTCGTCTATCGGCTGCTGTTCGAGGTCGCAGCCGAGACGCTGCTCACCATCGCTGCCGATCCGAAGCACCTCGGCGCGACGATCGGCGCCACGCTCGTGTTGCACACGTGGGGTTCGGCGATGACGCACCACCCGCACGTGCACGGCATCGTCCCCGGGGGCGGCCTGTCGGCCGACGGCCAGCGCTGGGTTGCCTGCCGGCGCGGCTTCTTCCTGCCGGTCCGCGTGCTCTCGCGCCTGTTCCGGCGGCGTTTCCTGGAAGAGCTGGCGAAGGCGCACCACGCCGGCGTGCTGCGCTTCTTCGGCGAGTTCGCCCCGTTGGCGCAGACGGCCGCGTTCCTGCGCTGGCTCTCGCCGCTGCGCACGAGCGAATGGGTCGTCTATGCCAAGCGGCCCTTTGCCGGTCCCGAGGCGGTCCTCGCCTACCTGTCGCGCTACACCCATCGGGTGGCGATCTCGAACCGTCGCCTGGTGTCGCTCGACGCCGGCAGCGTCTCCTTCCGCTGGAAGGACTACCGTGCCAAGGGGCGCACCCGCCACAAGACGATGACGCTCACTGCCGAGGAGTTCATGCGCCGTTTCCTGCTGCACGTGCTGCCGTGCGGCTTCCACCGCATCCGGCACTACGGATTGCTCGCCAACGTGGGACGGCGGCAGAACCTGGCTCGTGCGCGGGAACTGCTTGGCGCAACGCCTCCAGAAGACCCATGCGCCATCGGCGTG
>Ga0209096_1004491_pt1 | contig 11191 bp, 9 predicted proteins | sample AD_UKC034_MetaG_FD_184407 | JGI IMG/M metagenome (GOLD analysis project Ga0209096, IMG submission 184407) | Active sludge microbial communities of municipal wastewater-treating anaerobic digesters from USA - AD_UKC034_MetaG (SPAdes) (version 2) | ecosystem: Engineered > Bioreactor > Anaerobic >...
TCCAGGCGCTCAAAACGCTGCCCGAATTCAAGTCCGCGGCGCTGGGCATCAACGCGCGGCAACAGATGGGCGTCAACGCCGCCTACGCGGCCCTGTTCGAGCCGGAAATCACACAACTCCAGCTCGATGGACTGCCGGCGTCTCATCAGGAAGGCCCGGACTACCTCAATGTGCTGAAAGTGGGAGACATCCCCCAGGTGCTCGCCCTGCTGGGCCCGCGGGTCGCCGCCCCGGCGCGCTGAGAACCCGGCGCGCCCGTTTGCGCGCGGCTTCGGCCGGCCCACCGTGTCAAGAACTGGCGGCCGGGTTGAATAAACCGTGCGCGCCGCCTCCGAGCCGCGGCCCGCCGCCAAGTGGAGCTAGGGCCGGTCATTTCTCTGAATCTCCGGCCGGCCGTGCTATTTCACCGCTTGGCCTGAATGCAGAGGTATCCAGGCCGGGCTTGTCTTCTTTGATGATGCCGTCAATCACCCGGAGAACAACTCTGGCCCCAGCGCGCGCAGCGTGGCGCGGATTTGCGCTTCGCTCCGCCCCTGTGCGCGGAGCAGCTTCGTATAGTTGTTCGCAGTGGCTTGCAGATGCGGATGCCGATGCTGCGTGGTACGGGTGAAGGCCACCAGAATCTCCAAGCCCCGCCGCAGCAACGGTTTGGCCTGAACCCATTCCGCAAGATCGCAGCGGCGCAGCCCAGCTTCATTTAATAACCAGCCAGCCCGGGTATGGTTCTGTTCAGCCCACTGCACCGCCACCGCGGCAAAGGCTTCAGGAGCCATGCGCGTGAGCGCCTGATAAAATATGTTATAGCCCGGCACCTTGTAAAAGCTTTGGGTTCCTTTCTTCTGCAGCAATCCCAAACGGTGGTGCTGGCGTTGCGTCAAGATGATAGCAAAGCGGGCGATTCCGGCAATCTCGCGCCGACCGGCCCGGCAAGTGAGCAGGGCCGCGCTCAAAGCCCGGGAAGCCCGATTCGGAGCGTGGACTTTGACATTCAGGAGCAGAAACCGACGGTTTTGTACCATCAGCTTGAGCCGCTCGACTCGTTGGGGGGATACTCCACCCAATCCACAGGTGTTGGTCCTTCAGGGCGTGGCAGGCCGGCCCCCAAACCAACAGGGCCACGACCTGACCGGCCTCCTCCACAACCTGGCGCAGATAATCGCCAACGGGCCACATGCTCTCAAAGGGTACTGTTGACCCAGTAGGCCCGGCATCCCTCGGCGAGGGAGAGGCGTTTGCTTTACAAGCGCCGGTCGAACCCATAGCCTCACGGGCGGTATCGTTATTATGGAAGTACGCTTTCAGCACTGGGAGTATGAGATTGCGGATGAGTTGCTTGCCCGTTATGGAAGCCCGTTTTTCTCCCGTCCCGATGCTGGTGCTGCTCTGCAGAGGCGGCTGCTCTCGGGGGCCGCTATGGTGAGCAGCCAGATCATCGACTTTCAGGAGCAGCAGATTATCTGCGCCAATGAGGCGTTTCCGGAGGCAGCCGTTGCGGATCCGCTGGCAGATCTTCAGGTGTGGGATGAATGGGAAACCGGGCACCGGATCTTCCCATATCCGGGGCGTTTCAGCCGCTTGGGTCTGACGCGTCAGGAAGGAAAAATATCGAGCCCTTCGAGCGTGGGCGTATTAGGGGAGATTTTTGCGGGGTTGTTTGCGCAATCGTTTGTCGCGCCGCAGGTGCTCGTGCGAGTGATTCGACACTGGCCGGACCTGATTTTTTACGCCGGCAACGACATCTATGCGTTTATCGAGGCAAAGGCGTTCACCGAGAAGCTGGATGGCCGGCACCTAAAGGATCGGGTTCCTGGTGCGCTTTTAAGGGAGCTGCTTTGCAATGCCGTTGCACAGCTCAACGCCGATCCACATTTAGAGATTTGGGGCGCATTCACCGGGGTGCTGACTATTCAACCCGAATTCACGCTCGCCGTGACTTTCCTCAGACTGACACCTTCGCCTGGGAAGCGGGGGGCGAACCCACGGAAAATCCTTCCCCCAGCGGTGGTCAGGGGGGTTGCCGAGCGTGCGTTGGCGCAAGCTACGACAGTCGTCGATCCTGAAGTGCTCGATGCGCTGAACGAGCCGCGCCGCCCTGGTTCTGGTGCCCCGCAGGGCACGGGGGCGCTGTGGAGCAAGAACCCTTCGCGGGAACAGGTCGAAGCGATGCTGTGCGAAGTCGCCATGCGTGAGGCGGAGGAGGTGTTGGCGACCTCCGGGCCAGTGGCGGCAGTAGCAGGGTCGCGGGAGGAGATCGAGCTGGAGGTTAAGCGTCTAGTTGAGGAATGTCGCCCGAATAAGTTGCACGGAGGGAAGCGTTTTTTCGAGATTAAGCAGCACGCCGAGGGATCAGTTCTGGAACGCGTGCGTATGGCCGGCGAGGAGTTTATCTTCATGGCTAACCTGGCGCCAGCGGATCTTCAGCTGGTGGATGAACGATGGAAGCGGTCCTGGGAGTCGGCTGCGAATCCGTTGACGATCATTGACAGATGCCCCGTATGGCGAGGAGGGGGGGCGGCTTACTGCCTGGGGCCAGAAGGGCTGGAACACAGAACATTGCGGCTGCGCAGCGCAGGGGACTAAGCAGGGTGATTTACCTGGACCACAATGCGACAACGCCAGTTGCGCCCGAGGTGTTCGAGGCAATGACGCCGTACCTCAAGAGCGAGTGGGGAAACCCATCCAGCAGCTATAAGTTTGGGGCGAAGCTCAGGGCTGCTCTGGAGAAGGCGCGGGAGCAAGTGGCCGGGCTGATTGGTTCGTATGCTGGGGAGATTCTGTTCACCTCGTGTGCGACGGAAAGCAATAATGCGGCGATCCACGCCGCCCTGAAGGCGCAGCCGGAAAAGAAACATTTGGTCACCTCCGCGGTTGAGCATTCGTCTGTGCTAAGTTATTGTAAGGCGCTGGAAAGCGAAGGGCTTCGGGTAACTTATCTTCCGGTGGATAGAGAGGGCCTGCTCAAGCTGACGGACCTGGACGCGGCCATCTGTGATGATACCGCGGTCGTGTCTATCATGTGGGCCAATAACGAGACTGGCGTGCTTTTTCCCGTAAAGGAGATCGCTGAGATTTGCAAGGCTCGTGGCGTGTTGTTCCACTGCGACGCGGTGCAGGTGGCCGGCAAGCTGCGGGTGGACGTGGCGCAAGTAACCGTGGACTATTTGTCTGTTACGGCTCACAAGTTTAATGGCCCTAAAGGCGTTGGAGCTCTTTATGTCAATCGGCGCGCGCCTTTTTCGTCGTATTTATATGGCGGGCACCAGGAGCGCGGTAGACGAGGGGGGACGGAGAATGTTGCGCTGGTGGTTGGGATGGGCGTGGCGGCGGAGCTTGCCTGTGGGAAGGTAACGGGATATGAAGCGCGGGTCGGGCCTTTGCGCGACGCTTTGGAGAAAAGGATTCTGACGCATATCGACAGGACGGAGTTGAATGGGCATCCAACCTTGCGTCTTGCAAACACCTGTAACCTTACTTTCCGTGGAATTGAATCCGAGGCGCTTTTATTGCTTCTTGATGAGGAGGGGGTGTGTGCGTCGTCTGGTTCGGCTTGTTTGGCAGACTCGGACGAGCCGTCGCATGTGGTAAGGGCGATGAAGCCTGACAGCGATGCTAGCCGACAGACGGTCCGTTTCTCGCTCGACCTGTCAACTACTGAGCAGGAGGTGCTGCGAGCATCAAGGCTGGTCAGGGAGGCAGTTGAGGCGCTGCGGGATTAGTGGCGCTCAATTGGCTGGCGCGTCGCCCCAGCAATGCACCCGTTCTGGCAGTTGCTCTGGTACCTTGACAAAGGCGATACCGCGCGGCAATTGGGCGCTGGAGAACTCTTCTGGGAGAACCTTCCTACCGAAGACCCCGATCAGGTTGCGCAAGCCCCGCTGAGATTGGGCGCAAGCGAATGAGACGACGGTTCCGAGCTGCGTGGTGAAGTCGTCTATTTCACCTTCGAAGTCGCTTGGGTCCTGGGAAAGAAGCATCACGGTGACGCCTTTGGAGCGACCTTTGCGGATGAGATCCACAAGGGATTCCGAGCGGCGGTCGCGCAGCACCTTTCTGGCTTCGTCCACGATCAGCAGGTGGCGAAGCGACCGGAAGTTGCTGGTAGACGGGGTTTCGGATTGGTCAAGCAGGAAGCCGCTGGCCGCATCGAGTAGCAGGAGGGTGGCGAGGCGTTTCAATTCCTCCGGCAGGTTCAGGGTCACGATCCAGGACTGCTGGAAGAATTCGGCGGGTTGAAGGTCCGGAGCGAACGAGGGCAGGCGCGTCAGCTCGTTTAGCCGGCTGACGATGCTGTCGTCTTCTTTGCCCTCGTTGCGCAGGTGCTGTTGGTAGGTCGCGAGTATGTCTTCCAGGCCACGGCTGCCTCGGCTGGCGATGACCTCTTCGATGGCTTCTCTCAGGATGTCGCGCTGGCGGTCTCCGGGGTTTTTGCAGCACATGACGAGGCTGTCGCGGAGGCGCATGGCTGAGGTGGCAATCTTGTGGACGGGTGCGTCCGCCGGCGGCAGGAAATCTAGCGGGAGCGCCTGCTTTCCGACTTCTACGTGGCGAGCGCGGCGAGCAAAGGTCTGGAGATCGGGGTGAAGGTCGGACTCGGATGTGAACTCGGGCTTAACGTCGATAAAGAGGAAGGGTATTTCGGTTTGCTCGACAATTTGCTGTGCGAGTTGGACGCCGGTCAGGGTTTTGCCGCCACCGGAGGACCCCATGAAGGCGATGTGTGGTGGGGCGCCCTGGGCATTGAGCACGAAGTCGAATGGCTTCGCGCCGGGGAAGGTCTTGCTGGCTGGGCCAAGTTTGAGTCGAATCTCGCCTTTTTCCCCTATTCCGGCCGCGAATGGAATGGTGGATTGGCCGGCGCCCTCTGGAAGGTAATCTGCCAACCGCGTGGCTAGTTTGATGTGGTTGCGTTCGCAGTGTTCGAGTTCGTCCCGGATCAAGGAGTGACCTCTGGCCCAGTGGGCCTCGACCAAAGCGCGAAAATCATCGACTGTTGATGATGGATTCAGTCTTCCGTCCAGGATGAGTGCGCACAACCAGGTGTCGAGGTCTTCGCCGAAGAGCACTTCGCCGGAAATCGGAGTTTTGAAATACTTGGTTGCGGAGGGCAGCGGGTCCGGCGGTGTTCGCTCCGCGAGTGAGCGACCTATTAACAACTGCGCGGACTCGTAACGGCTCGCCAGGCCGAACGTTGAGCGGAGCCTTTGTTCAAAATCGGCTGAGTCTTCGGTCGGTGTGAATTGTGCTTTCCAAACTTTCTCTTTGAAGTCGAGGTTCATGGCTAGCGGGTGAAGTAGCAGTTTGGCTGCACGGTGGAGAGGTTCTCGGACTCTTGATACTCGACAAGGAACTTCTGGCTGATCTGGCCGCGGATATGTTCAACGAGGTCGGGGGTGACCTCTTTGTCATGGGTCAGGATAATAATCTGGTCGAGGTCGAAGTCGGCCAATGCTTTCAGGGTCCTCAGGCGGTACTCGGAGTCAGCGTTGCCGATGGGTGTGTCAATTACCAGCGGGACACGGCGGTGAGTAATCTCGGCAAGAGCGAGGGTGAAAGCGATGCCGAACGCGCGGCGTTCGAACCCGCTGTTGGTCTCCAAGAGCATTTCGGGACGACCATTGCCGAAGCAGAGCCTAGGCGGCTGGCCGGGCGCGAGGCTGACCTTGGCTGACCAGAAACGGCGGTCAGCTATGTTGACGAAGTGGCGGGTAACGTAGCTCTCGAGCCGGGCGGTGGTGGTTGGCTGCAAGCTATCCTGGAGCTCCTCCAGTGCCCGGCAAATGCGCTCGGCGACGGCGATGCGCTGCTGCTCGGGGCCGAGGCGGGCGAGTTGCTCCCGGATCTCGCCGATGCGCTTGTTCAACTCGTGAAGGTTGGCCTTCAGGACCTTCAGTTCGTTTTCGATGGCCCCGATGCCGTGGATGTTTTGCTGTATTTCGCCATTGATGGTGTCGAGGCTTTGCCGGATTTGTTGAGTTGCCTCGGGAACATCCTGCATTCGTTCTTTGCGGCGTTTGGCCTCATCGAAAGCGTCATGAGCGTCCCGGGCCTTTTTGGTGGCCGTCTTTATTCTGGCGGCGCCGAGGGACTGTGCTTGGGTCAGCAGATGGAGGACTCGGCTGCGGGCGTCGCCTTTGACGTGACCAAGCAGGAAGGTGTCAGCGCAGTTGGTTGGAGGCGGGTTGTAGATGCTTTCCAGGGCTTCCGCGAAGCGGTCGCGGAGGGCGGTGCGTGTTTGCAGGGAGATTTCCCCCAAAATCGGGTCCGGTTCCGGTAATGCCGCGGCCAGGACTTTTTCCCGATTGTCTATAGTGCCGCGCTTGAGGCTTTCCCAATCCTCGCGGAGGGCTTCCGCGCGGAGGCGGTTTTGGATAGCTGGCGCAAGCCGAGAGATGGCTAAGGCCAGGCCCATTTGCCGGATCAGGTTGCCGAGTGCCTTTTCTGCGTCTGTCTGCTCCTTCTCGGCGCGGACATAATCCGCCTGGACCTGGGCGTAACTGAGGTTGTTCATGCCCCCCATGCGGGCCAGCTCCTCCTGGAGCTGGGTTCTTTGCTGCTCCTTCTTCTCCTTTTCGGTTTCGAGCTTGTGGAGGTCGTCCTGTTTCTTGCCGATCTGCTGATTAAGTAGATCCCGCTCTTTGAGCTTCTCCTCAAGCTCCTGCTGCTGCTCTGAACACCTGCGCCTGCCGCCCGTGGTCTGGCGCATTCGGAGGAGGTACTGGTTCATGGTCTCTGCCAGTTCCTCGACAACCTTGGTGCCGAACATGACTTCGACGGCCTTCTTCAGGCCCCGTTCGCCTTGGGACTCGATCAATTTTTGGGCTTGCCCGCCATCGAAGAAAAATGCCGGTGCGACATGAGCCTCGAACAGGTTTCTTTCGACGCGCTCGTGCGCCAGAAGGATGGGGTCCTTGTCTAGAGTTGTTTGCTTTTGGAGGCGACCACCAACATATATGTCGACCTCCTCGAAGGCTGGGCCCTGCTTCGGCTTGTTGCGGCCGGAAAAGTACCAGCGCCGGACTACCCGCACCTCCTCCTCGTCGCTGGAATCTCGATAGGATGGGGTTAGAGTGATGTCAATAATGGTTGGTTCAAAGGAATCGGCTGTGTTGCGACGGAACTTGGTGATGGCGTCGCGATAGGTTTTGAAATCCTGGTTACTGTCGTACGCCGCGAATCCTTCGCAATGCCGCAGGCCGAAGCGGCCGAACAGACCAAGATAGAGGGAAAGGAGGAAACTCGTTTTGCCATGCCCATTCATGGCGCCGACCAGGACAACTGAGCGCCGCTCGGAGGGTGCCTCGAACTCAAATACGGCGTCGGAATAGGTGCGCCAGTTCTGCAATTGAAGCCGGGAAAGATACATCAGGATTCCTTTCCGTTTTTGATGAAGCGGTCCAGGACTGCCTCGATGTCTTCCGGCAGGCCAAAACGGCGCCCGGAGCCGGCGTGCACATTGACAATTTCACACAGGTCCTTCAGCAGTTCGATGTCTATTCGGTGCTGCTCACAGATCGTGCGGATAATCTTCTTGCTTTCTGAATCTTCAAAACATGGAGGCGCTTTCATGGTGGCTGTTAAGCGCAGGTGGGTTCTCTAGCCTCTTCCACTTTAGCTAGCTCACGGAAGATGGCATCTGATTCATCGAGCGCCCATTGTTCCTTGATGAGACGGACTTCGGTGTTCGAAATGAGTTCGAGCCCTACGCTGGCCTGCATGTCGAGCAGTTCCTGCAGAAGCATCTCGCGGGCTGCCATTGTCAGGGGGCCCATACCGGGCTGCCCATTGCGGCGAACTCTGCTACGAAAATCGGGGTTGTCCGAGATCTGCTTGAGGCGTTTACGGAACTGCGATAGTGGCTCCATATGCACATGGCCCGCAGTGATAAGGGACTCGAGGGAATTGTCTTTCTCGATGACGGTGCATGTCCAGCAGCCGAAGCGGGCTGAGCTGGTGCCGCAGGAGGGAGCGTCGTTTGTGCTGAGGACAAAGGGGCACTCGCCCGCGAGCGCGTCCTTGTAAAGGGTGGTCAGCTCTTTGTATGTGCCGCCCCAAGGTGGTTTGCTGTTGATCAGCGTGGCCCAAACCTCCGGGGTTGCAAGGTCTTTGATTGGAGTGAAGATGTAGCAGCCCTTGAAGTCTCCGTGGGGTGAAAGGCGCCCTTCGGCGGCGGCATCGTGTTTTTCGAGATTCCTGGCGCGCTGGGCGGACTCGGACCGGCGGACGCCAAGTAGAAGGATGGCCTCCCCGCTTTTGCTGACTTGGTCGCGGATGAATTTGGAGGTGGGACGGATCTTCATGCGGTCCGTGCACCAACGGAACATCCGGTTGGGGGCGGGATAACCGCGACCGAGCAGGTTGACCCAGAACGATTCCTCTATCTCGGGCTTGGTCTTGACGACTTCGACCGGGACCCGAAGGGCTGGGATATTCTCGGCCATGTGGTCGAGTAGCCGATTCACGAACGCCTGGAACACTGGCGACTCTACCAGGGTATCGTTGCTGAGGATGAAGACCTTACGAGCCCGCTCGTCTGGTGGAATGTTGAGGAGGCACTCAAGGACAAGGTGGACCAAAAGGGTCGAGTCCTTTCCGCCCGAGAACCCTACAATCCACGGTTTTGAGTGTGGCTGGAGGTATTCGTCGCGAATGTCGCGGCGAATGGCCTTCAGTTTCATGGCAAATTCAGAAATCATCGTCAACTCGCCCGTGTGATGTTCTAACGATTTCAAGGGTGCTTTGCAACATTAAAACAAGAATTCTGCGTGCGATCAAAACTATTGAGAATCGTAAAGTATAGTGACACACTTTTGCTTTTATGCTATGGTCAATGGCATGGGCAATCCCAAAGGTGTTACACGTGACTTTGCGGCTCTGGAACGGCGCCGACTCCAAGCCGCTAAGCTCTTCGAAAAAGGCGCCAACCAGGCCGAAGTAGCCCGCCAGACCGGCGTTTCACGGGAATCTACCCGCCGATGGTATAGCGATTGGAAAAGGGGCGGCAAAACCGCTCTCAAGCGGGCTGGCCGAGCGGGCCGCCAGCCGCGGCTGCAACTGGCCCAATTGGCGGACCTGCGCTGTGGGCTCAAAGAGGGGCCAGAAGTGCTCGGATACGGCACCGCCCTTGGGACGACCTGGCGGGTAGCCGACCTGATTGAGCGGCAGACCGGATTGAAATTCCATCCAGGCCACGTCTGGCGCATCCTCCGTTCCCTGGGCTGGAGTTGCCAAAGGCCGACGGGGCGGGCCACCCAGCGCGACGAGCCGGCCATCCGCCGTTGGAAACGGGTGCGCTGGCCCCAATTAAAAAAAAGCCCAGCGGGAGCAGCGCCCCCTGGTGTTTGTGGACGAGAGCGGTCTGAGCGAGCGGCCCCATCGGGTCCGGACGTGGGCCCCGCGCGGCGAGACTCCCGTTTTGCCGTATTCCTTCAACTGGAAAGGTCTCTCGGCGATGGCAGGAATCACGATCTGGAGCTTCTACTTCCGGTTGTTCCCTGGAAGGATCAAGGCTCCACAGGTAATCCAGTTCCTGCAACACCTCCAGCGACATATCCCCTCCAAGTTGCTGATTCTGTGGGACGGCCTGCCGGCGCATCGCAGTCGAGCGGTGCGCGATTTTATCGCGGGGCAGCGGGGGCGCATCCATGTGGATTACCTGCCGGCCTACGCTCCGGAACTCAATCCCGTGGAATACATTGGGGGGCACTGCAAGCAGCACGAACTGCCCAACCTCTGTCCCAAAGATTTCTTTCCCCTGACCCGGGCGGCCCGCCAGGCACTTGGCCGGATGCGGCGGCGTCCTACCCTGGTAGAAGCGTTTTGGAAGCAGGCCGAATTGTTTTAGACTGATGGTCACTATATTATACGAAAGTCAGTAATATGAGCTTTGGAAGGCAGGGCAACAGGGTCTCTTTTTTGTAGATCAAGAGCTGAAAAGGTTGAGGCCGCGGATTGGGAGGCGGTTGAGTGCTTCGATGATTTGGGGAAGGGGCGGATCGGGGCAACGGCGCGCCAACAGGGCCAGCAGTGCGCTGCGCGGCCGGGCCAGATGGGTCAGCCGGTGGGGGCTGCGGCTGCGCGAGGCGTCTTCGCCCATCCGCGCCTCCCGGCGCCAGTGTTTGCGGATTTCCACCCCCGCCCAATGGCCATGAATGAGCTGGAGCCACGGAAACGGCCGATAGTGCTCCGGTGGGACGCGGGAAAGGTAGCCGTGCGATTCAGGGGTCGTTGGGCCGCTCCTTTTGACCGTGCGGTGATTGCGCCGCACGATCAGATTGCGGGCAAAAGGGAAGCCGGCTTGCCGGGGCTCAAGGGCGCAGGGGTGCAGGACTTCCTTTCCTCCTCAATCCCGCAGTTTCAACCGCAAAAGCCACCCTAAAAACCCCCCAAAGCCCCTCGGACTCCCAATCCTTTCAAAAAACAACAATCCGCTGCAATCACGCTACTTCCACGCTACCATCTAGCCGTGTACAAGGGGTGTACAAGGGATGCTCATCGGAGGTACGACAGAAAATCTCATGTACCCCAGATGGGCATCCCTTATACACCCCTTGTACATGGCTTGAGGGTAGGTATGGATGAGGCTGTAAAGACGGGGGTTACGTGAAAAACGGGGGTTCCTCCACGATTTCGGTGGAATAGGCCAGGAGGATGAGCAGGCTTGGGGTATGACGCCGGAAGCCTTGTTTCATGAGTTGTTGGAACTGGGATTGAATTGGGAGGTGGCTGCGAGCTGATTTGAAGCCGCAGGCGGCATGGCGATTCTGGAGTTCCGAGAATGGCTAGTGTTTTGGGGATCGGCTTGCGGTCCCCAGGATGGCGGGCGAGTGGTCTGCGATGGCCACACTTTCAGCGTATTGGCTGATTGGGTGGCCCTGCGGGTGATTTTTGCCATTGAAGGCCATGACCCGGAGGCGGGGGCGGCTTTTACCAGGTTTGGGCAGGTGGGCCTTCGAGGGGGGCCGGATTCGAGGCTTGGTGAGGCGGTTTAATTTTTTTAAGCAATCGGACTTGACGAATGGCGCGGGGCTCAGTAAGTTAGCCGCGATGTTAGTGAATATTCGACAGGTTGCCGGGGTGGTCGTCGTCGTTGTAGGCGACGCCGTAGGTGCTTGTCGAAGGTAATCCAGGTTTCGACAAGAACCCACGGCTGGCAGACGGTCGTGGGTTTTTTTATGCACCTGCGGCAGCCAGC
>Ga0209096_1004498_pt1 | contig 11184 bp, 10 predicted proteins | sample AD_UKC034_MetaG_FD_184407 | JGI IMG/M metagenome (GOLD analysis project Ga0209096, IMG submission 184407) | Active sludge microbial communities of municipal wastewater-treating anaerobic digesters from USA - AD_UKC034_MetaG (SPAdes) (version 2) | ecosystem: Engineered > Bioreactor > Anaerobic >...
CACCGAAATCGACCGCGCATTTGCCCGCGCCGGCTGAGCGTGTTGCCCGATATGCACCGCGAACGCTTCTACACCCTCTCCGCCTCCTGCCCCGACCGTGTCGGTATCGTCGCCCGGGTTTCCGGCTTCATTGCCGAGCACCAGGGCTGGATCCTCGAGACCTCGCTGCATGCGGAGCCGCCGCTGGAGGCGGGTGAGGTTGGGCGCTACTTCATGCGCATCGAGATCAAGGCCGACTCCCTGCCCTTCCATCTTGCCGAATTCCGAGAGCGCTTCCGCCCGCTTGCCGAAGAACTCGAGATGGAATGGAAGATCTCCGATTCGGCGGTCAAGAAGCGGGTCGTGGTGCTGGTGAGCAAGCAGGAGCACTGCCTGTACGACCTGCTCGCGCGCTGGCAATCGAAGGAGCTCGACATCGAGATTGCGTGCGTGGTCTCCAATCACGACACCTTCCGCGGCTTCGTCGAGTGGCACGGCATTCCCTTCCATCATGTGCCGGTGACGGCCGACAACAAGTCGAACGCCTACGCCGAGGTGCGGCGCATCTTCGAAGAGGTGCGTGGCGACACCATGGTGCTGGCGCGCTACATGCAGATCCTGTCGCCCGAGCTGTGTGCAGCCTATCCGGGACGCATCATCAACATCCACCACAGTTTCCTGCCCAGCTTCGTCGGTGCCAAGCCCTATCACCAGGCTTACGCCAAGGGCGTCAAGCTGATCGGTGCCACCTGCCACTACGTCACTGCCGACCTCGACCAGGGGCCGATCATCGAGCAGGACGTGATCCGCATCGACCACTCCGATGCGGTCGAGGACATGGTGCGCTACGGCAAGGACATCGAGAAGACCGTGCTCGCCCGCGGCCTGCGCTACCACCTCGAGGACCGGGTGCTGGTGCACGGCAACAAGACCATCGTGTTCCGTTGAAACCTGCGCGCTGTTCGCACCGAGCCCCGCGCGGGGCCTGTCCTTTATTGCGCTGAAACAATACGATAACGGGTTTGGATCGGCCCGCAACCAGAACTGGAACTCACCTCATGCAAAGCCCTGGCAATCAGATGATCTCGGTGGAGAAGATCGGCGGCACCTCGATGTCCGCATTCGGCGACGTGCTGCGCCACATCATGCTCTACGACAGCGCCCGGATCTACGGCCGCATCTTCGTGGTGTCGGCTTACTCGGGTGTGACCAACCAGCTTCTGGAGCACAAGAAGACCGGCCAGCCCGGCATCTACGCCCTCTTTGCCGACGGCGCTGACTACCATGCCGCGCTCGACGGCCTGGCCGTCAGCCTCAAGCAGCTCAACGCCGGCTTTGCCGAGCTGGGCCTGCCGCTCGACGTGGCCGATGCCTTCGTCGATGAGCGCATCGGCGAGGTCAAGAAGTACCTCGACGCGATGCACCATGTGCTCGCCAGCGGCTACATCCGTCGCGAGGACGTGCTGCTGGCTGCGCGCGAGGTGCTGGCCTCCATCGGCGAGTCGCACAGCGCCTTCAACAGCGTCGAGATGCTCAAGGCCAAGGGGATCAAGGCCATCCTGCTCGACCTCGCCGGCTTCCATGACGACGAGGCGTGGACCATCGACGAGCGCATCCACAACAGCTTCAAGGGCCTGGACATCGCCGGCAACGTGATTGTTGCCACCGGCTACACCAAGGGCACGGAAGGCATCATGCGCGAGTTCGACCGCGGCTACTCCGAGGTCACCTTCAGCAAGATCGCGGTCGAGGTGCGCCCGGCAGAAGCCGTCATCCACAAGGAGTTCCACCTGTCCTCGGCCGACCCTAACATTGTTGGCCTGGAGAACGCGGTGGTCGTGGGCGCCACCAACTACGACGTCGCCGATCAGCTCGCCGATGTCGGCATGGAGGCGATCCACCCCAAGGCGGCCAAGCCGATGGAACTTGCCGGTATTCCCATCCGCCTCAAGAACACCTTCGAGCCCGAGCATCCCGGCACGCTGATCACCAAGGACTACGTCGGCGAGCGCGCCCGTGTCGAGATGGTGACCGGCAGCGACAAGGTCACCCTGGTCGAGATTCACGATCCGAGCATGGTGGGTACGGTCGGCTTTGACCTGGGCATCATGGAGATCTTCTGCCGGCACGGCATCTCCTACATCCTCAAGGCCACCAATGCCAACTCCATTGCCCATGTGCTGTGGGAAAGCTCGGTGACGCCGGCGCTGGTCGCCGAACTCGAGGCGCGCTACGAGGTGGTCACCGTCAAGCCGAGCGCGATCGTGTGCGCGATCGGTTCGAACATCAGCATTCCGGGCGTGCTCGCGCGCGCCGCCCAGGCCCTGGCCGATGCACAGGTGAACGTGAACTGCGTGTCGCAGACGCTGCGCCAGGTGAACATGCAGTTCATCATCGAGCGCAGTGACTACAAGAACGCGATCATCGCCCTCAACCACACGCTGTGTGTCAGCCCGGGAGTGCCGGTCCCGCGTGCTTGAACCCCGCACTGCAGCCTGAACTGCAGTGGCAAAGCGGCATGATCGAGGCGACCTGCGGGTCGCCTCGATCGTTTCCGGGGGCGGGGAGTGCAGAGGCAGGCCGCAGAGGCGGCGGAGTTCAAACGATCGTTTGACTCGGGCTTATGTCCGTATAAAATAAAACGAACGTTTGATTGAGTCTGCCCTCGTGCAGGCCGGTCGCCCGACACCACCCGGAGGAGATACGCAATGCCCCAGTACGCCCCGCCCTTGCGCGACATGCAGTTCGTGCTGCACGAGGTCATCGACGCCGTCGGCCAGCTCCAGGCCTGCCCGCCACACGCCGAGCTCGATGTCGACACCTTCAACGCCGTGCTCGAGGAGGCGGGGAAGTTCGCCGCCGAGGTGACCTTTCCGCTCAACGTCGGAGGCGACAGCGAAGGTTGCAAGCTCGATCGTGCCACGCACGAGGTGCGCGCACCCGCCGGTTTCAAGGAGGCCTACGCGCAGTACGTCGCCGGCGGCTGGCCTTCGCTGGCCTGCGATCCCGAGCACGGCGGCCAGGGCCTGCCCCTGGTCCTCAACCAGTGCCTGTACGAGATGCTCAACAGCGCCAACCAGGCCTGGACGATGTATCCCGGCCTGTCGCACGGCGCCTACGAGGCCCTGCACGCGCATGGCTCGCCCGCCCAGAAGGCGCTGTACCTGCCGAAGCTGACCAGCGGCGAATGGACCGGCACCATGTGCCTGACCGAGCCACATTGCGGTACCGATCTCGGGCTGTTGCGCACCAAGGCCGAGCCGCAGGGTGACGGCACCTACCGCATCAGCGGCGAGAAGATCTTCATCAGCGCGGGCGAGCACGATCTCGCCGCCAACATCGTGCATCTGGTGCTGGCCCGCCTGCCCGACGCGCCGGTAGGCAGCAAGGGCATCTCGCTCTTCATCGTGCCCAAGTACCTGATCAACGGCGACGGCTCCCTCGGCGCGCGCAACGGCATCTTCTGCGGCGGCCTGGAGCACAAGATGGGCATCCACGGCAATGCCACCTGCCAGATGGTGCTCGAGAACGCGATCGGAACGCTGGTGGGCGAGCCCAACAAGGGCTTGCAGGCCATGTTCGTGATGATGAACGCCGCCCGCCTCGGCGTAGGCAACCAGAGCCTGGGGCTGACCGAGGTTGCCTTCCAGAACGCGCTTGCCTACGCCAAGGAGCGCATCCAGATGCGCAGCCTCACCGGCCCCAAGGCCACCGACAAGCCGGCAGACCCGATCATCGTGCATCCCGATGTACGCCGCATGCTGCTTACCGCCAAGGCCTATGCCGAAGGTGCGCGCGCGCTGCTGTGCTTCTGCGCGGTGCTGTCGGACAAGGAGCTGCACCACCCTGACGAACAAGTGCGCCAGGACAGCGCCGAGCTGCTTGCGCTGCTGACCCCTATCGCCAAGGCCTTCGTCACCGACAACGGCTTTGCCGCCACCAACGAGTGCATGCAGGTCTTCGGTGGCCATGGCTACATCAAGGAGTGGGGCATGGAGCAGTTCGTGCGCGATGCCCGCATCAACATGATCTACGAGGGTACCAACACCGTGCAGAGCCTGGACCTGCTCGGACGCAAGGTGCTTGGCAACAACGGCGCCACACTGCAGAAGTTCGGCCGCATGGTGGGCGCGCTGCTGCGCGAAGAGGGGGGCAATGAAAAGATGTCGGAGTTCATCAGCCCGCTCGCGCAACTTGCCGAGCAGATGATCAAGTTCACCACCGAGATCGGCGCCAAGGCCTTGCAGGACCCGGATGAGGCGGGAGCCGCCGCGGTGCCTTACCTGCGCGTGGCTGGGCACCTGGTGTTCGGCTACTTCTTCGCGCTGATGGCCGCGGTCGCGCTCAAGAAGCTCGCCGCCGGCAGCACCGACCCGTTCTACACTGCCAAGCTGCAGACCGCACGCTTCTACTTCGCCCGCCTGTTCCCGGAGACGGCGATGCTGATGCGTGCGGCGCGTGCGGGCAGCGCGGCGCTGATGGATACGGATGCCGCACTGGCCTGATGCCGGGTAACCGGGGGGCATCCGCCCTCCGGCCCGTAGCACTCGAGGAGGGATGGCTTACAGATGTCGAAGAGCACGAGTACAAACGAAAGCCCGGTTCAGTTCGAGCCCGAGTTCATCGCCGGTGTGCGCGAGATTTTCGAGCGCAATATCGCATTCAATGCGCTGATGGGCCTGCGCATCGAGGACATCGATGGGGTACGTGCCACCGGGCGAATCGAGATGCGCCCGGAGCTGGTGGGACACTTTCTGCACAACCGCATCCACGGCGGGGTCATATCGGCCTGCCTCGACGCCATGGGCGGCCTGGCGGTGATGGGGGCGATCGGCGCCCGTCATCTGGACGAGCCGGTTTTGCAGCGCCTGCACCGTTTCTCCCGTCTTGGAACCATCGACCTGCGGGTCGATTACCTGCGCCCCGGCATCGGTGAGTCCTTCCGCATGGAGGCCGAGGTGCTGCGCCTGGGGTCGCGCGTCGCCTCGACGCGGATGGGCTTTCTCGCCGCCGATGGCAAGCTGCTCGCCACCGGCTCGGCGGCCTACATCGTGTCGTGAGCGGTGCGATGAGTGCGCCTGTTGCCACCATCCAGCGCGGCAAGCTCGCTGCCGCGCTGCCGCCGCCAGCCGGGGGCGAGATCTTCCAGACCCTGTTCGCCAACCCGGCCTGCCGGATCGAGCGCATTGTCTCCCATGGCCATGCAAGCGCCTCCGGCGAGTGGTACGACCAGGCCTGGGACGAGTGGGTAGCGCTGCTCGCTGGCGAGGCTGTGCTCGAGTTCGACGGCGGCGACACGATCACGCTCACCGCAGGCGACTGGCTTGCCTTGCCTGCGCACTGCCGGCACAGGGTGTCCTCAACCAGTGCGGATGCGCTATGGCTGGCGGTGCATTGCACAGCATCGGGCTGAGGCTTGAGCGAAAAAACGGCGCCCCGCAGGGCGCCGCTCGAAACAGGACCGGAGGAGAGCGGTCCCGCAGGTGAAGTGCTTGGCCTTGCGGCTCAACTGCGATAAGCGGACTCCCCGTGCGCCGTGATGTCCAGGCCCTCGCGCTCCTCTTCTTCGGGCACGCGCAGGCCGACCAGGATGTCCGCGATCTTGTAGGCGATGAAGGCGACCACTGCCGACCACACGATGGTGACGATCACGCTCCAGGTCTGGATCCAAACCTGGGCGCCCATGGCGAAGTCCTCGCCGCCGGTGCCGCCCAGGGCGGGCGCAGCGAACACGCCGGTGAGAATCGCGCCGACGATGCCGCCCACGCCATGCACGCCAAACACGTCGAGGGCGTCATCGGCGCCCAGCATGTGCTTGAGGCCATTGACGCCCCACAGGCAGATGAAGCCGGACAGCGTGCCGATCACGATCGCGCCCATCGGGCCCACCGAGCCGCAGGCAGGGGTGATGGCGACCAGGCCGGCGACCGCGCCCGAGGCCGCGCCCAGCATCGAGGGCTTGCCCTTGAGCAGGGCCTCGGCCAGCGACCAGGCCAGCACCGCGGCGGCGGTGGCGAACAAGGTGTTGATGAAGGCGAGCGCCGCGCCCGAGGTGGCCTCGAGGTTGGAGCCGGCATTGAAGCCGAACCAGCCCACCCACAGCAGCGAAGCGCCGACCATCGTCAGCGTCAGGCTGTGCGGTGCCATCGATTCGCGACCGAAGCCGATGCGCTTGCCGACCATGTAGGCGCCCACCAGGCCAGCGATACCGGCGTTGATGTGCACCACCGTGCCGCCGGCAAAGTCGAGCGCACCGTCCTCCAGGAGGTAGCCGCCCGGACCCCACACCATGTGGCAGATCGGCAGGTAGCAGAAGGTGAACCAGATCACCGAGAAGATCAGCACCGCCGAGAACTTCATGCGCTCGGCGAAGGCGCCGACGACGAGTGCGCCGGTGATGCCGGCAAAGGTGGCCTGGAAGGCGATGAAGGCGAATTCGGGCAGCTTCACGTTGTCGGTGAAGGTGTCGGCGAGCGAGTCGATGGTGACGCCGGACAGGAAGACCTTGTCGAGCGAGCCGATGAAGGGGGTGCCCTCGGTGAAGGCCAGGCTGTAGCCATAGACGGCGAACAGCAGTGCGTTGAGCGAGAACACGGTCATCACCTGCATCAGCACCGACAGCATGTTCTTGGCGCGCACCAGGCCGCCATAGAACAGCGCCAGGCCGGGCAGGGCCATCATCAGCACGAGAAGCGTCGCGGTCATGATCCAGGCGACATCGCCCTTGTGCACCTCGACGGCGGCTTCGGCCGCCTCCTGGGCGAGGGCGCCGCCGGAGACGGCGGGCAGGCCGACAAGAAGGCTTGCAGACAGCAGCGTATGGATTGTTTTCATTTTGGGTGTGCTCGCTTACAGGGCGTCGGTACCGGTCTCACCGGTGCGGATGCGGATGACCTGCTCGAGATCTAAGACAAAGATCTTGCCGTCGCCGATCTTGCCGGTGGCGGCGGACTTCTCGATGGCTTCCAGAGCCTGGTCGAGCACGTTGTCGTCGACAGCTGCCTCGACCTTCACCTTGGGCAGGAAGTCGACGACATACTCGGCGCCACGGTAGAGCTCGGTATGGCCCTTCTGGCGGCCGAAACCCTTGACCTCGGTGACGGTGATGCCCTGCACGCCGATGGCCGACAGTGCTTCGCGGACTTCGTCGAGCTTGAAGGGCTTGATGATCGCGGTGATGAACTTCATGGTCTTCTCCGGTGCGCGGGCGGGGCGCCGTAGCGCCCCGCCCTGCGGTTTGCGAGCCGGCAGGCGACGCCTGCCGGGTGAGGCTTGCTGGCTGATGCTTACTTCGTCACGAACTCGGGGTAGGCTTCCTGACCGCACTCGGTGAGGTCGGTGCCTTCGTACTCTTCCTCGGCCGTGACGCGAATACCCATCACCGCCTTGAGCACGCTCCACACGATCAGGCTGCACACGAAGACCCACACGAAGATGGTCAGGGCACCGACGATCTGGCCGATGAAGCTGACGTCGCCGTTGGTGACCGGCACCAGCAGCAGACCGAGCAGGCCGCAGCTGCCGTGCACCGAGATGGCGCCGACGGGGTCGTCGATCTTGAGCTTGTCGAGGAAGGTGATCGACAGCACCACCAGCACACCGCCTGCGGCGCCGAACAGGGTTGCCACCAGCGGGGTCGGGGTCGAAGGCTCGGCGGTGATCACCACCAGGCCGGCGAGCGCGCCGTTGAGCAGCATGGTCAAGTCACCCTTGCCGAACATCAGCTTGGAGACGATCAGTGCGGCTACCGCACCACCGGCTGCGGCAGTGTTGGTGTTGAGGAACACCATGGCCACCGAGTTGGCGTTGGCGATGTCGCCCAGCTTCAGCACCGAACCGCCGTTGAAGCCGAACCAGCCCATCCACAGGATGAAGGTGCCGAGCGTGGCCAGCGGCAGGTTGGCGCCGGGGATGGCGCGTACCTCGCCGTTGGGGCCGTACTTGCCCTTGCGGGCGCCGAGCAGCATCACACCGGCGAGCGCGGCAGCCGCACCGGCCATATGCACGATGCCCGAGCCGGCGAAGTCCGAGAAGCCGAGGTCGCCCAGGTTGTACAGGCCGAGGACGTCGTTCTCGCCCCAGGTCCAGGAGCCTTCCATCGGGTAGATGAAGCCGGTCATGACGATCGCGAAGGCCAGGAAGGCCCAAAGCTTCATGCGTTCGGCAACGGCGCCGGAGACGATCGACATCGCGGTGGCGACGAACACGACCTGGAAGAAGAAGTCGGAAGCGCCGGAGTAGATCGAGTCGCCGCCGAAGCCGTCCTCGCGCTCTGCGAAGGCCTGGAAGGCTTCATCGACGAGCTTGTCACCGCCGTCGATACCTGACAGGAAGATGCCGCCGCCATACATGATCGCGTAGCCGCAGATCAGGTACATGATGCAGGAGATGGCGAACAGGGCGACGTTCTTGGTGAGGATCTCGACGGTATTCTTCGAGCGCACCAGGCCGGCCTCGAGCATCGAAAAACCCGCTGCCATCCACATCACGAGGGCGCCGCACACCAGGAAGTAGAAGGTGTCCATGGCGTACTGCAGCTCGAAGACGTGCTTGAGTACCTCTGATTCGCTGGCCACCGCGGGGCCGGCAAGGCTGGCGGTCGTGGCCACCAGCAGGGGGGTCAGGATTCGCTTCATTGCATGTTCTCCCTTAGAGCGCATCTGTGCCGGACTCGCCGGTGCGGATGCGAATGGCCTGTTCGAGATCGAAGACGAAGATCTTGCCGTCGCCGATCTTGCCGGTGGCGGCGGACTTCTCGATGGCTTCCAGCACCTGGTCAAGGATGTCGTCGGTAACCGCGACCTCGACCTTTACCTTGGGCAGGAAGTCGACGACGTACTCGGCGCCACGGTAGAGCTCGGTGTGGCCCTTCTGGCGGCCGAAGCCCTTGACCTCGGTGACCGTGATGCCTTGCACGCCGATGGCCGAGAGTGCTTCGCGCACTTCGTCGAGCTTGAACGGCTTGATGATGGCAGCGATGAGTTTCATGGGGCTTGCCTCTGTCATGGTTCTCGCAAACGGCCCGGAAGCGGGTGTCCGGGCCGCGAGGGATCAGAATTCCTTCGTGAAGGACAGCACGTAGCGGTCGCCGGCCGCGTTCTTGCCATTGCTGCCGAAGCAGTAGGGCTGACCAAGTGCGCAGCTGCCATTGGCGTCGGAGTCCGAATAGCTGAATGCAACGGTGCCGAAGCCGACGTCCTTGCTGATGCCCAGGCCCCAGTCGGTGTAGGTCGCATCGCTGTTCTTGCGGATGCGCTGGTGGCCGACGTGCGCCGACAAGGTCCAGGTCGGGGCGACCTCGTACTCGGCGTTGAGCTCCAGATAGTTGCTGTTGCGGGTCTTCTCGCCATTCGTGCCCGTCCACCCGAACAGGTGCTTGGAGACGGCGTGCGAGTACTTCAGCTCGAGGAACTGCCAGCCCAGCGACAGGTAGACCTCGGTCGAGTCCGGCGACGGCGTGCCGGCGATCTTGTCGCCCGGGTAGTAGTACTGGATCACGCCGACGTCGTAAGACAAGGGGCCTGCTTCGCCCGCATAGCCGACGTAGAGGTCGAGCTCGAGGCTGTTGTTGGTCTTGGCGATGTCGTCGACCCAACCGACGTTCGAGCCCCAGGTGCCGATGTAGAGCCCGCTCTCGTGCGCGTAGTCGAAGCCGCCCTGCAGTGCCGGCTTGCCCTGCGACTGGGTGATGCCGCGGAAGACGTAGTCCGTGGTGATGGTCAGGTTGGCGCTGATGGGGCCGTCGCCGGCATGGGCGACGCCTGCGAAGGGCAGTGCGGCAAGAAGGGCGGTGGTGAGAAGGGACTTGCGCATGATGAACTCCTGAGCGGGTTTCGGGTTTTGACGCTGATCCCAAAGCACGGCGTGTGCCAGCAAACTGAAGTGATTGTTAAATATGAAGTTATCAGGATGATTGGGGGGCGCAGCCGTTGTTTTGCTGCGCTGCCGCACGGATTCATGCACGAGAATGGCTCGGTATGCACCGACTTGGTGCATCGAGCCGGGCCGTGACTGCCAGCTTCTGGTGCATCGCGGGCGGCGTGCTAGACTTCGCGCCATTCCTCACGTTTCAGGCAGGCCACCATGAGCACTCCCCGCATCCTTGACGAAATCGGCGCCAAGCTCTCCGAGCTCGCCGCCAACAGCCCGGTTCGCGACATCGAGAAAAACGCCAAGGCGCTCATCGGCAGCGCGTTCGGCAAGCTGGAACTGGTGACGCGGGAGGAGTTCGAGGTGCAGCGCGAGATGCTCGCCCACAGCCGCCAGAAGCTCGCCGAACTTGAACAGCGGGTGGCAGAGCTCGAGCGTCTGCTTGCCGCAGAGGCAGACCGCAGCGTTTGACCACAGTCCGGATCGATCTGTCCGGAATAGTTTTTTGTCATTTTTTGCTTCTCCGCTAGACTGGCGCTCCGTCCAGTCCGGAGAACCGCATGTCCCTTGCGCTGGTGCGCAGTCGAGCGCTCGACGGCCTCGAAGCCCACGAGGTCATGGTCGAGGTGCACCTGGCCAACGGCCTGCCGGCATTCAACCTCGTCGGTCTGCCCGATACCGAGGTGCGCGAGGCGCGTGATCGTGTGCGCGCCGCGATCCAGACCTCGCAGTTCGAGTTCCCACAACGCCGGATCACCGTCAATCTCGCGCCTGCCGACCTGCCAAAGGAGGGCGGGCGCTTCGATCTCGCCATTGCCGTTGGCATCCTGGCCGCGTCCGGTCAGGTGGCTGATGGGAGCCTTGACGGCATCGAGTTCTGTGGCGAGCTGTCGCTGACCGGCGGCCTGCGCGGGGTGCGTGGCGTGCTGGCGGTGGCGCTGGCCGCAGCACGTGCGCGCCGTAAGCTGGTGCTGCCGGCCGACAATGCTGCCGAGGCCGTGCTCGCCCAGGATGCCTTCGTGCTGGGGGCTGCCAGCCTGCTTGAGGTGTGCGCTCACCTCAATGGCCATACCGTGCTGCAGCGTGCGGCATCACGGCCTCCCGAGACAGCGTTACGCGACGGCATGCCCGACCTCGCCGACGTGCGTGGTCAGTTGCAGGCGCGTCGCGCGCTTGAGGTGGCAGCAGCAGGTGCGCACTCGATCCTGTTTTTTGGCCCGCCCGGCACGGGCAAGTCGATGCTCGCTCAGCGTCTGCCGGGGCTGTTGCCGGTGATGACCGAGGCGGAGGCGGTCGAGAGCGCCGCGCTGTTCTCGCTCGAAGGGAGCTTCGATC
>Ga0209096_1004503_pt1 | contig 11174 bp, 8 predicted proteins | sample AD_UKC034_MetaG_FD_184407 | JGI IMG/M metagenome (GOLD analysis project Ga0209096, IMG submission 184407) | Active sludge microbial communities of municipal wastewater-treating anaerobic digesters from USA - AD_UKC034_MetaG (SPAdes) (version 2) | ecosystem: Engineered > Bioreactor > Anaerobic >...
CAGGCGTCCTGCCGTCCGAGTAGCCGAATTATATCATGAAACGGCGCTTTCGAATGGAGAAACGGGCGCAACATCGCCATCAACAGATCGTTTACGTAAGAACGTCCTGGAGCCCCTTACGTGGAGCGCTTAACTTTTGTTTAATGGCGTAATAATAACGACGCTTTTTAGAGAGTTATTAAGCGGATTTTTCGGAGCGCCAACATTTATGTCGGCTAAGCGGGAGGGATTACTTTACGAACGTAGTTAAATGCCCGAGTATTCGGAATGATGCTTTGTAAGGAGCCCATGAAGCGAACCTGAAGGCACGCTTACCGGAAATACATTGCTGTCGAGCTCCAAAACCGGTATTTCCCACGGTTCTCTTATTTTTACCGTATTAACGTTCACGTCCGAGCCCGCTTTAGTCCGGCACGTATTTTTTCGCTTCGTTAGGTTAGGCGTAAGCTTGTATCCAATACCCTTTCAACCTCTCGTACTGGCGATCAAGCGAGCGAGAGAGGAGATGGCCGTTCAACCGGTCGATCATCCCGATCGGGCCGATACCGGAAAGATACTGAAAGTAGCGATCGAAGGGGGCTTTGCTGAAGAGGGTTTCGCGGATAGACTTCCGCATTCTTTCCCCTTCTTCTCCGAAAGAAAATAGCGCTGAAAGCGTGGTCGTTTGGTAAACAGCGGTTCTTGGGGCCTTCGTTTGTTCGAGCCCGCTATCGAAAATTGAGAAAACGGTCTGCCCTGTCGCCGTGTTTTCGCTTTGACCTAAGATTTGATCCTCGATCTGAGCAAAAAGATCGGCGAAGAGAACCCTCTGCCCTTCATTTCGGTACTGTTCCAACTGCTGTATTTTCTCTAAAAAGACTGCCTTTTTCTCCTCCGTTTTAAGCAAAGACAGCAGAAAACCGATTTTCCGGTTTTCGTACAAGTAGTTCGCTTTTTCAGTGTACGGGTTTTTCGGAGCGAGAAAAGGAGCCGAAGTCACCATGATTATAGCCCAACGTCTTGCGCGATCGTTTTCATCGCGCTCAAAACGGTCGCGATATGGTCATCCAGTTCCATACCCAGATCCTTCGCGCCGTTCTCGATATCCTCGCGACTGACGTTCGCGGCAAAGGCCTTATCCTTCATTTTTTTCCGGATCGACTTTACCTCGACCTCTTCGATCTTTTTCGAAGGACGGACTAAAGCCGCCGCGTGGATCAAACCGGTGAGTTCGTCGACAGCGTAAAGCGCCTTCGCCATCTTCGTCTCTCGTGAGACCCCCGTATAGTCCGCGTGGCCGAGTATCGCTTCGATCCACTCTTGGGGCAACCCTTTTTCTTGCAGAATCTCGGCCCCGCGAAACGGATGGTCCTCAGCGGTCGGAAAGCGTTCGTAATCGAAGTCGTGCAGCAGCCCCACGATTCCCCATACTTCCGCGTTCTCGCCATATCGCTCCGCATAGGCCCTCATCCCCGCTTCCACTTCCAATGCGTGCTTGATGAGCCCGTCTTTTTGCGTGTACTCGTTCAACAACACCCAAGCTTCCTCGCGATTCATCAACCTGCCTCCCGCTCTTTTCGGTTTGATGGTTCAAGAAAAGCGTCCATATGTCGCCTATATATAGATTATAGCACGAATCAGGCGAGGATAGCCTGCCGGCCGGTTTTCTCCCGGTGAAGGATTTTCGTCGGCAGTAATGACGAATTATTCGAGTATTTTGCGCTGACGCCCACACCGATTCACGAGATTTTCCGGATCAAGCCCTTGTATCTTCTTTCTTTTTCAAGAGGAACTCATCCTCGGGTTTTATTTTCAATCGGTATGTCAGTTTCTTCCTCATCGTAGCGAGGGTGTCGATATCATAAGGATATCTGTAAGAGTTAAAGTAGTTACGGGTGGCGGGAGTCAATTCGATCCCCAGAGAGCGCCACCGGGGATCGTTTTTCCATCGTTCAGCAAGCCAGTCTTCGATCAAGGAAAACGTTGGTTTTTCCCCGTAATGTTCGTAAGCGAAAGACTTAATCTCCCCGATAATGTCATACAGGAGGAAGGCTTGAATTTCTTTGCCCTTTTTCGCTCTGGGTCCCCAATCGTGCAAGCGCGACTTGTGCTCTGGTTCGGTGATGATTCCTTCTGCCAACGCCTTACGAGACTCCGCCCGCAAGGCGAAGAACTCTTTCGGAGTAAGGTACCCGTCTTCCCTTTCCTCGAGGGTTTTTTCGTTCAGCCGCTCCTCCAAGATATCCGGGATGCGCGCCAATTCATCGCGCAGGAATTCTTTGCATTTCCATTCCCTTTTTTCGTAAGCATCAAGTTCTTCATAATCCTTAAGATCTTTATAGATGGTGTTCAGACCCTTTTTCACGGTTTCAAGAGTCTTCTCGGTGGGCATCCTATCAGCGTCGCAGTAGGACGGCGCTTGGCACTTTTGCTGGGAGAACCCCTGGATCAACTCGCTCCGGCAAAAACCGCGGTAAGGCGATTCCGTGGTCACGCAGAAACCGAATCGGTAAAGAAGGATAAAGTATCCCGTAAGGATCGTTCCGTCCTCCGCGACGGTTTCGACGTTGATGTATTCGCCGTCTCGCCACGCGCGGATTCCTTGTTCCAAATTTTCCATTTCGCTCACTCCTGTCGGCAACGCGCGCCTTTAATCCCTTTTAAAATGGATACGAAAGGTTTCAAACAAGCCATTTCCGCAACGTATCGACGCAATCAAGCCGCTCCCACGGCAAATCCGCGTCTTCCCGCCCGAAATGGCCATAAGCGGCCGTCCGTTTGTAGATCGGTTTCCGAAGACCCAAGCGCCCGATGATCGCGCCCGGACGGAAGTCGAAGGTCTCCTCGATCGCTGCTCTAAGCCGTTCGCGGGGGATCCGTTCGGTTCCCATCGCGTCAAAATCGAAGGAAACGGGCTCCGCCCGCCCAATCGCGTAGGCGACTTGTATCAGCAACTGGTCGGCTAGCCCGGCGGCCACGACGTTTTTGGCAACGTAACGGGCCATATAGTGCCCGGAACGGTCCACTTTCGTGGGGTCTTTCCCGCTGAACGCCCCTCCACCGTGCGGCACCCAGCCGCCATACGTATCGGCGATGATCTTCCTTCCGGTCAATCCGGTATCCGCCAAAGGCCCACCCAAGGTAAACAAACCCGCCCGCGTCGGGTTGATCAACACGTCTTCATCGTCAAGAGGTTGCGCGATCACGGCTTCGACCACCTCTTTACGAACCAGGGCGCGCAGAGCCGGTATAGAGATTCGGGGGGAGTGCTGCGTGGAAACCACCACTTTAGACACTTCAGGAGGAACCCCATCTTCCCCGAACCGAACGGTGACCTGCGCCTTTCCGTCGGGAAGGAGCAAGTCGCATCCGCCCTCTTTACGAAACCACGCCAGACGGCGAGTCAACCAATGCGCCAGGATTATCGGCAACGGCATCAGCGAGGTTTGGAACGCGTCCCGGATCGCAAAACCGAACATCATCCCCTGATCGCCGGCCCCCTCCAGTTCTTGGTCTTCCGCGTCCACGCCCAGGGCGATCTCCGGAGACTGCCCGTCTATGTGGGCGAGAATGGCGCATCGTTCATTGTAATGGTTGAACGCGTCACCGACATAGCCGATCTCCGTCAGGGTTTCTCTGACGACCTTCTCGTAGTCCACTTTCGCGGTGGAAGTGACCTCTCCGGACAAAATCGCGGCTTTCGAGGTCAGCATTGTCTCGATCGCCACCCGCGCGGTCGGATCTGAAGCCAAATGCGCATCGAGGATCGCGTCAGAAATCAAATCCGCCGCCTTGTCCGGATGGCCTTCCGTGACGCTTTCGCTGGTAAATTGCCGATAGTTCATCCAATGGTTTTTTTTCAATCTGAATCCTCCTTTGGTTTTCGAATGTTACTTGTCAAGTTTTTTCTACAGTCGCTGTGGCTATCGCCAGTCGTAACGGGCGGTCATCACGGTATCGCGCATGATTTTTTCGGGGTTTAAGACATCGGCATCCAGAACTCTTTTGACGATCGAAGCGGAAAACCCGCCGACCAGCGCGGCGTTGTCCTCGCGGGCAAGCGCGGGGACGTTCCCCCCTCTCGTGCTCAAGTTCCAGAAAACCACTCTTGGGAGCGCGTATCCTGCGGCTTCGTATTTTTCGCGGATCATGCTAAAGGCGGGCTTACCGCTCGTCGCGCGATCGAACTGCATATCAGACAGGATTAGAATCGCGGAGGGCATCTCTTCCTGCGGAACCTGATGGCTTGCTGCTGCTTCGAGCAAAAGAGCGAAAACGGCCTCCAAATCGGTGCTTCCTCCCCAATCAGCGGACAAAGTCTGGTTCAGGCGTTGCATCAAGCTCCCTCGAACCTGAATCATCTCGGGTTCTCGGGAAAATGTGACCAGGCAATCCTTGAAGACCCCTTTGTTCCTTTCGGCAAGATACAGTCCCAAAGAAACGGCGACGAACATAGGGCAAAGATTCGGGCCGATCGGACAAGACAGCATTGACCCGGACACGTCAACGACGGGAAGATAGGAAACGGAAGAGTCCACCCAATCTGGCAGGCTTTTCCACTGCTCTTCCATCAATTGCCCCTCCAGAAAGGAAAAAGAGGGCTCCGAAAGCCCATACCTCACATAGACGTCTATCCACTCGGAATCGTCGAAACCCACCTCGAAATCCTCTTCCAGTAGAAAGCGCAGGAAATTTTTAACGATATCGTAGGGATAGACGGCTGTGGCGTTAATATGTGATTTTCCCTCTTTGACCTCTTGAAGGAAGCGTTCGACTCTTTCAGTGGAATGTCGCGTGAAAGCTCTTGCGTATCGGGAGAAAGCGAGGGATGGGACCTTCGCGTAGTCGATCTCGTCCCATTCGCCGACGGCCATCTGGCTTTCGACGACTCGGGTCAGGCGGACGAGCAGTTTCCTGTATTGTTTTGGAGTCAGTTTTAGTTGATTTCTTAGCCAGGCGGCTTGTTCCCCTTTTCTGGGCATCCATTTAGCGCAAAGAGAATTTCCCTCCTCCATCAACCCTTTGCGAATCATCTCCAAAGCAGCCGGCCACCCCTGCGTCCCTCGAAGGGCGAGCAGGTCATCCCAACGACCCAGTTCAGGGATCACGGCGATGAGTCGGGAAGTCAAAGGGCTTTCGGGCAGCAGGTCCCTGAAGATTTGCCGCTCTCCGGCGCCCTCTCGGATGTCCCGCGCCCAAAGAAGAGTACGAACGGCGATTTCCTCGTCCTCCTCGAGCGCTTTTCGAAAAAGGGTTTTTATATCCTCTACATTTTTTCCTCGCGCTCCCCCAGCCTGGAGAAAAAAATCCACACAGGCGTTCAGGGAGGAAACATAGGAAAGCATCCCATTCTCGGTTCGCGTTATGTTTTTCGTCGCCTCAAACAATTTCATAGAACGGCCTCCTTATCGTGTGGATTCAAAGCCCCCTGAAGCGGGAAGGTGGCGGTCGCAGGCTGGCTTTTTGCCGGTTGTTTTTTGCTGAACCCAGCCTAAAGTTCCTTCCCGCTTTGCAAGGGCTAAGCCGCATTCGCGGGCAAAGGCCGGCCGAAATCCTTGATCCCCGATTCGAACCGCCATCTCGGGCGCGTTCCTCGAACCGGTAGGTGGACGCCGTCGTTCCTTTGCGCGGATAGTGTACCATAAAAAAAGAGCTTTGTCAATATCCAATTACCTAATTTTATCTATTATATTCTCTGTATATAATAATCATTATTCCATACCATTTAATGCCATAAAAGGCTCGTAAGAATAACTGTTCAACTACATGCTAGCAGAACGGTTATATGACATCGCCATTTCGTTGCATGCGTCTTCTACAATATTTGGGCGATGGCTATTGAAATCGCTTCGCGTTGTAGTATAATATGGCAATCGGTAATCAATTACTGTACTTGTAACGAGTCAACCGCGGCTTTATGAAACGGAGAAAAGTCCTTTCGAAACGGGGAGGAACGCGAGGAAGCGGGTTGATCCGCTGGCTTGGATTATACCAGAAAGGGGAGAAACGGACATGACGCTATTTTTCGCAACGGGGGCTTTCCCCAGGGCGGGCTTGCTCGAACTGGGTCTCGGGTTTTTAAGGCGCGCACTGCAATGCGAAACGGAGGAGGGTGGGCATTCCGGTTCGGACTGGGATGAGTTGTTAGCCCGAAGGGGCCGAGGTAAAAAAGAGATCCTCCGCCTTGGCAAACAGTTGGAGGGAGCCAATCCCGCCTATGCCATAACGGTCAACGGAAAACGTAGAGGGATATTCTCCGACTTCCTTTTCAAAGGCCTCGATAAGGTCGAAGACAAAGAGCTCCAGGACATCATGCGCGCGATGGCCGCGGTCGGCCCCGCCGATCCGGCGCATAGAGGAAAGGAGTTAAGCGCTTATCTCCAGAGCCTAAGCTTCCTCAATCGCGGCGAAACCAGGAAAATGGCCACTTCCAGCCATCTGGCGCGCTTGATCCTCGCGCTCGTTCAACCGAGATCGATCGGGAGTCTGTGCGACCTCTGTTCCGGCATGGGGATCCTCGGCGTCAAAGCCCTTTCGGAAAACCCGGGACTGTTTTTTTACGGACAGGAGATAGACGAAAAGAGCTACTTTCTGAGCCTTATCCATTTCGCCCTTTCGGGGTTTCGGGACGTGGAGCTGAGGTTCGGCGACATCTTGAAAAACCCGCTGTTGAAAGACGGCGACGCACTGCGACGGTTCGACGCGGTGGCCGCGGACCTACCCTCTGGCCGGAACGCTGGAGAATTCGGGGAGATGCCGTTTCCGCAGCGATTCAAAGAGAACTTCGGCAAAAACCTGTCGAGCGATTGGCTCTTCGTCCAACACGCGATTCATGTCTTGAAGCCGGGGGGGTTAGCCGTTGTCGTCCTCTCCACCCCCAGCCTAAACAAAGCCGGAGACATGGGAGTCCGGCGGAGCCTGCTTTTGCAAGACCTCGTCGAAGCCGTCATCGACCTTCCGGACAGCATTGCCGACGCGTCGTCGCAGCCCCGGTCAGCGCTTGTGCTGAGGAAAGGGAAAATCGCGGAGAGGACGGGAAAGGTTCTGATGATAGACGTTTATGGACAGTTCGCAGCCGGCATGGATAGCGATCCGGGCCTTTGGGTCGATGAAGCCGCCGCGATTTTTCGAGAGGGGAAAGAGATACCGGGGATCAGCGTTTGGCGACCTGTCGAGGAAATCGAGGAGAAAGACGCGCTCCTGGGGGCTTCGGGATACGCGCTGGCATCCCGCCCGGCAACGGACGCTACCCCGTTCAAACCTCTTAAAACCCTTTCGGAAGCTGTTTTTAGAGGGATACAGTTGAGTTCGGGACAGCGTGAATCCGCAGCTAGCCGGGAAGGGGAGGAGGTTTTCCTGCTCAACTCCGGAGACATCCGGGACGAACGGGAACCTGGAGACTATCTACCGGAAAAAATCCGTTTCTGGAACAGAAAGTGGGCGCTCTACGCGCTGAAAGAGGGGGATCTCGTCATTTCCGCGCGGGGAACGGTCATCAAAACGATGGTGATCCGGCCTGAACACCTGCCAGCGATCGCCTCTTCCAACGTTCTATGCGCGCGTTTGAAGGAAGGAGCGGTCGATCCCCACTATCTGAAAGCGTTCCTGGACAGCCCCCACGGCCAGTTGATGTTGAATAGCGTGCAAACCGGAAGGACCATCAAAGCCATCAACCCGCGCAGTCTGGAATCCGTTCAAATCCCCTGCCCCGAATTCGAGCGGCAAAAACGAATCGGGGAGGCCTACCGGAAAGCGCAGGAGGATTTCCGACGGGAGAGGGAGCTGTACGAAAAGCGGCTAAAGGAAATCTTCGCGGCGCTGGCGGATTGACCCAGAAGCCCTTGCCATCAGTCGGAGCTTTGCGGGGTGTCAGGTGAAGGCGGTTTACGAGGACGGATGCGAGCGCGAATGGAAAAAAAGCGGGTTCCGGCGCGAAACCCCGCATGGCTTTAAAAAATGAGTTTTAACGGAAAAAGTAAAGGAGGAACCGGATGAATGGAACCGAATCTAAACGATGGGTCACCAAGAAAGCCTTTCTGAATGCCAGAAACTGCCCGAGATGGGGCTGGGAGACTCTGAACGGGAGGGACGCTCCCCAATCTCTCGTGAAGGAATTCCTATTCCACGAAGGAAACGCCATTGGCGAAAGGGCGAAAAGACTATTTCCTGCTGGCATCGAAATTACGTCGAAAGACCCCGGTGAGGCTCTCGTAGAAACGAGCCGCGCGATTTTGAGAAACCCGACGCCCGTTTTATTCGAACCGGCTTTCGCTTATGGCAGGTTCATAGCGAGGGTGGACGCTCTGGTTCCATCAGAGAACGGCTTCTCTCTTATAGAGGTGAAAGCGGCGACAGCAAGAAACGTTCATCTTGCCGAGGGAGAAGAATACCTGAAAGACCTTGCCTATACCGTATGGGTATGCCGAAAAGCGGGGCTTCCGGTCTCCTCAACGAAACTGTGGTTTCTATCCCACGCTTATTGGTATGGAGAAAGCGAGCGGTTGCTATTCACGGAGAACGACTGCTCAGGGCTCATCGATCGGTTCTTAACATCCTACGAGTCCGATTCGGATCAGATCGCGGACTTGCTGCTGGGAGAACGCCCGACTTCGAAGCTTCTCCCAATTTGCAAAGGGTGCGAGTTTAAAACGGAATGCTTTCCCGATTTTGATCGCTACACCATCTTTCATATTCCTGGAATCAATAAAAGGAAACTTCAGGAATGGATCGGTCAAGGGATAACGAAAGCGGAGGAGATCGCGGAACCTTCAGGTTTCGACACCATCCAAAAACGGGCGAAGCGGGCGACCATCAGCCGGGAGCCCTTCCTGGACCGCCGCGCTTTGGGAGAAGAGCTCCGAAGTTGGAAATACCCGATCGCCTACCTCGATTTTGAAACGATCGCCCCGGCGTACCCGGTTTTAGAGCATACCGGGCCTTATGAAAAGATCGTGACGCAGTTCTCGCTCCATATAGCGCAAAAAGAAGGCGATTCGATGAATCAAGTCCGGGAAAGCCATCGGGAATATTTGGCGGACCCTGAGGACCTCCGGGCCAGTGTCATCGGTTTGGCGAAGGCGATGGTAGACGAGCTTCCTCCCTCAGGAAGCATCGTGACCTATCATAAGAGCTTCGAATCGAAAAGGATCAAGTGGTTGATAAATTGGCTCGACGGCCAGGGCGAAAAGGAACTGGCGATGCGACTGAAGCCTTTAGAGGAAAGGATCGTGGACCTGGAAATCGCGATTCGGAGGGGATACTATCATCCCGAGTTCCAAGGCAGCTATTCCATCAAGCATGTTCTACCTGCCATGATCCCCGCGTTAACCTACGGAGATTTAGAGGTTCATGAAGGAATGACCGCTTCTTGCGCGTTTTTGAACATGGTTCTCGGCAGGGAGGAAGAGGTGATGGGAAAAGGAATCCGGATGCCGACCCGCGAGGATCTCAAAGCGTACTGCAAGATGGACACCTGGGCGATGGTGGAGCTGCATCGAAAATTGCTCGCGCTCCTGGAGGTAGGTTGAACTGCGAAAGGCCTTCGATTCGTCGTTTCGTTCATTCAGAAGAAAGTGATAGGGGGGATGTGATGGAAAAGCTTACAAACTATTTGCGGCAGACGCTCCGTGAGGAAATGCCCGATTGGCTGAAAATGGAAAAGGAATGGCTAAGCTTTCCCCGAGAAGCGTTTTTTGGATCGCGCGTCGTGTACTACCCGGGTTCCGGGACGGACGGGCATCCTGTGAGAGTCTTCGGTTCGACGCATGCGGCGCATTGTTTCGTTTACGTCGATTATCGGGTAACCCGGGCCGAATTGGAACGCGAGCTTGGAGACGATCGTGACAGATTTCGCGGGTATCGGACCGTATCTCGGCTTTCCGTTCGAGAGGACGAGCTCGTTCCGCAAGGATGGAAAGCGCATATTGAATTAAGCGAGGCCAAGCGGGCGTTGCGGAACCATTTCGCGCGAGTCTTGAGATCGCCGTACGGCTTTATGGATATCCTGGAGCGGGAAGAAGGCCTGGAAGAAGAGCACGGTCCGAAGCGTTTAGCCGCGCTTTTCCTGGGCGCTGATGGCATTGCCAGTTACGACGCGTTGTTTTGCCAAGAAAATGGCATTCCCGCTCCCTTCGCGGTTCTTTTGCATGATCACGGATTCGGGGGCAACTACGACAAGTTCGGTTGCGATGGATTGATGGAAGGTGTCGCGATTTGCTGCAGCGTCTTCCCAAAGTGGCTTCTGGTCGCCGAAAACACCAAAGCCTGGGGCGGGTACGCTCGGGTTCCCGATGTGAGGGGCAGCAATGGCGGAACGCATTATTCCGAGAGACGCCTTTATTCCAGAAGCGAGCGGTAGTCGAACCCCGAATATCGAAGGAGGCGCTCATAATAAAACGAAAGCGTATGCTTTGGGTTAAGGCCTCGCAATAAGAACTGTCTTATACATGTTTGTATTGGTAATCTTACACGAATTGATTGAAATCAATATAATCAAGAAGAATCGAGGAAAACGAAGCAGTTAAAAACTTGAAAGAAAGCGGCTCTGTAAATCCGGACCAAGAAAACATCCAGTCGCTTCCTTCGTGGCGTGTGCCCGAAGTCGCCATCGGAAATTAAACCTATGCCCAACCTCGATGTTCTTCGCTTAGTCGACAGACAAGCAAAATGCCCCGGGGGTAGGATTATCGCCCCAAGAACCCATTATTTCCCAGTCCGTCTGAGATTTCTTCAATGAAACGAGCGGCGAACTCGTTTATTATAATCATTTACCGTTTTTGGATCCTTTAGGTCATTTCCTTTCCCGGAATCGCGTGAATAAGCGCCGAGCCTGCGCACACGCTTCTACCCCCACGCGACAAGCGACGTTCATAATTATAGTAAGTAATTATTGAATATACATATACATATAATCTATTTTTTATCATTATATGTTGACAAATGAGGTTCTTTATGGTACACTTGCCTTTGTCGACGCTATCGGACCGATTGCGGGCCATAAGAATGGGCTGCTCCGGAGAAAAGCGAATATCTTGTCTGCCGGATCTTTTTTAAGTCAAACCCCGTTTATAACGGAATTCGCTTTTTAGCGATACGACACTATGAAATGAGAGAAACGGGCCACCTATCGGAGACGACTGCTTTCGAAATAAAGTAGCTCCCCGTGTTAGGCCCCCAAAAGGAGGAAATGATGGAAG
>Ga0209096_1004505_pt1 | contig 11170 bp, 7 predicted proteins | sample AD_UKC034_MetaG_FD_184407 | JGI IMG/M metagenome (GOLD analysis project Ga0209096, IMG submission 184407) | Active sludge microbial communities of municipal wastewater-treating anaerobic digesters from USA - AD_UKC034_MetaG (SPAdes) (version 2) | ecosystem: Engineered > Bioreactor > Anaerobic >...
GCCCAGCGCGGACAGCTCGTCCTGGAACTTGGCGATGGTCGCGTCGTCCAGGTTCTTCTTCCAGTTGAAGGAAGGCGAGCAGTTGTAGGACAGCAGCTTGCCGGGGCAGGCGGCGTGCACGGCCTGTGCGAACTCGCGGGCAAAGCCGAGGTCGGGCGTGCCGGTCTCGCACCACACCAGGTCGGCATAGGGCGCGTAGGCCACGCCGCGGCTGATGGCCTGCTCAAGGCCGTTGCGCACACGGTAGAAGCCTTCCTGCGTGCGCTCGCCCGTCAGGAAGGGCTTGTCGTTGGCGTCATGGTCGCTGGTGATCAGGTTGGCGGCCTCGGCGTCGGTACGCGCCAGGATCAGCGTGGGCACGCCCATCACGTCGGCGGCAAAGCGCGCGGCGATCAGCTTCTCGATGGCTTCCTGCGTGGGCACGAGCACCTTGCCGCCCATGTGGCCGCACTTCTTCACGGCGGCGAGCTGGTCCTCGAAGTGCACGCCGGCGGCGCCCGCGGCAATCATGTTCTTCATGAGCTCGAAGGCGTTGAGCACGCCGCCGAAGCCGGCCTCGGCGTCGGCCACGATGGGCAGGAAGTAGTCGATGAACTCCTTGTCGCCGGGGTTGATGCCGCGGCCCCACTGGATTTCGTCGGCGCGCTTGAAGGTGTTGTTGATGCGGCGCACCATGGTGGGCACCGAGTCATAGGCGTACAGCGACTGGTCGGGGTACATGGTCTCGGACGTGTTGCCGTCGGCGGCGACCTGCCAGCCCGACAGGTACACGGCCTCCAGGCCCGCCTTGGCCTGCTGCATGGCCTGGCCGGCGGTGATGGCGCCGAAGGCGTTGACGTAGCCCTTCTTGGCCTCACCGTTGATCAGGCGCCACAGGCGCTCGGCGCCGCGCTTGGCCAGCGTGTGCTCGATCGGCAGGCTGCCGCGCAGGCGCACCACGTCGGCGGCGCTGTAGCCGCGCTTGATGCCCTTCCAGCGCGGGTTGCTGGCCCAGTCTTTTTCCAGGGCGGCGATCTGTTGCTCGCGGCTGAGTTGCTCGTTGGTGTTCGGCATGAATAGCTCCGTGGTGGGTCAAGAAAAAAATGCATTCCGGCGGTGGGCAGGCTGTAAAGATCCGCTTGGCCCTTGCCGTTGACCCGGATCATACTCTTGTATAAGACCTCAGACCATTCTTATGTCTTATACAAGACAAAAAATTTTCATCCATAAATCAATTACTTAAGAGCCAGTTGTCGCATGACGAAATTTCATCTTCCGTATTGAGAAATTATGCGGCGCCGCAACATGGTTCGATATCGAATCATGATATTCCGATCTTGCATGGTGGAAGCCTCTGCGGTATTCCCGGCCGGCCCGTCTGAGGCCGGCGCATCGTCGCGCTCCGGATCAGCCGGCGCCGGTGCCTGCACTGCCGCCGCGCCCTGTGGCGCGGCACCACCGCCGGTGCCCGCGAGCGAGCGGCTCAGCGCCACCGTATAGTCGCGCCAGCGCTGCGCCACGCCCACCCCGTTCGTGCCCCTCTCCTCTTCCCTGCCCCGCCCCCTGGCCTATGCCTGCCTGGGCCTGTCGATGGCCCTGGTGGGCAGTTACGTGGCACTGTCCAAACCGCTGGCGGCGGTGTTTCCAGTGCTGCTGCTGGCCTGGCTGCGCTTTGGCATCGGCGGCGTCGCCATGCTGCACTGGTTGCGCAAGCCAGCCGATGAGCCGCCGCTGGGCGGGCGCATGCGCGGTCTGCTGTTTCTCGAATCCTTCCTCGGCAACTTCCTGTTCACGCTGTGCATGATCAGCGGCGTGAAGCTGACCACGGCGGTGTCGGCCGGCGTCATCATGGCGGCCATACCGGCGGCGGTGGCGCTGCTTTCCTGGCTGTTCCTGCGCGAGCGCGTGGCCCCGCGCGTGTGGGCCGGTGTGGTGTGCGCGGTGCTCGGCATCGCCCTCGTGTCGCTATCGAAACAGGAGCTGACGCCGCACGCTGCATCTGCCCTGGACCCATCCGACAGTGGTGACCTGCGCTGGCTGGGCAACCTGCTGCTGGTGGGCGCGGTGCTGTGTGAGGCCAGCTACGCGGTGATCGGCAAGGCGCTGACCGGCCAGCTGTCGCCGCGCCGCATCACGGCCCTGATCAATCTGTGGGGCTTTGCCCTGAGCACCCCATTCGGCCTGTGGCTGGCCTGGCGCTTCGACTTCGGCAGCGTGGCCCCGGGCATGTGGGCGCTGTTGGTGTTTTATGCGCTGGCCGCCTGCATGTGGACCGTGTGGCTGTGGATGACCGGTCTGAAGAGCGTGCCGGCCGCGCAGGCCGGCGTGTTCACGGTGCTGCTGCCAGTCAGTGCGGCGGCGGTCGGCGTGCTGGCGCTGGGCGAGCGTCTGAGCCTGCTGCAGCTGCTGGCCTACGGGGTGGCGCTGGCCGGCGTGCTGCTGGCCACCCTGCCCTCACGCCCCGCCTGGCGCGTGGGTCGGCGCTGACGCGCGCCGCGCCCTGGGCTTCGGAATCTTGCAGTCTGAACCGTTCACCCTGAGCCTGTCGAAGCGCTTCGACAAATTCAGCCCGAACGGTATTCAAGACATCCAACCTGGGTTCAACCTAGAAACGGCAGTTGACCGCTTGTCAACTTCGGGCAGACCGCATCGATGCGGGATCTCGTGGCTTCGATGGCTTTCACCTCTTGGGTGAGTACGCTGCGCACCCGCCCGCACCGCGCTCGGCGCGCCATGCGGCGTTGCTCCTGCTTGCGGGCACCAGCCCGCGGCGTCGTCGCGTCTTGCCTGCCACGCCGATCACGTCACGGGCGGGCGCGTCCAACTGCCGTTTCCAGGTTCAAAGGCCCTGATCCATGGCCTCAGTGCAGGGCGCGGTCGGCCAGCACCATGCCGTCGGCGTCGGCGTACAGCCAGTCGCCAGGCCGCACCCACACACCCTGCACCTGCACCGGCTCTCCGGCCTGACCCTCGCCGCGTTTTTCGGTGCGCAGCGGCATCAGCGCCAGCGCGCGGATGGGGATGCCGGCTGCGCGCAGCTCGGCCACGTCGCGCACGCAGCCATCCACCACGATGCCGGCCCAGCCGTTGCTGGCGGCGGCCACCGCCAGGTTGCCTCCCACCAGTGCGCGGCGCAGCGAGCCGCCGCCGTCGATCACCAGCACGCGGCCGGCGCCAGGGGCATTGACGGCTTCGCGCACGCGCGAGTTGTCTTCCCACGCCCGCAGCGTGTGCACCGGCCCGCAGAACGGGGCCACGGCGCCGAAGTCGTGAAACACCGGGGGCAGCACGCGAAAAGCGCCGCTGCTGTCCTGCTCGTGCGCATCGCACAGGTCGCAGGTGGAAAACGGGACAGAAGTCATGGTCTGGATCGGGGTCAACGGTCAAAAAATCGCCGGCGGCGGCCCGCCGTGGCGCCGCCCGAGGATAACGGAGCGCCACGCGCTCGCGCACCCCACCGCTCACCAGTGCACGCGAGGCGACCGCCGACACTGAAAAAAAGCAACATCTCCGAGGGAAAAACCGCTTGCTCCCCTTGGAGACGTGCTACTTATCCAGTAGCATGCGCATCAGCCAGTGGTGCAAGCAGGCAAGCTGGCAGAAGCAAGGCGAGTTTTCAACACCAAAGGATCGCAACCATGGCAACTGCAAAGAAAGCGCCGGCCAAGAAGGCCGCACCCGCCAAGAAGGCCGCACCCGCCAAGAAGGCGGCCCCCGCGAAGAAGGCGGCACCCGCCAAGAAGGCCGCTCCGGCCAAGAAGGCGGCACCTGCCAAGAAGGCCGCCCCGGCCAAGAAGCGCACCCCCAGCGCCGCCTTCATGAAGGCCATGACGCCCAGCGCCGCGCTGGCCGCCGTGATCGGCAGCAAGGCGCTGCCGCGCACCGAGGTCACCAAGAAGGTGTGGGAGTACATCAAGGCCAACAAGCTGCAGGACAGCGTCAACAAGCGCAACATCAACGCCGACGCCAAGCTGAAGCCGATCTTCGGCAAGGCCCAGGTCACCATGTTCGAGATGACCAAGCTGATCAGCAATCACCTGTCGTGATCGACGTCTGGCCCTTGGGGCCAGAACGGCGAAAACCGGCCCCCAGGGGCCGGTTTTTTTATGCCTTATCGGCCTGCAGCAGCCTGCTGACAAGCGCTGGCAGCTACCAACAACGGAGCATCGTCAACGCCCGGCGGCCTGCGTTTCAATCGCCTCCAGCGTGCTGCGGGTGGTGATGACCTGCTCGCTCAGCATGATCTCGATCAGGGTACCGTCGCTGCGGGCGAGCGCCGCGCGCAGGGCGGGTTCGAACTGCTCCGTGCGCTCCACCCGCACGCCGGCCAGTCCGTGGCTTTCAGCCAGCCGCACGAAGTCGGGGTTGGTCAGCATCGAGCCGGCCTGGCGCTGCGGGTAGGCGCGCGCCTGGTGCATGCGGATGGTGCCGTAGACGCCGTTGTTGACCAGCACCACGATCAGCCGGGCGCCGTACTGGCGCGCGGTGGCCAGCTCCTGCCCGGTCATCATGAAGTCGCCGTCGCCGGTCAGCGCCACCACCACCCGCCCGCTGGTGATGGCGCAGGCGATGGCCGCCGGCACGCCATAGCCCATGGCGCCGTTGGTGGGCGCCAGCTGGGTCTTCACGCCCTTGGTCAGGCCGTGGTAGCGGAAGAACCGGTGCGCCCAGCTGGCAAAGTTGCCGGCGCCGTTGCACAGGGCAGCGTCCGGCGGCAGCAGGCGCTGCAGGGTGCCGATCACGGCCGCCATGTCCAGCGGCCCGGGCAGCGCCTGGGCCTGCAGGTTGGCCAGGTAGTCGGCGTGCGCCGCCTCGGTCCAGTCGCGCCACGGCACGCTGGCGGGCGCCGGCAGCGCCGCCAGCGCGGCGGCCATGGCCGGCAGGCTGGCGCACAGGGCCAGTTCGGGCTGGTACACACGGCCCAGCTCCTCGGCGCCGGGGTGCACATGGATCAGGCGCTGCTGCGGCCGCGGCACCTGCAGCAGGGTGTAACCGCTGGTGGTCATCTCGCCCAGGCGCGGCCCCAGCGCCAGCACCAGATCGGCCTGGCGGATGCGCTCGGCCAGCCGCGGGTTGATGGCGATGCCGACGTCGCCCGCGTACAGCCGGTGGTGGTTGTCGAAGCTGTCCTGAAAGCGCAGCGCCGTCGCCACCGGCAGCTGCCAGGCCTCGGCAAAGGCCTGCAGCTCGCGCGCGCCCTCGGGCGTCCAGCTGCTGCCCCCGGCGATGACGATCGGACGCTGCGCCGCCTGCAGCAGCGCCTGCAGGCGCGCCAGCCCGCCGGCGTCGGGCAGCCAGGCCGGGACCTGCCAGCGTGGCTGCGGCTGCAGCGCGTCGGGCACCGGCTGCGTCAGCATGTCTTCGGGCAGCACCAGCACCACCGGGCCGGGACGGCCGTTGAGGGCGGTGGCAAAGGCTCGCGCCACGTATTCGGGCAGGCGCTCGGGGCTGTCGACGCGCTCGACCCGCTTGGCCATGCCGAAGGCGCCGAAGAAGGCGCGGTAGTCGACCTCCTGAAAGGCTTCGCGATCGCGCTGGTCGCTGGCCACGTCGCCGACGAACAGCACCATCGGCGTCGAGTCCTGCGCCGCCGTGTGCACACCGATGCTGGCGTTGGTGGCGCCCGGCCCGCGGGTGACGAAGCACACGCCCGGCCGCCCGGTGAGCTTGCCGTGCGCTTCGGCCATGAAGGCGGCGCCGCCTTCCTGGCGGCAGATCACGAACCGGATGCGCTCGCGCTGGGCGTAAAAGCCGTCCAGCACCGCCAGGTAGCTCTCCCCCGGCACGCCAAAGACGTGGCTGACGCCCTGGGCCAGCAGGCAATCGACAAGGAGGTGGCCGGCGATGCGAGAGGTCATCGCGGCATTGTGCTTGAACTCAAGCCAGACGGGTGCGGCGACCCACACCCAGCGCCGCCGCCACCGACAGCGCCAGGAACAGCGCCGCCAGCACCAGCGTGGTGGCGTACATGCCGCGGTCCATGAAGACGCCGTAGATCAGCGGTCCGATGGCAAAGCCGATGTCCAGCCCCGAATACACCGTGCCGTAGATGCGCCCGGTGGCACCCTTGGGGGTGGCTTTCTTGATCATCAGGTCGCGGCTGGGGCCGCCCACGCCGACCGCGAAACCGGTGCCCGCCAGCACCGCCATGGAGCCGAAGCCACCCAGCCAGCCGCTGGCCGCCGCCACGATCAGCAGCGCGCCCACGCCCATGGCCCAGGCCACCACGTGGTCGGACGCCGCCGGCATGCGCGCGGCCACGAAGCCGCCCACCAGCATGCCCAGGGCGCCGCACAGCATGTAGGCGGTGATCATGGTGGTGGCCGCCTCGAAGCTGACGCCGTGCATGGCCTTCATGATGGGCGAGGCGAAGTTCTGCACCACCGCCAGCGTCAGCGTGGACAGCAGAAAGAAGGCGAAGCACCACCAGACCACCGGCAGGCGCAGAAAGCCGGCGCCGCCACCCTGTGCGTCGCCGTGCGCGTGGTGCACCACCGCCTCGGTGTGCAGGTGTTCGCGCTGCAGCACCAGCACCGCCAGCACGCCGGCGTACAGCAGCGCCGCCGCCAGGTAGCCGGTGCGCCAGCTCGACAGCTCGGTGAAGAACAGCAGGAACACCGGCGTCAGCGCCCAGCCCAGGTTGCCCGACAGGCCGTGGGCGCTGAAGGCGTATCCCAGTCGCGGCCCCGACACACGGTGATTGAGGATGCTGAAATCCACCGGGTGAAACGGCGCGTTGCCCAGGCCGGCAAACACCGCCACCAGCAGCAGCCCGCCCCAGCCCTGGGCGAAGTAGCCCGACAGGCTGGCCACAATGAAGCACAGCAGCGAGCCAAACAGCACCGGCCGCGCGCCCACCCGGTCGACCAGAAAGCCCGACATGGCCTGCCCGACGCCGGAGATGACGAAAAACACCGTCATCAACAGGCCCAGTTGCGAAAACGACAGCCCGAACTCGGTGGCGAACACCGGAAACAGCGGCGGCAGCAGCAGGTGCGCAAAGTGCGAGCTGGCGTGGGCCAGACCGACCAGCCCGATCACCCGCGCGTCTTCGCGCAGGGGCACGGTGACCCGCGCATCGGCGGCCGCGGAGACGGCAGAAGTGGACATGGACGCGAATGGTACGCGTTTGTGACACGCCCCGCCGCGCGCCGCGCAAGCACCGGGGCAGCGCCTGGGGACATGCAATAAAACAAGCTGCCGCGCCCACCTATCAAGCGCCAGCAGCTATCACTATCATAGCAATTCAGACGCTGACCGGGCTGCGGCGCGGCCGCCCCACCCGCCCTTTGCAAGCTCAGGCGCTGCCCTTGGGGTAGCTCACACCCATGCCGGCGCGCACGTCCTGCTGGATGCCGTATTGCGCAAACGGATAGCGCAGGCCGTTCTTGGCCAGCGCCCGCATGCCGGCCAGCGCCCTGGCGATGTCGGCGACAGGCAGCGCCATCAGCATCTCGTCATCCAGCACGCCGCCGTAGCGGCGCTCGGCAAAGCAGGGGATCGACAGGCTGGGCTGGCGCGTCTTGAGCGCCCGGCCCCAGGAGTCGGCGCAGGAAGACTCGCCCACCACGCTCCAGTCGAAGCGCTGGTAGCCCGACCACTGCAGGCCGTTGATGAAGTAGATCATGGCCCCAGGCGTGGCGTAGAACAGCGCGATGTCGGGCTCGTCCTGCCCGGCGCCAAAGCCGCCCCACTTGGCCAGCGGCGCCACCACCAGCGCCTCGTGGCGGCCCACCGGCACCACCTCCATCGCCGCCTGGTGGCGGGCCGAGTCCTCCACCGTGGCGAACCACACGCCCGCCATCGGCTGGCCGGCATACCACGCGGCGTCCTGCCCGCCCAGGCCGACCACGGCGCGGCATTGATCGCCCACCAGGTCGCCGGCGGTGACGCCCAGCGTCCAGCCCAGGCGCGCCGCCTGGGCGACGATCTGGTCCATGGTGTGGACGGCCTGCGGGCGGCGCAGCTTGGGAATGGCCTTCAGCGATTCGGCCGACGCCAGCAGCTTCATGCCGAACGGCGGCGTGCGCAGCTTGAGCGTGCGCTCCAATTCGTCGGCCAGGCTGGCCAGATTGGGCGTGGACGGATTGGCAGCGGTCATGGCGGTACTCTGGCACAAAAAAAAGGGACGTGGCCATTGTGGCGCACGTCCCCGCTGGTGTGTGTCGCGATCGTCGCGCGGTGGCTGATTCTTCAGCCGGTGTGGCTGCTGAACTGAAACACCCCCGGATCCTTGATCGGATCGACCGTCACCTCGATCGCGGTCTTGGGCGGGAACTTGCCCTCCAGCACCAGTTTGGCCAGCGGATTCTCGATGCGCTGCTGGATGGCGCGCTTGAGCGGCCGGGCGCCGAACACCGGGTCGAACCCGACCTTGGCCAGCTCGGCCAGCGCCTGGTCGGACACGTTCAGCGTCAGCTCCATGCGCGCCAGCCGCTCGGCCAGCACCTTGAGCTGGATCTTGGCGATCGCCCCGATCTGCGCCGCGTCCAGGCCGTGGAAGACGACGATCTCGTCGATGCGGTTGAGGAATTCGGGGCGGAAGTGGTTCTTCAGCTCACCGAACACCGCGTCCTTCACGTCTTCGTAGGGCTGGCCGGCCATGGCCTGGATCATCGGGCTGCCGATGTTGCTGGTCATGATCAGCACGGTGTTCTTGAAGTCCACCGTGCGGCCCTGGCCGTCGGTCAGGCGCCCGTCGTCGAGCACCTGCAGCAGCACGTTGAAGACGTCGGGGTGGGCCTTTTCGATCTCGTCGAACAGCACCACGCTGTAGGGCTTGCGCCGCACCGCTTCGGTCAGGTAGCCGCCCTCGTCATAGCCCACGTAGCCCGGCGGCGCGCCGATCAGGCGCGCGACGCTGTGCTTTTCCATGAATTCGCTCATGTCGATGCGCACCATGTGCTGGTCGCTGTCGAACAGGAAACCCGCCAGCGCCTTGGTCAGTTCGGTCTTGCCGACACCCGTGGGGCCGAGGAACAGGAAGGAGCCGAGCGGGCGGTTCGGGTCCGACAGGCCCGAGCGCGAGCGGCGGATGGCGTTGGCCACGGCCGAGATGGCTTCGTCCTGACCCACCACGCGCTGGTGCAGCGCGTCTTCCATCTTCAGCAGCTTGTCGCGCTCGCCCTGCATCATCTTGCTGACCGGGATGCCGGTGGCGCGGCTGACCACTTCGGCGATCTCTTCGGCGCCGACCTGGGTGCGCAGCAGCTTGTGCGCCTTGGCCTGGGCCTCGGCGCCCTGCTCGCTGGCCTGCGCTTCCTTGAGCTGCTTTTCCAGCGCCGGCAACTTGCCGTACTGCAGCTCGGCGACGTGGTTGAAGTCGCCCTTGCGCGTGGCTTCCTGGATCTGAAACTTGATCTGCTCGATCTCCTTGCGCACCTGCTCGCTGCCCTGGGCGCTGGCTTTTTCGGCCTTCCAGATTTCTTCCAGGTCGGCGTATTCCTTCTGCAGCCGCGCCAGGTCTTCCTCGATCTGCGCCAGGTGCTTCTGCGAAGCCTCGTCCTTTTCCTTCTTGACGGCCTCGCGCTCGATCTTGAGCTGGATCATGCGGCGATCGAGCTTGTCCATCACCTCGGGCTTGGAATCGATTTCGATCTTGATCTTGGCCGCCGCCTCGTCGATCAGGTCGATCGCCTTGTCGGGCAGGAAGCGGTCGGTGATGTAGCGGTGGCTCAGCTCGGCCGCGGCCACGATGGCCGGGTCGGTGATGTCGACGCCGTGGTGCGCCTCGTAACGCTCCTGCAGGCCGCGCAGGATGGCGATGGTGTCTTCCACGCTGGGCTCGTCCACCAGCACCTTCTGGAAGCGCCGCTCCAGCGCCGCGTCCTTCTCGATGTACTTGCGGTATTCGTCCAGCGTGGTGGCGCCGACGCAGTGCAGCTCGCCACGCGCCAGCGCCGGCTTGAGCATGTTGCCGGCGTCGATCGCGCCCTCGGCCTTGCCGGCGCCGACCATGGTGTGCAGCTCGTCGATGAACAGAATGATGCGGCCCTCTTCGGCCGCCACTTCCTTGAGCACGGCCTTCAGGCGCTCTTCAAATTCGCCGCGGTACTTGGCGCCGGCCAGCAGGCCGGCCATGTCGAGCACCAGCACGCGCTTGTCACGCAGGGTGTCGGGCACTTCGCCGGCGTTGATGCGCTGCGCCAGGCCCTCGACGATGGCGGTCTTGCCCACGCCCGGCTCGCCGATCAGCACCGGGTTGTTCTTGCTGCGCCGCTGCAACACCTGGATCGTGCGCCTGATTTCATCGTCGCGGCCGATCACCGGATCCAGCTTGCCCTGGCGCGCGCGCTCGGTCAGATCGAGCGTGTATTTCTTCAGCGCCTCGCGCTGGCCCTCGCCTTCGGCACTGTCCATGCTCTGGCCGCCGCGCACGGCGTCGATCGCCGCTTCCAGACTGGCGCGCGCCAGGCCGTGTTCCTTGGCAATGCGGGCGGCCTCGCCCTTGGCGTCGCTCAGGGCCAGCAGGAACATCTCGCTGGGGATGAACTGATCGCCGCGCTTGATGCTCTCCTTCTCGGTGGCCTGCAGCAGCTTGATCAGGTCCGGGCTGGGTTGCACCTGCTCCTGGCCCTGTACCTGCGGCAGGCGCTTGACGGCGGCGTCGATGCCCTGGGCCAGCGCGGCCACGTTGACCCCGGCACGCGCCAGCAACGCGCGCGGACCGTCTTCCTGCAGCAGCATGGCTGCCAACAGGTGCTCGGGTTGAATGTAGGCGTGGTCGTGACCCAGGGCCAGCGACTGAGCGTCGGCCAGGGCCTGCTGGAACTTGGTGGTGAGCTTGTCTAGGCGCATGAAAACCTCCGAATTGCCCATCAAATGGGGAGGTCTGCCCCGGATTCAAGGCGTCTGGGCCGGCCGCGTGGATTCTCTTCAACGATCGCACGATGCACAAAGAAAGACTGTCCATAGCACACCGCTACACTGCCAGCGGGCCATAAAGGCCGAAGCCGTCAACACCTCCACGGGAGACACCCATGCAACCTGCCTTCCGGTCCGCCGCAGCGGCTCTGGCCGCGATCACGCTGCTCGGCGCGTGCACCAGCACGCCGCACGCGCCGGATTCCCCCGCCGAGGTGGGCGAACTGCGCCCCGGGGCAGGCTACCTCAAGGGTTACCTCGGCCGCGAGGAGCTGCCCGACAGCCTGGCACTGCTGCCACCTCCGCCTGCGGATGGCACGCCGGCCCA
>Ga0209096_1004514_pt1 | contig 11145 bp, 8 predicted proteins | sample AD_UKC034_MetaG_FD_184407 | JGI IMG/M metagenome (GOLD analysis project Ga0209096, IMG submission 184407) | Active sludge microbial communities of municipal wastewater-treating anaerobic digesters from USA - AD_UKC034_MetaG (SPAdes) (version 2) | ecosystem: Engineered > Bioreactor > Anaerobic >...
CAGAAGCGGATGATGGCGCGGACCTGACGCGCGATCGCGAATGCCGCGAAGCGGGGCTAGTCGAGCCAGTCCTTGTCCTTGAGCTTGCGGGGGACGTATTCCTCGGTGATGAACTTGAAGTTCTTGCTGCTGAAGGCTTCGAGCTCGAGCTTCACGCCGAGCGACTCCATCTGCTTGATCTCGCGCTGCCAGCGCTTGTCGGCGAACCAGGGGTATTCGCGCACCTCGCGAGCGCGGCGGCGGTCCTCGTCGGTCAGCGGCATGGGAACTTGCGAGGGAATCTGGAATTTCTGGGCATCGTAGCTGCTCATGCCGAGGAAGCGGGCGGCCAGCTCGGTGTCGAAGATGGGCGGGCAGTTTATTCCCAGCCGGCCTCTTATCAGCCGGATGTCATAATCCGAACCGTGCAGGATCTTTTCGACACCCGTATTCCCAAGTATGGCCGAGAGGGGGGAGAGGTCCTTGATCTTGAGGGGATCGATCAGCCAGGTCCGGCTGCCGTCCGAGACCTGGGCCAGGCAGAGGGTGTCTCCGTAATGAAACATGGAGTCTCCCTCGAGGTCAAGGGCGATGCTTCTGGCACCGGCCAGAACCTGGGCCGCCTTTTTAAGTTCTTCATGCGTTTCCACCATCTGGTACTTCATTTTGCCTGGCAGGTCTGGCATCGGATCTCCGTTCGATTCGGGTAAGCAGGATTTAAGTTTTTAATCCGGGTTGGCCGGTCTTCGCCGGGAAGGACCGGGGCGGTATCCAACTGAATACGCCCCCGTCTTTTTGCGAAGGCTGTTTTGAAAGATACCCGGCGTCGGCCTCTGGGCCGACGCCGGATCGTATTGTGCCGGTTTCGATTGACTTTCCGTGAATTTTTTGACGTCAAAAAGCGACATTCCTTACCGTTTGGGAGCCCTGGTTTATGTCTATGTCGTAGACGCGGGTGGTTAATCCGTAACTTGAGGCGACCAGCGAATAGCTTCCTTCCGGCAGGATAACGGTGTACGTCCCGCCTCCGCCGACGCTGACGGATTTGATTTCGACCTGGGTTTCCGACCCGTCAATGGTGACCGTCTGCCTGAAACTGAGCACGCCATACCGGTCTTCATCGCCACCCGGGATGGATACGTTCCCGGTGACCGTGCCGGTGTCGGTACCCGTGATCTCGAAACTCCGGGAGTAGTTTCCGCCGGACTGGGTGACGAGACCCGTCTCCGTCGGGGCGAAATCGTCGAGATAGGCCACCAGGTTGTAAGTCCCGGGCTGGACGAAGAGGGCGTAATTGCCTTCGGCATCGGTTACCGTTGCCGCCCGGACGGTCACCGCGTCTTTCGGGTCGCCGGCGCCGGGGTTGTAGACCTGGGCGCTTACGACCACGCCGCCGGCCGGTTCGCTGGCGTCGGCATCGGTAACTTCGCCGTTGATGATGGAGTATTCCTCGGTGTTAAGTATTTTGATCGTGGGCTTCAGAAGCCACTGGCCGCTGCTGCCTGCTTTGACCACCGACCGGGCGGCATCGAAATCGAGGATGAGTTCGGTGGTTCCGTTCAGGCTGATGTCGAAGCCCTGGATGATCTTGACGCCGGTCTGCAGGCCGCTTGGGACCTTCAACGCGTGGTAATGGCCGGCCTCGTCGATTACATAGTTGGCGAAGGGGTGGGCGGCGCTGAAAATATTGGTGCCGTTGTCCGGTTCGGTCCCGATGATCAAGCGCATCTGCGAGTAACGGCCCGGCTCCAGGTAGGCGATGCCGAGCGATTGGCGCACTCCGTTAACCAGTTCGAGCAGGTTATAGGTGGCGCGCGGCCTGGCCACGGTCAGCCAGCTGTCCGTTTCGGTCTGGTCATCCTCGTGCACCTGGCTGACCTGGATTTCGCCTATGGTGACGTAGACGGCCTGGTAGGTTTCGTCGAAGGCGTCCGTCAGGTAAAAAGCCAGGTTTCCCGAGGAGTTGCTGCTACTGCCGCCGCCCCCGCCGCAGGCGGCTCCGAAAGCGACTAACATCCCGGCCATTCCCAGCGCCAGCAATCTGTAAAAGCGGTTACTTTTCATGATTCCCGCCTCCTTCTTTCCATCAAGTTTGAAACTCGTGCGGACAAGGTTGTTGCCCGGGGGCTTCGTCGCACGTTCGTGCCCCTTTTTACTCTATTAAATCACTTCAATGGCTTGGAAATCAACCCTTGGTAAGGAGAAGGGTGCGGCGTCAACCCCATTTCCCGGGTCTCGTGATATTCGTTCCGGGCCGAATCCTGGGAATTCATGGGAAAAAGAGGCGGGAAATGTGATCTTTCTCGGGGCCCCGGTCAACCTCGTTTTGAAAGATGCGAAACCGCTGATTTGCTGGGCCAACAGCGGCCGCCAGGGTCAGGATGCGCTTTTTTGCCTTCGGCCGCTCCCCCCGGTTACAATATGTAAAATAATGGCCGGGAGCAACCGGGTTGATTCCCATTCTCCGGGATGGCTGGTCTCCGGTTGCCTTTAGCGAAGGAGAGCGGAGAAACTTATGAAACCAGAAAAGCCCTTGAAGTTTGCCGTTTCAATGGCGGCCTGCCTGGCGGCCGGAGCGATCGGTTCCATCTTCACCGCCTCTTCCGTGGGCGGCTGGTACCGGACGATCGAGAAGCCCCCTTTCAACCCGCCGTCCTGGTTGTTCGCGCCGGTCTGGACCACCCTGTACCTCATGATGGGCGTCTCCCTGTTCCTGGCCTGGTCTTCCCGGGGGCGTCCGGCGGCGGAAAAGGATCCGGCCCTGGTCGTTTTCGCGGTGCAGCTGGGTCTCAATATCCTCTGGTCGGCCTTCTTCTTCGGCCTGGAGAATCCCGGGCTGGCCTTCCTGGAGATACTGATTCTCTGGGCGGCGATCCTGGCCACGATCATCCTGTTCAGGAAGTTGTCGTCCCTGGCGGCCGGCCTGCTGCTGCCTTACTTGTTGTGGGTTACCTTCGCCTCCGTCCTGAACGGTTCGATCTTCTTCCTGAATCTTCCTTGAAACGGAAGTTCCGGGCGGCAATTTAATGGTGTTTCGGCCGGCCAACCGGCCAAGGGAAGGGGAAATGAAAGAGGCCAACTACCGGAACTTCCTGAAGGACGCCATCCGCAAGGAGCTTGATTTTTCAGGAACCGAACAGAACCGGGGGCTGCCGCCGCCGCCCGTTGAAAAGCCCTTTCCGGCCGGCGGCCGGGTAATCGCGCTGCCGGGGCCCGATGCCTGGCCTAACCTGGGAAGCCTGACCGTCCGGGAGGCCATCGAGGGGCGGAAATCCGTCCGCAATTACAGCCGGGCCCCGCTGGCCCTGGACGAACTCGCCTTTCTTCTCTGGGCCACCCAGGGAATCCGCAGCCGGGTGATCAAAGGGCATGCCTTTCGGACGGTTCCCTCGGCCGGCTGCCGCCACTCCTTCGAGACCTACCTGGCCGTCTTTCGCGTGGCCGGGCTCGAAAAAGGCCTTTACCGTTACCTGCCTCTAAGCCATTCCCTGCTCTGCCTGGAGTCGGTCAAGGACCTCGAGACCGCCGCGGCCGAAGCGGCCCTTGGCCAGGGATTCGTCGGCGCCGGTGCCGTCACCTTCATCTGGACGACGCTCCCCGCGCGCATGGAGTGGCGCTACGGGCCGGCCTCCTACAAGGTGATTGCGCTGGATGCCGGCCATGTCTGCCAGAATCTTTACCTGGCCTGCCGGGCGGTGGGGGCCGGGACCTGTGCCATCGCCGCCTACGACCAGGAGAAGGCCGATGCGCTGGTCGGAGCGGACGGCCGGGAGGAGTTCGTCATCTACCTGGCCCCGGTCGGCAAGCTGCCCGAGCGCTAAGGCGCCTCAGAAGATCCGCCGGAAGTTGTGGCAGTAAGGGCGCCGTCCGTTCCTGCCGTAGTAATCCTGGTGGTATTCCTCCGCCTTCCAGAAGACGGAGAGCGGCCGGATGCTGGTCGTCACCCGGTAACCTCGAGTCTTCAATTCCCCGATGACTCTTTCCGCCGTTTCTTTCTGCCCTTCCGAGGCGTAGAAGACCGCCGATCGGTACTGGGGTCCAATGTCAGGTCCCTGGCCGTCGGCCTGAGTGAAATCGTGCACCTGGAAGAATAATTTCAGGAGCTCTTCGTAACCGGTCCGGTCGGGATCGAAGGTCACCTCGACCGCCTCGTAGTGGCCGGTGTCCCCGGCGCAAACTTGTTCGTAAGACGGGTTTTCGAGCCGGCCCCCCGTGTATCCCGAGGCGACCGAGACAACCCCGGCCGCTTTCCAGAAATGGTACTCAATGCCCCAGAAGCATCCTCCGGCGAAGACCGCCCGTTCGATTTTCGTTCCGGCCGGTTCGAAGAGCAGGGAGACCGAGTTGACGCAGTGGCGGATATTCCTGGGTGTCAGCCCCTCGCCTGAAAAGACGTGACCCAGGTGGCCGCCGCAGCCGGCACAGGTTATCTCGGTCCGCCGGCCGTCGGCATCGGGCCGGCGGGCGACCGCCCCCGGTATTTCGTCGTCGAAGGCGGGCCAGCCGCAGCCGGAATCGAACTTGTTTTCCGAACGGTAGAGTGGGGCGCCGCAATTGCGGCAGCGGTAGATACCCTTTTTGAAATGATTCCAGTAACGGTTTCGAAAGGGCGGTTCGGTACCCCGGCCGATGATGACCCGCTTCTCTTCTTCGTTCAGGGGTTTTTGATGCGTCATTTGGTTCCGCTTGATTCAGGGGGGGACGCGTCGAAAAGAGAAAAAGATCAACTTTTAGCCAGGCGCTGTTCAAAGATCGAGTAAACGACCGGCACGACGACCAGCGTGATCAGGGTGGCGCTGAAGAGGCCACCGATGACCGCCCGGGCCAGAGGCGCCTGGAATTCCCCGCCCTCGCCAAGCCCCAGGGCCATCGGCACCAGGCCGAGCATGGTCGTCAAGGCCGTCATCAGGATTGGCCGCAGGCGCCGCCGGCCGGCCTCTTCAATGGCTTCGCGCAGGGCCATCCCGTCGCGGCGGCGCAGCAGGTTGATCTGGTCCACCAGGACGATGGCATTGTTAACCACGATCCTGCCGAGCATGATGCATCCGATGATTGACTGCATGTTGAAGGTCGTGTTGGTTAAAAAGAGCAGCCAGACAACGCCGATGGCCGCCGGCGGGATCGAGAACATGACCACGAATGGGTCGCGCAGCGATTCGTAAAGCGAGACCATGACCATGTAAACCAGGATCAGGGCCAGGACAAAGGTCCAGCCCAGTTCCTGGAAACTCTCCTGCTGCTGTTCGTATTCGCCGCCGAAGTTGATCGTGAACCCGCTTGGGACGGGCACCGACTGGATGTCCCGCCTGATGTCCCGGAGGATTGAACCTATATCCCGGTCGCTGGTGTTGGCCGAAACGGTCACGATCCGTTCCTGGTCCGAGCGCTGGATGCTTACCGGTCCTTCGTGCGGCTGGGTCTTGACGACATTGCGCAGGGTTATCGGTTCGCCGGCCGCGTTGGTCAGGGTGAGGTTCAGGATATCTTCCACCTCCATTTTTTCCGGGTTTTCCAGCTGGACGAAGATCCGGTACTCACTGCCGCCCTCCCGGTAATACCCGGCCGTGCTGCCGCCCAGCGAGGTCTGGAGCATCTGGGCGATCTGGGAGACCGACAGGCGCAGGTCGGCCGCCTTCGCCCGGTCTATGATGACGAGTTCCTCCGGTACGCCCGATTCCCGGCTTAACTGGGCATCGGTGATTCCATCAACCCTTTCCACCACTTCCTTGACCTGTTCGGCGAGCGCATCGGCGGTCGCCAGGTCGTAGCCGCGGATTTCCACCTGTACCCGTTCGGTGCTGCCGAACCCGCGTGTCATCATACCGGTGAACTGGCCGGTTCCGGCCCGGGGTCGGATGGTAACTCCGGGTCGGTTGGAAAGTTCTCGGCGCAGGTCGGAGACCACCTGCTCGCTGGAGCGTTTCCGTTCCGCCCGGGGTTTAAGGGAGATTCGAAACTGGCCGACATGGCCGCCCGAGCCCATCCGGCCGCCGCCGCTGCCGATGGTGGCCACCATGTTTTTCATTTCGGGGGTCTCCCGCAGGATGATCGACTCGATCGCCTGGAACTTTTCGTCCATGACCGACAGCTTGGTGCCCACCGCCATTTCGCCGTTGACGCGGACCTCGCCCTCGTCGCTCTGCGGCATCAGTTCCATGCCGACCAGGGGGGCCAGGGCCAGGCTGATCAGGAGCAGGATCGATACGCCCACCAGCGTGGCTTTCTGATGGTTAAGCGCCCGGTGCAGGATCCTTTTATAGGCGTTTTCGAGGTTGGCGGACCAGAGCGCGTTCAACCGGAGCAGTCGGTGGGCGAGCGTCTCGTGGGCCAGCCGTTTTGGATCGACCGGGTGCAGGTACTTGGAGGCCAGCATCGGGACCACCGTGAGCGAAACGGCCAGGGAGGCGAGCAGGGCGAAGCTAACCACCAGCGCCAGCTGGGTGAACATCACCCCGGCCATCCCCTGGATGAAGATGAGCGGCAGGAAGACCACCACGGTGGTCAGCGTGCTGGCGATGACGGCGGCCGTGACCTCGCTGCTTCCCTCGACGGCGGCCGTCTCGGCATCCAGGCCGTCTTCCCGCAGGCGGTAGATGTTCTCCAGGACCACGATCGAGTTATCCACCAGCATGCCGACTCCCAGCGCCAGGCCGCCCAGGGTCATGATGTTCAGGGTGAAGCCGGAGAAGTACATCAGTGCGAAGGCGGCGATAATCGAGATCGGGATGGCGACGGCGATGATGGCGGTGCTGAAGATATTGGCAAGGAAAATGAGCAGGACGAGGATGGCGAAGCCGCCGCCGTAGAGGGCCGAGGAACCGACCGAGGAGATGGAACGCTTGATGTACTCAGATGAGTCGACGATGGGGACGAGTTTAATCTGCCGGAGATCCTGGTTGATCTTTTCAACCTCGGCCAGGACCCTTTGAGCCACCTCGACGGTATTCTTGCCGGACTGCTTGGTTATGGAGAGCTGGACGCCCGGCTGGCCATTGACCCGGACCAGGCGGGTGACCTTCTGGGCGGTATCCTCGACCGCGGCGATGTCCTTCAGCCGGACCGGCACGCCGTTGATGTCGGCGATCACGGTATCCCGAAGCTGTTCCAGATTGCCGTATTCGCCCGGGGTCCGGATGATAACCTCGTGCTGGCCCCGTTCGACGGTTCCCGAGGGCAGGGTTATGTTCCCGGCCTTGATGGAGTTCAGCACCTGGTCCAGCGGGACTCCAAGCGACTTGACCCGGTCCGCGTTCAAATTGATCCGGATCTCCCGTTCCCGGCCGCCCATCACGTCCAGAGCGGCCACCCCGGGCACGCGCTCGATGCGGTACTTGATCTGTTCGTCAATGATCCGGCGGACCTGGATCGGATCCAGGTTGCTGGAGGCGCCGATGACCAGGATCGGCATGCTGGATGGGTCGAATTTCCTCAGCGTCGGCCGGTCCATCTCCTCCGGCAGCCGGTTGATCACGCGGTCGAGGCGGTCCCGCACGTCGCTGGCCGCGTTGTCCAGGTTCGTCCCCCAGGCAAACGAGACCCGCACCCGGCTGCTGCCCTCGGCCGATTCTGACGAGATCTCCTCGACCCCCGGGACGGCGCTCATGGCCTCTTCAATCGGCCGGGTGACCAGTTCCTCGACCTCTTCCGGGCTGGCGTTCTCGTAGGTGGCCGAGATGGTGAGGGTTGGGTAGCTGATGTCCGGCATCAGGTCAACGGGCAGCCGGCGCATCGAGACGCCGCCGATGATGATGACGATCAGCACCATCATCGTGGTCAGCTTGGGCCGGTGGACCGTAAACTGGGATATCTTCATGGACGGGTTTCCACGGTCGGCTTCTTCTCGGCACCGGCGCCGGTCCGGGTTTGCCCGGCCGGTTGCCGACCCGGGTCGGATTCGGGCAGGAGCACCGGAGACCCGTCTTCGAGCAGGTGATGGCCGAGGGTTACGACGCGTCCTTCCAGCTTCGGCGCGAGGATTTCGGCCGATTCCGAGTTGACGATGCCCGTTTCCACCGGGACGAAATGGACCTTCTTGCCGTCGGGTTCGAGAAGGAAAACCCCCGATTTTTCGTCCCGGGTGGTCAGGGCGGCCAAGGGGACCACCGTGGCGCCTTCCCGGTGGGCCACCTCGATTTCGGCCCGGATGAAGAGCCCGGGCTTGAGCAGGTGCTTCTGGTTGTTGATCAGCGCCTCGACCCGGGCGGTACGAGAGGATTCCTTGAGCGCGGGCGAAATGCGGACGATGGTGGCCGTGAACTCACGGTCGGGCTGGGCGTCGGTGCTTATCCGCACCGACTGTCCCAGCCGGACCCGGGCGTAATTTTCCTCGGTCACCTCGATGACCGCCGTCAGCGAATCAATCTCCAGGATCGAAACGATCGGGTCGTTGGCCCGGAGCATGACTCCCTGGTCCACGTAGCGTTCGCCTATTCGGCGGACCTCGCTGCCGCCCTCCCAGGCGGCCCGGATCTGGGTGAAGGAGAGCCGGACCTCGGCCGCCTTCAGGGCGGCCTCCTTCTGCTCCACCTGGGCCAGCGTCACCTTGTGCCTGGCCTCCCGGGTCTTGTAAGCGGCTTCGGCCTCGTCGAGCTCGGCTTCGGGGGCGATCTTCTTCTCCCGGAGCGCCCGGGTTCTTTCCAGTTCGCGCTTCGCCACCTCCAGGGCGCTCTCCGATTCGGCGATATTGGCCCGGGCCACCTTCAGCTCCGCCCGGGCCTCTTCGACCGCCTGTTCGTACTCCTGGCTGTCCAGCGCGGCGATCAGCTGGTTCCGCTTGACATCGTCGCCCAGGTCGACCAGGAGTTTCTCCAGGCGGCCGGCGACCTTCGGAGCCACGACAAACTGGGACCTGGGCGCCAGCGAACCGCTGAACTGTCTCGTGTCGCTGATGGCGGTTTGCCGCACCGGAGCCACTTCGACAGCGACGGCCATTCGGTCCGGACGGCCGCCCGGGGCCTTCATTTTCTTACTGATCTTTCGGTAGGCCTGCCAGCCGAAGAGGCCCAGCAGGGCCAGGGCCACGATTACCAGGACGACTCTTTTCATCGGTAAGCTCCAGTGGTTATTCTATCCGTCCCTGTTATTTAATCGGTCGAGATTCCGCGCCGTTCGAGCAGTGAGCCTTCGACGCGGAAGAGTTCGACCAGCGAATTGAGGTGATTGACGATCGCCTTGATTTCGGATATCTGGCTGTCGACCAGGTCCCGCTGGGCCTGGGCGACCATCAGCGGCGTCGAACGGCCGACCCGGAACTTTTCGGTTTCGGCCCGTAGTTTTTCCTCCTGGAAGCGTCGCGTGGCGACGGTTGCCTTGATCTGCTGGGCGGCCCGGTTCACCTCGAGGTAGGCCAGGCGGACGTCCAGTTCGGCCAGCTGGGCAAGGTTTTCCAGCGCTTCTCCGGCCTGGTCGTGATTGAGGACCGCCCGCCGGTGGCGAGATTCCGCCGCACGGTTACCCGGCGGCAATTCCAGGCTTATTCCGGCCGAGATATCGTAACTCCGTCCGCCGAGATCCTCGAGCGAACCGCCGAATGAGCCGGCGTATCCGCTTTTCCCGAGGTTGATAAACAGGTCCATTCTGGGCAGCAGCCCGTTTTTGGTCTTCACTATCTCCAGTTCCCCCCGGAGCACCTCCAGGCGGGCCTGGTTGAGATCGGGACGCAGGCGCAGCGCCACGGCGCAATGCGATTCCAGGTCGTCCAGTTTCACCTCCGGCACGGCTGGCTGGTTCTTCAGAATGATCGGCCCGTTCCAGGCGCCGCCCCGGCCGGGGTTGAGAAGCCGGGCCAGGCGCAACCGCAGGGCGTCGAGGTTGCTCTGCGCGTTTATCAGCGCTTCTTTTCGCAGCGCCAGCTCGGCCTGGGCCGCGGCCAGTTCGATCTCGGCCAGTTTCCCCACCTCGATCCTGTCCTCGACCTCCTTCAACTGCTGTTCGGCCAGGTCGGCGGATTTCTGGTAGATTTGGATCTGGAGCCGGGCGAGCGCGTAGTTCCAGTAAGTGGTCTCGACTTCGGCGACCAGGCTCTCGGTGAAGCCGCGCAGTTCATGCCGGGAGGAGAGCGTGTCCAGCCTGGCCTGGCGAACGCTGGCGAGGTTGAATTCCCGCCCGGCGCCGCGGAGCAGTGACTGGGTTACCGTCAGCCCGAGCCGGGTGGCATATTGGTCGCTGTAGAGTTCGGACCAGTCGAGGTCGGTTGTCAGGCCGACTGAGAACTCGGTGCCGGTGGGTAGGAATCTGGAGAGCGAAAGGCCGGCGCCGGTCCGACCCTCCGAGGTATCGGCGATCGTGCCCGTTGTCCGCGATTCGGCCTTGACCCGTTCCCGGGCGGCCGAGAGTTCGGCGGCCAGTGCGGGATCGAACCTGGCCGCCTCTTCCTGCTCGTAGGTTTCACGGATGGCCGGGTTGAGGCGTTCGACCCGGAGCGCCCGGTTATTCTGGAGTGCTGTCAGGATGGCGTCGCCGATCGTTATTTCAAGCGGGGTATCAATTTTGGCCGAGTCGGTTGCGGCGGCCGCGGCCGGGCCGGTCTGGGGAGAGAAACCGGGCGGTCCGGGTGTCCGGTCCGTCTCCTCGGTGAGGCCCGGGACCGCCGTGAAACAGGCCACGGCTAGCATCAGGAGGGCGGCCAGCCCCCGGGTCGTGGTTTTGATCAATCCGGTTTTAGGTTGCTTCTTTTTTATGTTTGGACTCGGCTTCCCGGCGGCCCGGTCAAAAAGGATGCCCGGGCTTCAGTTCGGAATGATCGTAACCCGCCGGCAGGAGACGATTTGTAAATATTGTTTAAAAGGCCGGTTTATTTTAATTATTTTGACATTTTATCGAAAGAATGTAAACCGGCCCGACTCCGGCCGCCAGAACTACGGAAGGCGGGAAGCCTGTATTTTATAAGAGCTGCCCGCCTCCCTATTCGTTTAAATATCTGGCTCGCGGTCGCGGCCTGACCAAGATAATCACGCTTTGGATGGTTTGAAGCCGCCTCATAACGAGTCCAGGAATTCCTCCAGTCGGAGGCAGGCCACTCCGACATTCTCAAGGTCCCTGATGTTGGCCGCGGCGACCTCCGGCGTCTGGGCCGAGGTGGCGTCGGTCACGCTGGTAACCTGGTACCCGTAGCAGATGGCGTCAAAAATGGTGGCCCGGATGCAGTTGGGTACTGGGTACCGCAGA
>Ga0209096_1004518_pt1 | contig 11136 bp, 9 predicted proteins | sample AD_UKC034_MetaG_FD_184407 | JGI IMG/M metagenome (GOLD analysis project Ga0209096, IMG submission 184407) | Active sludge microbial communities of municipal wastewater-treating anaerobic digesters from USA - AD_UKC034_MetaG (SPAdes) (version 2) | ecosystem: Engineered > Bioreactor > Anaerobic >...
TCAGCGAGAGAGCACGCTGTGCATTCTGAGTTATTTGATCCTGAGTAAGGGGTAACAGGTCGGCAATTTCATTGGCTATGGCACTCTTTTCTCCCTGCGCAATTGCGTGAAGTTCATTGAGTATGCGCTCTTTCATTTCGGCGGTAGCCTTGTTAGTAAAGGTTACTGCCAGTATATTTTTAAAACTTTCGGGTTTTTCGATAACCTGTTTGATGTATTCCGCCGCCAATCGGAACGTTTTACCCGATCCGGCAGAAGCGCTATATACAACCAACTGAGACATTTACTGAAACTTACTTAGTCTGATAAAGGTATATATTTTCGTACAAATTTTGGCATTATTACAGTATAAAGAAATTGCGATTTCTTTTCCATTTCCCATTTCATAATTGAAAAAGGCTGCCCAATCGGACAGCCTTTTAAACTAATGGTGGGAGAGGGGTTGTACCCCAATTGCCATTCTCCCAAGATTATTTCATCATGGCATCGCGTATGGGTTTGTAGAATGTACCCTCGCGCCAGTTGGGGAAATGGTCGGTTGTGCTTAGCTTATAGCCCAACTCAAAATATACCTGCACATCCTCAACCATCCCATCGAACTTCCAACTTTCGGGTTCGTAGTTGTCCGATGGCTTATGGTAGTTATCCATAATCCATTTCAAAAGGGTGGTTTCTGCCCATTCCTTTCCATGCTCAACGTTGTCAGTTCCAAATGATATGTTGATGGAGGGTACGCCCACCTTGGCGAAGCTAAAATGGTCGGAGCGGTAGTATCCACCACTCTCGGGCCGCGAATCGCCCACTATGTAGCGTCCCTTGCTCTCGATAACCACTTTGGCGTAATCGTCCAATTCGTTGTATCCATATCCGGAAATGGCCATGTCATGGGTACGACCAAAAATGTTGAGGGCATCCATATTAATAACCGCTACGGTTTTGTTAAGAGGATAAATGGGATTCTCGGCGTAGTATTGGCTTCCAAGCAATCCCTGCTCCTCACAGGTAACGGACATGAAAAGGATAGACCTGTCCTGAACTTTTCCCAATGATTTAAAGGCCTTGGCAATCTCCAGCAGTGCTGCCGTTCCCGAGGCATTGTCAAGCGCCCCGTTGAATATGGAATCGCCCTCCATGGCTGGGTTAACACCCAGGTGATCCCAGTGAGCCGTGTAGATAATGTACTCATCCTTGCGGGAAGAACCGGGTAACAGGGCCACCACGTTATTCGAACTCATGTACTCCACCCTGTTGCTATAGCTGGCTGAAGCCTTCAGCTTCATTTCAATGGGTTTAAACCCCCTTTGGGCAGCCATTTGGGTTGTGGCGTCGAAATCGAGACCTGCCATCTGGAATAGTTTGCGTGCGTTGTCGTTGGTTATCCAGCTTTGCATTAGCAGTTCCGATTTGGTTATGGGATCGCTGGTGAGGTAAAACTTGGTACCCTTGAAACTGTTCTCTACCACGCCCCAGGGGTACGAGGCTGCCTTTGTTTCGTGCACCAGTATGGCTGCAGCAGCACCCTGACGTGCTGCCTCTTCGTACTTATATACCCAACGGCCGTAGTAGGTCATGGCATTCCCCGTGAACAGCGCGCTATCCTGAGTAGCGTAGCCCGGATCGTTTACCAGCATCACCACGGTTTTGCCCCTAACATCCAGCCCTTCGTAATCGTTCCATTGGTATTCGGGGGCGTTAATGCCATAGCCAACAAAAATCACATCCGAGCCGGATATGTTTACATTTTCTGTTGGGGTTGGCGTTCCGCCAATGAAATCGGGACCATATTGCAATGTCAGGCTACCCTTTTTTCCCGAAATATTCAAAGTGAAATCGGTTTCGGGGGTTATCTTCATTAGGGGAACTTCCTGAAAGTAACTGTCGCCATTGCCCGGCAACAGGCCAAGTGTTGAAAATTGCTCCGACAGGTAATGAATGGTTTTCTCCTCGCCAAGGGTTCCGGGGAAACGTCCCTGGAAATCATCGGAAGCCAGCACGGCAATATACTCTTTTATGCCCTCCTCGGTAATGCTTTGCGATGCTTTGTCAACGCCATTGCCCGAGCACGATATTAAAAAAGCGGCAATTAGAGCAAGGTACAGGTAATTGTAGTATCTCATAGGTTTGGGTTTAAATGGATTAAATATTTGTTTGGTGAAGTATCATAGAATCGGTAATGAAATTACACCAACTGCTCCTCAGTAGTGTTACTTTGGATTAGTAAAAGGCAAAAAGTTTAACTCTAACACTATTTTTTTTGAGTAAAACAACATGGTTAAACAGTATAGCATTTTCCTCTGTTGTAATTTAATCAGAAGGAATAGGGTAGGGGGTGCTTTTAAAATGTAAACCTGACCTGAGAAGCTTCCACATGGTGTTATGTGTAGGCCGTTTCCTATATCCCAACCAGACCTGATGCCAATTGTTTGATGATGTAGCTATCGGGAAATTCATTTAGCCCCTGTTCATAGTATTGTTTCGCTTTATTCCATTTTTCTTCTCTGATATACAGCTTAATAAGTAATTCATAAGACTCTTCCTTTCCCCACGATGGCAGACAGGCATGAGGCATTTGCTGTGCTGGTAATCCTGTGGTTTTCAATAGGTACTCCTCGGTTTTTTGCCCACCACCGTACATTTTGGGAGTATAGAAGTCATTGTTGGCGTAAACGTAGTATGCCCTCAGGTTGGTAGAATCCAGCGCAATGGCCTCTTTGATATTCATTTTCATACTATCGGAAATGGCCTTGGCATTCATCCCCTTGAATTGCATGCTAAATCCTTGAAGATGTGCGAGCAGCGCATAATCTTCAGAATTTTTATTTTTCATCTCTTTAAGCCAATCAATTCCTTTATCCACTTCTCTTTCTGCCGTTTTAGTATCGCCTCTCTTCAGATAGAAGATTGAACTGTAGAACTGAAGATAGGATTGCCAGTAAATAGTTAGATTTTGATGATGGTCTTCACTGAGGTTTTCCAACTCACTTGCCATATCTGAAAGCGATTGGTTGTTGCCCGATATCATGCATTGGACAAAGGCATTGTAGATTTTACTCTGAATCCCGTAAAGCATTGAGTCGGGAAGTGAGTGGGATTGCTGTATTGAAGGGTTATTAACGGTTGAGTCCATAATTTGTGTTGTGTTACACTTGCAGGCAATCAGCACCAAGAAGATTGCAAAAATTCGTTTCATAATCATTAAATGTTAGGTTAATAATAAAATCAGTTGATGTAAAATGCTTTAATGAATTGTGTTCATAAATTACTTTATATCATAAACTAAATATTCAAAAAAAATTACACGTCCAAATACCCCCTCAATGCTTTTACGTACTCCTCAAACGCCATTAGTCCTTTTTTGGTAATGATTATCGCTGTATGAGGGTAGTTGTTGCGGAACGACTTGTTAATGGTGATATAACCCGCCTCTTCCAACTTCTTGAACTGTACGCTGATGTTTCCCGAAGTGGCGTTGGTCTTCTCCTTCACGGTGTTGAAATCCAACTCGCCCTCTTTGATTAGGAGCGAAACAATGGCCAGTCGAAGCGGCGAGTGGAGTATGGGGTCCAGTTCATCGTACATTCTGCTTACGGTATTTTGCCCTTAGCATGTAACCGGGAATGATATCGGCAAAGATAATAGCAACTATTGTTATTGCATTCCAATATAAAGAAGGAACAAGAATAGTAACGAACGCAAGGGCATTACAAATAATTCCACCATAAACTAGCCAAGGAAACCTAATTAGTGCACCTGAAATAATTGTTCCTACTCCAAGCATTGCAAGAATAAAAAATATAAGCAAACTCCCTGCAGGAATAGGAAAAAGGAAGGCAAAAGCAAAGATATTTAAACCAATAAATATCCAAATGTAAGCGAGAACCTTGCCCGTTAATGGCATGGGTGCTCCTCCTTTTTTGTAACCGAAGTAGATACCCGTAAACACACCTCCCAAAATCATTACAAACCAGATGTAGTAGTGATGACGTACACCTGAAAACATTAATACGTATTCCATTGAAGAACAGAATATAACAAGCCAGCCCCAGAATAGGTATATAAACCCGTTCTCGTTTAGTCGTACCTTCTCGTCTTCAATTATCCTATTGATAATCTGAAAACTTTCCTCAATACTATTAATTTTCTCGTCCATTGGTTTCAAATATTTTTTGCAAATATAAATTAGTTTATAATATAAATCAAATTTTTTTATTTAATTCTTCAATTTTTTTTAACTTCAAATTAAAATCTCATGAAAGGATGTTCTAAATCAATGATTTTTTGCTGATTACAAGAATGAAACCACTTCGTTCAGGGGTTTCCTGTTCCGTGCCGAAAGGGCTCTCTCTTTCATTCTTTCGGGCAACCCTTCAAGGCTGCCGGCCTTGCCAATGGCAACAATGGCCCCAATTATCTGCGATTGGGGGATATTCAGCTTTGCCCTTATGGCATCATAGTCGAACCCGCTCATGGGATGGCTCACAAGTCCCGAGGCCTGCGTTTGTGCCATCAGGTTGGCAGTGGCCATACCCAGGTCGTGAAGAGAGTGGTAATTATCGGCACCTGTACGACTCACCTTGCTTTCGGCTGCAGTAATTATCAGCGCCGAGGCGTTCTGTGCCCAAAGCTGGTTTGATTGGGTCATGGTGGATACTACAAGGTTGAACATATCCATATTATCACGTGTGGCAACGTAGAAGCGCCAGGGTTGTTCGTTGAAAGCCGATGGAGCCAATGTGGCTGCCGTTAATATCTCCTCAATCTGCTTTTTGTCAATGGCCTCAGGGGCAAATGACATTGTACTCCGGCGGTTATTAATGACATCAATAATCATAGTATTTCAATTTAAGTTTGCAGATAAACAAAAATAGTTAGCATAAGTTTAAAGCGTTAAAAATTCCATACAATTAATCGTTATATATCATTAGGAATCCATTATTCCGTGAAAATAATGCCCAACTCTATATAATGAAAAAGTTTGACTTTTCCGATACGATTTTTAAAAAGTTATTAATCCCCAATTAATTTCACATTTTTTTAATACTATTGTATTTCAAAATCTAAACTATACAGCCATGAGACCAATTGCCCTAAAATTTTTAGCTGCGCTAATTATTGTCATTCGTTTCTGTACGTCTTCACTGGCCTGGGTAGAGCACCCATTGCTGGCCTATCCTGTGCTGTCAACCATTGCAGAGTTGCAAGGAAAAGATCCAATAGTGGTTAAGAGTTTAGCTACTTTCCTTCTGGAGCAGGAGAAAGAGTTGGAAAAACTGCTCAACGATTACGAGATGTGGGCAAGGAAAAACCTTACCTACTACGCACCAACGCCTGATGAGCTGCTATTCAGGGCAACCGGCAATCCCGACGATGTAGTCGATCGCTTTTTAAAGGCCATTAGAATGAATCCCAACATGAAGATGAGGCTATACCTACACCTGATGCAAAATGAGGAGGCGGGTGAAATGGAGATTATTCCTGTTCAGGAACTCACCGTTTTGTCCGACGTTTCGGGTATGATGCAAACGCGCTACGTCGGGCTTAATGAGGGCGATATGGTATCGCCGTTCCGTGTGCTTTGTACAGCCAACGATGAGCCCGATTACGGATTTGATCTGGGCCTTTTCGAGGATAACAACACACCCTTCGGGGCTAAGTATGGCTTTGGAGTTCAGCCTTTTGGCGATCCCAACCTTGAGTATGGCAGTCAGGCACCATTCCACATGGGCTTTTACCACGAGCCACGGATTGTATTCTTTTTTGGCCCTTTCCTTAAGAAAACCATGCCTGAGTTTAGGATTTCGCTTTGCAAAGCCTTAGCGGAGTTTGCCTTCTCCTCGGGCAATGACTACTGGGGCTACCGCTTCATGGGTTGGGGTATGCATTACCTGGGTGATCTGTCCATGCCCTACCATGCTGCGCCACTTCCGGGGGTGAGTGCCTTGAAAATGATTTGGACCAACATAAAAGCCATTTTGGGGTTCCCCAAAAGCAAGGATAATGCTGTTCAGCTGGTATCCAACAGGCACTCGGTGCTGGAGCAATTCCAGTGGCAGCAGTTAAGGGATGCCTATGCCAATGGCTACGAAAGCCATCCCATGATTATGGCACTGAAAAACCCCGTTGAGTTCGTGGAATACAACGACGACTTTGCTGTTAAGGTTGTGGCAAAGGAATCGGTGGGCAGGGCAAAAAAGGTGGATAAATGCCTTAAAGAGTGGATGCCGCACAAGCTGGTCTCCGTTCCCGAATTTGAAACGCCCGGATCGCCCGAATTGCTTAGGGTTGTCGAATTGGCAAGGCAGGAGAATGGCGAAGAGGCAGTTGAGGGCATGACCCTTATGCTGGCCGACATATTCCGTTCGTACAGCATGCACATGAAAAGCTTTTTCAGGGCTATAATGAACAAAGAGAATAGCATTGCACAAGCGATGCCATAGCTGCCAATGGTTTAAAAAATACTGATTTTGTTTATACCGTGTGCGGATCGAAATCGGGATTGAAGGCACTGTTTGCCACTATTTTGCCCGTTTCGGAGTTGATGTAACCCTTGATGAATTGGGGTGGGAGTAGGTACACATCCTCTTGATCTTCATCTAACTCATCGAGTTTTTGGCTGATTAGCTGCTCAACGGTGGACATGTTTTTCGATTGGGAAACCTGCTCGAGATACTTGTTGTACACGCTTTTAGCAATACCAATAAGGATGACATATTTCCCGTAAAGTTTGCGTACACTGTGCTTATATTGCAAATCCGATTTGTCGTTGGTAATGGACTCAGCCGTTTTGTAAAAGCTATCGGAGAACCGAAATCCTTCGGCAAGAATTTTTTTAGCCACATATTCCTCTTTGGTAAAGTGCATAAACAGTACCTGAGTGGTTATATCTTCAACTAAATATTGAAGCACATCATCGTCAAAGAGTTTACTTGGGGGTGGCTTTGTATCCTGTTCCTTCAACAACCGCCTGATAAGCATGGCAACTTTTTCCTCGTCCAATCCTGGGCCGAGATGGATTTGGTTGCTCATTAACCTTTCAATCTTCGCATTCTTTCTATGAAGTTGAAAATGCAAAAAGGCAATGTATGCAAAGAGGATAAGTATTATGACAAATTCTGTGCTCATGCGGTATGCTTTAAGCATCCATCAACTATTTGCAAGATTTTTTTGCTTACGCAAGTTAATGACAATAATATGATTTGCAAATTTTTTCGAAATGGTTTTTCTGAAAAGACAACCCTTAAGATATTTATATCTCATTCCCTTCCACAAAGAGCCCATAGAGTACAGGGCAGAAAGGTATGCGGAACACGGAAATATCATTCTGCACAGAAATTAACTGCAAAACAGCTCTTCCAAATTATATGCGGGTATCACCTCTATGGATTTTTCCTCACTCACCATGGTATCTCGTTGGTTAAGCGTAATAATATATCCCTTTAAGAGGTTGAAATACTCCATGGCGTTTGTAAGACCTTCTGCTTCGCGGTGCATATTATCAGCATTTAGACTTTGGCATACTTGTATAAGTATTTGAACATCACCATTTCGTGTAACTACAAAATCGCACTCAGCATTGTTTTCGTTATAGTAAAACAGTTCGAAGTTTTGGCGTCGCAATTCCCAAAAAACCATATTCTCTAACCTTTGTCCCCAATCAGGTGAAAAAGATGGAGAAATGGCTGCCTGAATGCCATTGTCTATAAAATAAATTTTCCGAGGATTAACCAGCTGTACACGATATGAGTAGTTGAAGCGGGGCCCCAGCTGAATAAGGTAACCGGCTTCAAAAAAGGATAAATACTCTTGTATGGTGTTAACGCTTTTCACGCCTATCAACGTCTTTAGCTTATTGGCCGAAATGAGATTTCCCACATTGGCAACCAGAAACATGATTAGATGTCTCAAAGAACGGTCATTGCGTATATTATAGCGTACAGCAATATCACGATAGAGTATATCGTTCACCAGTGTGTGTAAAACCTCTGTATTGCCTGATGAAATATATTGAGGCATGCCACCAATTTCAAGGTAGCTGTTAAGTGATTGGTGGTTAAAATCCATATTTTGAAATTCGCAAAACTCTCTATATGAGAATGGGAATAGCTCTTTGGTAATGTGTCGCCCGGTGAGTTTGGTGCCCAACTCGCGACTAAGCATAGAGGCATTCGAACCGGTAACCACTACTTGGTATCCTTCATCCAATTTTCCTCGAACATATATTTCCCACTGGTTTACAACCTGAATTTCATCAAAATAGAGAGTTTTTATGTCATTTTCTGATATGATTTGGTCCAGTAGGCGAAAGTCTTTAAACTCGAAATTGAATAAACGAGGTGTGTCAAAGTTCAAATAGAGCCAACCGTGATTTTGTTGCTTAATCAGCTGTGAAAGCAAAGTGCTTTTTCCACAACGACGAATACCTGAAATAACCAGCGCATAGTTGTCAATGATTTCAAGTTCATCAATTAGCTGACGTTGATGGCTCTTCAGATTCAATATCTTCTGACGTTGGTGATCTATTATCTCCCTAAGCTCGGATAGTATTAGCATAGCACGTCGATTTTATTGGCAAATTTAAAGGTTTATATTCATAATGACAAATAGTTATCATTTATAATGCAAACTTTTTTACCTGGTCAGGAAGTTTTTGACTTTTCTTTTGAAGTTTGAATTCTCATTTTGTTTCACCGCTGAAGTGCGAAAGCGCAGAGATTAGAATTTCGAACAATTCTTTCACCACGGAAGGGCACAGGAGATTGACAGAGAGAAAAGAGGATGTTTTCAAGAATATTTAAACACCCTTTGAACTTTCGTCTAATTCGTCCTTTCCAAATGGTCTACGATCCCTTTTCCACCTCTCAATATTTTATAAGTTTTGTGGTTAGTTTCTACACTTGCCCTTCATTCTCAGAATAATACCAGAATGTACTCAGGATTTATTGTTCTGCCTTTATTAGCAAGGTATAACTAAACACTAGTCTCTTCCACAAATCGAAGCATAAGGGCATATTCTGCAACTTTCCAGGATATTGGTTTGATAAAAGGGAATGCGATTATCAAAAATTTCGGCGATAAGCTGTTCAAGTCTTTGCTGGAACTCGTGGCGGAAATCCGAAAAGTCATCAATGGGCTCGTATGTTTTTCCTGCCTTGTAATTCACTTTCATTTCATCCTCTGTTTTCAGCATTTTCACAAACCAGAGGGCCGGAGTCACTTTGCTCGCTTCATGGTTGTGCTTAACGGCAAGGCAGTAACAGAATACCTGAAAAACTTCCTTGGTATTTTGGATATGCTTGGCATCGAATAAGTTGTCAATCAATGAGAACCTCCCCATATTACTGCCTTTCCTTCCGGTTTTATAATCTACAACCCAAAAAGCATCGTCTTTCTTCTCAAGCCTGTCTATAAATCCCCCCACCAATACGTCTCTTTGCATTCCGTTAACCGATGCCGTCAGGGGAAAATACATATCTTTTTCCTGGCTCATCAGGAATAAGGGTGCACGTGCTTTATCAACCTTCAGCATTTTAAATATGGTGTAACGCAAGGCGTTGCGAGCAATGATATTACGACCCGAAAGTTCTTCTTCTGCATCCTCCTTCTCCTGTTTAAGAAAAACGTTGTAGAAAACTTTCTCAAGGATATCATCTACCCTTTTCTCATCTTTTATCAGCTGCTCAACCATATCGCCGGTAACCGTACTGTTGGCATAATACTTATAAAGATTCTCCATGGTGCCGTGGATAATTTTACCAAACTCCAGAGAACCAATCTCTTCTTCCAACTCTTCCTCCTCTTTGATGCCAATACAATACCTGAAGTAAAATCGTAGGGGGCAACTAATGTATGAGGTTAATCCGCTGGGTGATAGCATTATGGATTTGCCATTTCGGGTTAGATTCTCAATTAGGGTATTAAGTACTTCTGCATTCTTTGTAATGCTGATGGGTGGAGGAGGGGTGATGTTAATGTCGAAACCCACATGGATAGTGTTGATCTTTCCGTAAACCTGCTCCATCTGTAGTTGGAGACCAAATCGGCTTACTTCGCCCGTGGAGAGCCCCTCGGTGCGATTACTGTACACCAGATAGACCCGCTTTGCCCTATTCAGCAGGCGGTAGAAGTAGTAAGCATAAAGAGCATTCTGATGCTTATGCCCGGGCAGTTCGAATGCACTCCTTAACGATGGGGTAATAAACGATACCGGATGCCTTCGTCCGGGTAGAATATCGTCGTTGAAGGAAAGGATAATGACGTTTTCAAAATCCAATGCGCGGGTTTCGAGGAAACCCATAATCTGTAGTCCGGCCAGAGGTTCGCCGTAGAATGAGACTCGTTCCTGATGGAACGATTTGCGAAGCAGGGGCAAGAAAACTTTGTTAGAAATCTCAAAATTGAGCGTTGAAATCACACCATGCAGCCTGTTGAGGCTTTTATACAGGGCATACAGGAATTCGAGGGTAATCCTGTGCTGCGAGCCCTCGTCGTTTTCGCTTTTGGCAGCAACTTGTTGTGCAATCTCTTTGCAAATAGAGGTGAGGTAGGTGGTAATAGGTTGCCGTGGCTGAAGTTTTGTAAAAATAGCGCTGAGCAAAGGGGATACAGCCAGCATATCGGCTGTGGGGTATATCCTATTCTTTTGCTTTATTTTGACGATTAGTTCGGAAGCCAACTCCGGTTCACAAACCCGTATGTATGGGTTATTCAGGACGGAAATCACATCCTTATGGTAAAATTTAATGCTGTTGGCACCCGAATCACGGGCACTGGTCTGTAATTTAACCAAATGCTCGGCCAGGCTAAAAGCCGGAGTCTCCTTCAGAGGGTATCCCAAAGTAATGTTAATCTGCTGGATGGAATCAGGAATGGCCTGTAGGGTTGGTATAAGTAAATTTTCGTTGGGCAATACAATTGCGGTACTCTCGTTAAGCCGGGCACCGCTATTACTAAGCTGGTCAAGGATTTTCGGTACCAACTTGCCTTGGGCCACGGTAGAGGGAGCGGCAATCAGATTAACCTCTTTTTGTTGAACTGCACTGTTTTCAATGGCTTCGCGTGGTAATGCGTTCTCAAAAAGGTTCATGTTCTCACGGATATATTCTCCTGCCTCATGGTCGGGGTTGTTAACGAAGAATG
>Ga0209096_1004527_pt1 | contig 11125 bp, 7 predicted proteins | sample AD_UKC034_MetaG_FD_184407 | JGI IMG/M metagenome (GOLD analysis project Ga0209096, IMG submission 184407) | Active sludge microbial communities of municipal wastewater-treating anaerobic digesters from USA - AD_UKC034_MetaG (SPAdes) (version 2) | ecosystem: Engineered > Bioreactor > Anaerobic >...
GGTACTCAATTCTCGTGGCCTTTTCCTTACCCGGCTTGTACATGGGTACCCGGACCAGGGTGGACCGGTTCCGCCGGGCCCAAGAAATGTAGACCGGCGCCTCGTAACCCGGGACGAGCCTCTTGTAAGAATTGACCCACTGGCTCGTCACGGCGGTGATTTCCCGGGCGTGCTTGAGGAGGCCGGCGATGTAGTGCTTCGCCATGTCGGAAAGATGAAAGGCATCGGAGGGATCGTACATGGCGTTGTTTTCCCCCCGGAAAAGGGACTGGTGGACGTGCATGCCGCTCCCGTTCTGTCCCAGAATGGGTTTCGGCATGAAGGTGGCGTACATGCCAAATTTACCGGCTATTTCCTTGACGGTGATGCGGGAGGTCATGACCGTGTCGGCCATCTTGAGGGCGTCACCGTACCGGAGGTCGATTTCATGCTGGCTCTGGGCTACCTCGTGGTGGCTGTATTCCACGGTGATTCCCATCTGCTGCAGCGTTTTCACCGTGGCCCGGCGGATGTCCCCGCCCAGATCGGAAGGAGACATGTCGAAGTAGCCGCCCCGGTCCAGGATCTCCGGAGACTGGTTGCCCGTGAAATAAAAATACTCCAGCTCGGGACCGACGAAAAATGTGTATCCCTTGTCCGCGGCCCGCTTGATCATTTTCTTGAGGGCGTACCGGGGGTCCCCGTCATAGGGGGTCAGGTCGGGATTGACGATGTCGCAGAAGACCCGGGCGACCGACCCGTTCTGATCCAGCCAGGGAATGACGGTGAAAGTGGCGGGGTCGGGCATGGCGATCATGTCGCTTTCCTCGATCCTGGCAAACCCCTCGATGGAGGATCCGTCGAACCCCATGCCTTCCTGGAGGGCCGTTTCCAGTTCCGACGGCGACACGGAAAAGCTCTTCAGCATGCCCAGGACATCGGTAAACCAGAACTGGATGAAATGGATATTTTTTTCCTTGACTGTCCGCAATACCTGCTCTGCGGTGACTTTGTCCATGAAACCTCCTGAACGGTCATCAGGGAAAAACCCTGTTATTTAAACTGTCTTTATTATGGCCGCACCGGGGGAATGTCAAGACTTTTGTTTCCCGGCGAACCACCCGAGCTGCCGGCAGATGCCCCGGATGATCTTGACATCCTTGGAATAAAGACGGACCCGGGAGAGAAACCGGCGGAGGGCGATCATCCCGTATTCCGGGTTGTCTTCCCGGATGAAATCGATCGCCAGGAGGGTGTCTTTCAGGTGGGCGTACATGTCTTCCAGTTCGCCCGACGTGGCGAGCCGGGGGGTGAAGGACGCCAATCGGGGCAATGAGGCGCTGAAGATCTCGTAGCAGAGGATCATGACGGCATGGGAGAGGTTGAGGGAGCGAAAACGATCGGAGGCGGGAATGGAAACCAGGAGATGGCAGTGCCGAAGCTCCTCGTTCGTCAGGCCCCGGTCCTCGGGACCGAAGAGAAGGGCGATTTCGTTGTTCATGGAGAGTTCCGCCACCGTCCGCCCCATCTCCCGGGGCTCCACCATGATGCTCCGGAGGTTCGAGTGTCCCCTCCGGGCCGTCGTTCCCACAACATAGCGAAACGCCCCGAGGGCTTCCGAAAGGGTGTCGAAATAGCGGATTCCGTCCACCACGGGAGCCGCCACATGGGTGGCCATCTGTTTCATGGCTTCGCTGTCGGGCTCCGGATGGCCCACCACGATGAGTTTTTCGATGCCCATGTTCATGGCGCACCGGGCGGCGGAACCGATATTCCCACCGTACTTCGGCCTGTTCAGAACGATGCTGATGTTTTCGAGCCTTGCCCTTGAATTCTTCACCATGGTAATAAACCCGCTGGGGGTCTGTAAAAAACGTTATTCCGATAATGAACGAAAACGCTCACGACAGCGTAAGAAAAGTGCATAATGGGATCATGCCGGAAAGTCAAGATTTGAAACGTTCCTTCGAGGCGCTCCTCATGGAGGGAGCCTCGTCGCTCGGTCTGACCATGGAAAAAAAGACCGTGGAGATGCTCCGGGGCTACGGGCAGGAAATACTCTTCTGGAACCGATCGGTCAATCTTGTCTCGGCGGACACGATAGGGGATCTCGCCGTCCGCCATTTTCTCGATTCCCTGACCGTCCTCCCCCTTCTGCCCCGGAAGCCGTTTGCCCTGCTCGACATGGGGACCGGGGCGGGTCTCCCGGGAATTCCCCTGAAAATGGTCAGACCTGACGCTTACGTCGTTCTCGTCGACTCCTCCCGAAAAAAACAGTCCTTTCTCAAGGAAATGATCCGTCATTTCAGCCTTGACGGAATCGTGGCGGAGCAGGCCCGGATCGAAGACTGGATTTCCCGGGGCATCCACAGGAACGCCTTTGACGTCGTTGTTTCCAGGGCGGTCTTTCCCCTGGCCCGCTTCCTCGAGCGTTCCAGTTCCTTTGTCAAGGAGACGGGCGCCATTATCGCCATGAAGGGCCGATCGGTCCGGGAAGAAATCGAAAACGCCGAAAAAACCGTTTTCGAAAAAAACCTTGCCCTGGTGAGACAGGTCACCCTTTCTCTTCCCTTTTCCCAGGAAGAACGGCATCTTCTCGTTTTCCGGGGGGCTGGAGGGGAGAAGCGGGACCTTGAACTTTGATCTTCTAAAAAAAGATATTTTATGCTAATCTTCGCTTACCTTTCGTGATCCCGGCTGTCACGATCAACATCCTGAAAAATATGAGAAAAAAAATATTTGCGATTGCCAACCAGAAGGGCGGTGTGGGTAAAACCACCACGGCGATCAATCTTGCCGCGTCTCTGGCCGCCGCGGAAAAAAAGACGCTCCTTATCGACAGCGATCCGCAAGGCAACACGTCCAGCGGCGTGGGCATCGACCGCTCCCAGGTACAGAAAAAGAACCTTTACCAGGCCCTGATCGGTAAAATTCCACTCTCGGATACCCTTCATCCCTCCCCCCTGCCGGCCCTTTCCGTGGTTCCCGCGAACCAGGACCTTATCGGCGTGGAGGTAGAATTCGTCCGCTTGCCCGATCGGGAACGCAGGATGAAGGGCCTCCTGTCCCAGCTTTCGGAGGAATATGATTTCATTATCATCGACTGCCCGCCGTCCCTCGGTTTTCTCACGATCAACGCGCTCGTGGCCTCCGATTTCCTCATCATCCCGCTCCAGTGCGAGTACTTCGCCATGGAGGGGCTGAGCCAGCTGATGAACACCGTTCGACTGGTCCAGGGCCGCCTGAATCCGGAGCTGGCCATCGGCGGGATCCTTCTGACCATGTTCGATACGAGAAACCGCCTTTCCCATCGGGTAGAAGAGGAAGTTCGAAAATATTTCGGGAAACAGGTTTTTCAGACGGTAATCCCTCGTAATGTCCGTCTTTCCGAAAGCCCGAGCCATGGGTTGCCTGTTTTGCTTTACGATCTCACGTCCCGCGGCGCCGTGGCATATTTCGAACTGGCCAGGGAAATCTTGAACAACGGGAGGGCTTAGATGGCGAAGAAGGAATCCCTTGGACGCGGTCTGGGGGCGATTTTTTCCGACCTTCTGGATCACACGGAAAAGGGCGGCCAATTTCACTTGTGTGCCATTGAGGACCTGAAGCCCAACCGCTTTCAGCCCAGGAGGCACTACGACGCGGAGGAGCAGGCCCGCCTGGCTTCGTCGATTCGGGATTCCGGTGTTCTCCAGCCCATTCTGGTGAGACGGCAGAATCGGGGCTACGAAATCATCGCCGGTGAGCGTCGGTGGCGGGCCGCCCAGGCGGCGGGTCTGAAAACGGTCCCCGTGGTAATCCGGGATGTGGATGACCGACAGACGGCGGAGATCACCCTGATAGAAAATCTTCAGAGAGAAGATCTGAACCCGGTAGAAGAAGCGCAAGGGTATCGGAACCTTCACGACACGTTCCACCTTTCCCATGAAGAAATCGCCGCCCGGGTCGGTAAAGATCGGTCCACCGTCTCCAATTTCCTGAGGCTTCTCAAGCTCCCCGCCCCAATTCGGGACGGCCTCGTCAAAAAAGAGATCTCCGCCGGCCACGGGCGGGCCCTTCTCGTGCTTCCCTCGGAAAAGGAGCAGACACGTGCTTTTCGTGAAATTCTCTCCAAAAACCTGAACGTACGCCAGACGGAAGCCCTGGTCCGCAAATTTGAGAAAGAGAAAAAATCACCCGAAAAAAAGAACGTGGTTCACCCCTACATCAGCGATATGGAAACGACGCTCTCCAGAAAGCTCATGACCCGCGTCCGCATAAAGCCGGGAAAACGCAAAGGGGGACGGATCGAGATACGCTTTCACAATGATGACGACCTCCGGCGTCTTCTTGATGAAATGCTGGAAGGAAAATAAAACAATGCCATTTAATCCACAGTTGTGGATAAAACTGTGAATAAAACATGGAATCGGCCTGGAAAAAAGCACTGGAATCCCTGCGGGGCAAAATAAATATCCAGCTTTTTGAAACCTGGATCCAGCCCATCCGGATTCTCGGAATGAGTGGAAAGGCGATTGAACTGTCCGTTCCAAATCGTTTTTTCAGGGATTGGATCGAGGAAAACTACCTGCAGAGTATCCGGGAAGCCCTGTCGACGGCCCTGGGGACGGAGGTGGAAATCCGCCTTGTCGTTGGGGCCTCCCAAGAGTCTCGGGGAGAAATTAAACGAACCCGAAAAACGGAAAAAGACGACAGGGTACCGTCGTTCGCCTCCGGTCAAAAACTGTCTCCCCGTCTCAACATCAATTACAGTTTCGACCGGTTCGTTGTCGGTTCCTGCAATCAGTTCGCCCATGCGGCGTCGGTCGCCGTAGCCAAGCAGCCGGCCAGGATATACAACCCCCTTTTCATTTACGGCGGCGTAGGGCTTGGAAAGACACACCTTCTCAATGCCGTTGGTCTTCAGACACTGAACCTCTACCCCGAAAAAACCGTTCTGTACCTGTCGGCGGAAGAATTCATGAACGAGCTGATTTACTCAATCCGCTACGACCGCATGACGAAATTTCGAGATAAGTACAGGAAAATAGACTCCCTCCTCATAGACGACATCCAGTTCATTGCCGGCAAGGAAAGAACCCAGGAGGAATTTTTCCACACCTTCAACTCCCTCCATGACTCGGGAAAGCAGATTGTCGTAACCAGCGACCGCTTTCCCAAGGACATTCAGAACCTCGAGGAAAGACTGCGGTCCCGCTTTGAATGGGGCCTCATTGCGGATATACAGCCTCCCGAAATCGAAACCCGGATCGCCATCATCGAAAAAAAGGCACAGGAAAACAATCTCCACCTTCCGGAGAATGTCTCCCGATACATCGCGACCCATGCTCCGGACTCCAATATACGGGAACTAGAGGGTTTTCTCACGGGACTCATGGCTTACTCATCCCTGACAGGCAAAGAAATCGACATGGAACTTGCCCACTCCGTCCTCAGAAAACTGATCAAGCAGGAAGAAAGGCGGCCATACGACATCGAGGAGATCGTCAAGGCCACCGCCGACTATTTCGGCCTTAAGATTCCCGATATCAAGTCCCGAAAGAAAAGCAAGAACCTGGCCGTCCCAAGACAGATCGCCATGTACCTGTCCAGAACCCTGACCGATGCTTCCTTTCCGGACATCGGGAACCGTATCGGGGGTAAGGATCACTCCACGGTCATCTACGCTTTTCGCAAAATTCAGAAGCTGTCACAAAACGACCCGAAAACGGAAAAAATTATCGCTGACATCCAGGAAATCCTCAAGGGGCGCCCCTGATTTCATCCACAGACGCCAAAGAGAACAAGAAACCGTTATTAAAAGAAAAAAACAGGCTATCCACAGATTACCAAGCCCTATAAATACTACTTAAAGAATATAAAATATAAGGGAAGGAATAAAGATGGAACTGACTGTGGAAAGAAATGTTTTTCTTGAAGGGATTCAACGGACGCTCTCTATTGTGGGAAAAGCCGGACTGGACATTTTGAACAATCTTTTGCTGGAATCCGGGGATGATGAGATCCGGATCACAGCGACGGACAGGGAAATCGGGCTGGTTGCCAGCTATCCCGCTAAGGTCGAAACGGCGGGAACTGTTCTTGTAAATGCTCGTAAAATATACGAAATGGTTCGAGAGGGGGAAGGTCGGGAGGTCGTGATTCGTAGACCGGAGAACAACCGGGTAGACGTGATCTGTGGAAAGGTCATGTATCGCCTGCCGGGACTCGATGCGGACCAGTTCCCCATCGTGCTGGTCGAGGAAGAACCAGACTTTGCGCTGCAATCATCGATGCTCTCGGGAATGATTCGAAAGACCTTTGCCACCATCGGAACAGACGAATTGAGGCCTTACCTCTGCGGCGCCTTTCTTCACACGCGGGATGGTCGGATACGCATGGTGTCCACCGATGGGAACAGGCTGTCTATGGTCGAAAAGGAAGCGCCGGAAGGGGTCGCCATAGATGGGGTTATCATGCCCCGCAGGGCCGTGGCGGAAGTCCGTCGTTTCGTGGAAGGTCGCGAGGGGGTCCTGGAAATGGGAATTCGAGAAAGGGCCTGTTTTTTCCGCCATGAAAAAAGTTACCTCAGGATTCATCTGATCAATGCCGAATATCCGGATTACGAGAGGGTTTTTCCCGTTGACGAGGGGATGAAAATTATCCTGAAAAGAGATATAATAATTGCTTCGCTCAAGCGGATGAACGTCGTTTCCAATGAGGATTTCACGGGGGTCATACTGAAAGTGAGCCCTGGAAAGCTCGAACTTCACTCGACGAATCCCGATGTGGGGGAGGCGAACGAGGAGATAGACATCGATTATGACGGCGGGGAATTTTCGGTCACTTACAATGTCCGTTACCTCATCGACGCCGTCGAAGGGGTGGACGAAGAGAATGTCGTGGGGGACATACGAGAGGGAGACCGGCCGGGCGTTATTTCCGGGAAAGAAGACAAGAGTTACAAGTCCCTGGTCATGCCGTTGAGGGAATAAGGAAAGGAGTTAACTGGTTTCGTGACAGACGATTACAGTGCCGACAGCATAAAGGTTCTCGGTGGACTGGAGGCGGTCCGCAAGAGACCTGCCATGTACATCGGGAGCACGGGTAAGGAAGGTCTTCACCATCTTGTGTACGAGGTGGTGGACAACAGCATCGATGAAGCATCCGCGGGAGTTTGTGACACTATTGACATCAAGGTCCGTGTGGACAACAGCGTGACCGTGGAGGATAACGGCCGGGGAATTCCGGTGGAAATCCACAAGACGGAAAAAGTTTCGGCGGCCGAGGTGGTCATGACGAAACTTCACGCAGGGGCGAAGTTTCAGAATGACACCTATAAGATTTCGGGCGGTCTGCACGGTGTCGGTGTTTCCGTGGTGAATGCCCTTTCCGAGTATCTCGAGGTGGAGATCCGTAGAAACGGAAAAGTATACCGCCAGTCCTACCGCCGGGGAATTCCCGTGGCGCCTCTCGCGGAACTGGGCGTCACGGAAAGGCGGGGAACCAAGGTAACCTTTAAACCCGACGGCGAGATCTTCGAGGACCTGGATTTCAGTTTCGATCTTCTTTCCAATCGTTTGCGGGAACTGGCTTTTCTCAACAAGGGGGTTCGGATCACCCTGACCGATGAACGGCAGGAGAAAAAAAGCGAGTTCTTTTACGAGGGCGGCATCATCTCTTTCGTGGAGTACATAAACCGCAACAAGAAAGTTCTTCACAGGGAGCCCGTTTTTATCACGGGTTCACGGGAGGACTGCGAGGTGGAGGTGGCTCTCCAGTACAACGACTCGTACATGGAAAACTTGTTTTCTTTTGCCAACAGCATCAATACCACCGAGGGAGGAACCCATCTCATTGGTTTCCGGTCCGCCCTCACCCGAGCTGTCAACAACTATGCTGTCAATTACAATATATTGAAAAATCAGAAGGAGTCCCTGAAAGGAGAAGACGTCCGGGAAGGCCTTGCCGCCGTCATCAGCGTACGCGTGCGGAATCCCCAGTTCGAAGGACAGACGAAGACGAAGCTCGGCAACAGCGAGATAAAGGGGCTTGTCGAGGGGATCGTTTACGATCGACTTGGAAGCTTTTTCGAGGAGAACCCTTCGGTGGCCAAGCAGATCGTCGGAAAGGCCGCGGAGGCCTCCAGGGCCAGGGAGGCCGCCCGGAAGGCCCGGGAACTGACCCGGCGGAAAACGGCCCTGGAGGTGAGTTCTCTCCCCGGAAAACTGGCGGACTGCCAGGAGCGGAACCCCGAAGGAAGCGAGCTTTACATTGTCGAGGGGGATTCGGCGGGCGGTTCGGCGAAACAGGGAAGAGACCGTAAAAACCAGGCCATACTGCCTATCCGGGGGAAGCTGCTCAACGTGGAAAAGGCCCGTTTCGACAAGATGCTCGGAAACGAGGAGATCAAAACGATCGTCACGGCCCTGGGGACGGGTATCGGCAAGGACGATTTCGACATCACGAGGATTCGGTATCACAAGGTCATCATCATGACCGACGCCGACGTGGACGGTTCCCACATTCGGACGCTTCTTCTGACCTTTTTCTTCCGGTACATGAGGGAAATGGTGGATCGTGGATATCTTTACGTGGCCCAACCGCCTCTCTTCCGGCTGGCCATGAAGGGCGGCGAGATCTACCTCAAGACGGAGGAGGAGCTGGAAAACTACGTTCTTGAAAACGGTGTCAACCGCCTGCAGTTCGTGGGCGGGAACGGAACGAGGATCACGGGGGTCCGGCTTTTGAGCCTCATAAAACGGGGGATCCGTTTAGGCAACATATTAAATAAATTTGAAAAAGAGGGAAAGGACCGGGACGTGGTCCGTATCCTGGCCGGGGACCCCGCCTTTCGGGAAGAGGATTTCCTGGAAGAGGAAAGAATGCGGAAAATCGCCTATCGTATCGGCGGGGCCCTGGGGGATAAACTGACATCCTTCATCGTCAGGAGGGACACGGAACACGGCGGCTACCGGATTTATTTTCAGCTTCTTGAAAACGGGAGGCCTTACGAAACCCATCACAACAAGGATCTTTTCCGGTTGCCAAAGTTTCTCGAGGCCCGGGAAATAATGAATCAGATCGAGCCGCTCGGTGAACCGCCCTATGTCCTCCAGGAAAAAGAAAGCCCCGGGACGACGGAAAAGCGGTTCGACTCTCTCGAGGAGATGATCCGGCACATCATCGCGGCAGGGGAAAAAGGCCTGACCATACAGAGATATAAAGGACTTGGAGAAATGAACCCGAGCCAGCTTTGGGAAACGACCATGAATCCGGGAAAAAGAACCCTTCTCCAGGTGCGCGTGGAAGACGCCGTGGCGGCCGACGAAATCTTTTCAACCCTCATGGGAGACCAGGTAGAGCCCCGACGAGCCTTTATTTTCGACAACGCTCTCAACGTTTCCAATCTGGATATCTGAAGAACCCGAAACAGTCTGAAAGCGATTTTTTTCGGACCGTCGGCGACATGACGAACCCCATCAGATGCCGATATTTCAACAGGAGTGACTTTCCATGGAATTGACCTATCAGCGCAACGTTCCCGTGGACATTGAAGACGAGATGAAGAAGTCCTACATGGACTACGCCATGAGCGTCATTGTCGGCCGGGCCATCCCCGATGTCCGGGACGGGCTCAAGCCGGTCCATCGCCGGGTGCTCTACGCCATGCACGAACTGGGAAACCGGTGGAACAGGCCCTACAAAAAATCAGCCCGCATTGTCGGGGATATCATCGGCAAGTACCATCCTCACGGGGATTCGGCGGCCTACGACACCATTGTCCGCATGGCCCAGGATTTCGCTATGCGTAATCCCCTGGTTGACGGCCAGGGGAATTTCGGCTCCATTGACGGCGACCCGCCGGCGGCCATGCGGTACACGGAAATACGAATGGCCCGCATCGCCGAGGAACTTCTGGAAGACCTGGACAAGGAAACCGTAAATTTTTCGCCGAATTACGATAACACGCTCATGGAACCGGCCATTCTTCCGGCCAGGATTCCCCTTCTTCTGCTGAACGGCGGCGCAGGCATTGCCGTCGGCGTGGCTTCCAACATCCCGCCTCACAACCTGCGGGAAGTTCTGGACGGCACGATGGCTCTCATCCGGGACCCGGCGATCACCGTGGAACAGCTCATGACGCACATACACGGGCCCGATTTTCCCACGGCCGGGTACATCAACGGGCGGGAGGGAATCCTCGCGGCCTACCGGACGGGGCGGGGCATCATCCGCATGCGCGCCCGGTCCCTCATCGAGCGCAATTCGAGGAACGACCGGGAAAGCATCATCATCACGGAACTCCCCTACATGGTCAACAAGGCCACCCTGGTGGAGCGCATCTCCGATCTCGTCAAGGAGAAAAAAATAAGCGGCATTTCCGATCTCAGGGACGAGTCGGACCGTGAAGGCATGCGGATCGTCATGGACCTCAAAAAGGACGAGGTGGCCGGCGTCATCCTGAACCAGCTTTACAAGCACACCCAGATGGAGGCCACCTTCGGGATCAACATGATGGTCATCGACCGGGGGCAGCCCAAGACCCTGAACCTGAAGGAGGTCCTGGAACGATTCGTCGATTTCAGGAAAGAGGTGGTCACCCGGAGAACCGTTTTCGAATTGAGCCGGGCGAGAGAGCGCCTCCACATCCTGGAAGGGTTGAGGATCGCCCTGGAAAACATCGACCGGGTCATCGAGACGATCAAAAAATCGCCCAACCCGCAGGAAGCGTCGACGGCCCTGTGCGACCGTTTCGGTCTCACCGTCGTCCAGGCCCGGGCCATTCTGGAAATGCGGCTCCAGAGACTCACCAACCTTGAACGGGACAAGATCCTGGAGGAACACGGCGAGACGAAACAGCTGGTGGAAAAACTGGAAGGTATCCTGGCCGACCCGGGCAAGATCCTGGATATCATTGTCGGCGAGCTGGAAGACATCAAGAAACGATACGGAGACGACCGAAGAACGGAAATCGTTTCGGGAAGCGACGACATCACCGTGGAGGACCTCATCGTGGAAGAGGACATGGTGGTCACGGTCTCGCACCAGGGGTACATCAAGAGAAACGCCGTGAGTCTTTACCGGAGCCAGCATCGTGGCGGCAGGGGAAGGATGGGGATGATCACCCGGGAAGACGATTTCGTCGAAAAGATTTTCGTCGCTT
>Ga0209096_1004528_pt1 | contig 11121 bp, 7 predicted proteins | sample AD_UKC034_MetaG_FD_184407 | JGI IMG/M metagenome (GOLD analysis project Ga0209096, IMG submission 184407) | Active sludge microbial communities of municipal wastewater-treating anaerobic digesters from USA - AD_UKC034_MetaG (SPAdes) (version 2) | ecosystem: Engineered > Bioreactor > Anaerobic >...
AGAAAAAATGTTCCTCCTATTGTTTTACCCTGGTCTTGACCCAGGAAGTGAGAGTTAACATACAGGAAACCTATCATTAAAATCCCTGCATCTGACTCATTGGGGTGGGTCAACATGCAGGAATCATGCCTTCAGAATCCTTTAAAATACTTCAAACTTAACTTTATGTCGCATAATAGTTTGGGCAATATATCCTACCGAGCTATCTACATTATTATTTCCTTGTCCACTAATAAGAACTTCAAGATCACCTACAACAATTAACTTCGTTTTAGTTCTGCTCAATGCCACGTTAACAAGCCTTTTTCCCTGATCGTGTTGGAAAAGCAATCCTACCTTTAATTGTTCACTGTCAACAAAGTCAAATATTATAATATCCGCTTCAGATCCTTGAAATGAATGGATTGTACCAATTTTAACTCTTTCTTTCTTATTTGCTGATGCATTTATTTCTTTTAACTTCTTGTTATGTTGGATAACTTGACCTCGATAAGGAGTAATAACCCCAATTGTAAAATCAAATCTACTTTTTAACATCTTGCTGAGTATCTTACCAACAACATCAACAGTATATAGATTATACCTCGATCCCTTTCTAGAGACTGCAACGTAATTTGGTTCCTTTCGACAATCAATATAGGAAATAACTTGGTTTGGAAATGGATAACTTTCAAGAACTTCTTTACGTTGCTGCAAATCGATCTCAGTCTTTAATTTTCCCTGATAAAAGGGGACATTTATTAAATTACATATATTTGGATGGATTCTTCGTTGGATAAGCAATTGACTCATTGCTTTATGATCAACTTTTGTTACACTTGTATCAACTCCTGCAAACTGAAAAACATCAGTATATAACCACTTTTGTGACATAGCTGTTTGGGATAAAACCACTGGCCCAAGTTGGCGAAAATCCCCAGTGACGATTATTCTTCTCTTAATATTCTTTGTTAAAGCCACAAAATGAGGCACCGACATCATACTTGCTTCATCAATAATTAAATTATCATATTCTAATTCCTCAAATATGCTATCAGAATGCACTTTAGACGCAGTGGCAAACACGATAATAGCATTTCTAATAACAGATTTAATAGCATCCTTTAATAAATCCTGAGATTGAATAATATCCTTTTGATATTTTATCCTTTCTTTTCTAGACAAATTTAGATCTTTTAATCTTAATTTAAGGTTTCGTAACTTTAACCTTAAATCTGAGATGATTTTACTGTTTGGGAATAAAAAATCTTTTCCCAATAATTCAATGTCTCTCGTATACCCTATACGCAGTACACTTCCATTAGAAATCGAAGTTCTATATCCTCCAGTAGCTTCAATTAAGTTTACAAATTTTTTTGTTAATACATCTACAGCAACATTTGCGATACAGCATATCAATGTGCGATCTTTTGATTCTAAGAATTGATTTATAAGATAACTTAGAGCTGTAGACTTACCTGTTCCTGGAGGCCCCCATATCAAAGTGATATCATTTTTATATGCTTTAATAATAGCTTTGCATTGCGAATCATCAAGATTTTGAATATTTAAATGTATTGTATTTAAATGATTAAATTGATTTGGTTTACAATTGTTGGTGAAAAATTTGTTTATTGGAAGTGAACTACTGTCGAAGTTAACAAATTTAATAAGTTTGTCTTTGACTTTTTCCAACAACCATGAGGCATCTATGATCAAAGATTTATCACCTGAATATCTTAAAAGTGGATAATTGCAATCAAAATAGACCTTCTGCAATAAATTGTCATATTCAAGTATTGTTGCCTCAAAGGATGGGATAAAACCAATCTTAACAAAGATTTGTAATCCTTCAAATATTTTTGGTTCGTCATCTTCTTCTAAATTAAGTGTGGCCACATATACCTCTTCATTAACTGAAATTTGAAAAGTGTCAAGCTCTTGAATTAAATAAGTATTCTTTAATGATTGTTCCTTTGAGCTTTTTATCTCATCATCTACTGCATGGATTAGTTGGGAAACTATAGGTTTTGGATCATCTTCACTACATATTTGAGGATGTTCGTTACATATCTTTTCAAAATTCCATTTATACATTTTATCAAATGCTGCATTGTATCTGGAAGGCATCCAAATCAAATAAGAATAAAATCTATGTGTTACATTTGAAAGGAGGGAGGTGTTTAAATCATCTGCAGTTCCAAAAATAACATTTGCCCATTGTTTATGTGTCCTATAATCATTACTGATCGACTTTTTTATAAATATTTTTTCTAATAAAACACTAATGGAATAAATGAATATATCATTTGGTTGATTTGATTTAAGTTTAGGTAAATATTTCTGTTTAAATTGCATTAATAATAATTCCTAAGATGGATATTAATTTAATAAATTTCGCAATTAAATTATATTGGAGGTAAACCCAATTCCTTTAAAAATTGATTATGGGTTTCTCTCGCTTTAACAATCTTTTTCTCCAACTCAACCAGCTTTTGATTAACTTCATTTAAGTCTATAATTTCCTCGTCTATAGACGTGCTCAAATAGCGTGAAATATTCAGATTGAATTCATTCTTTTCAATCTCCTCCATGGATACCCTTCGAGAATAACGAATTTCCTCTTTTCGCCCTCTGTAAGTATCCACTATCTTTTCAATATGCTCAGGCAGCAGATTGTTTTGGCGTTTTCCTTTTTCAAAATGGTCTACAGCATTTATGAATAACACATCGTCAAATTTTTTACACTTCTTCAAGACCAAAATACAAACAGGAATACCTGTGGAGAAAAATAAATTAGCAGGTAGCCCAATTACAGTATCAATGTTCCCGTCCTTAAGCAGCTTGGTCCTTATCCTTTCTTCTGACCCACCTCGGAACAAAACCCCGTGAGGAAGGATGATTGCCATTGTTCCTTCTTTGCTTAAGAAGTGAAATCCATGTATGAGGAAAGCAAAGTCTGCTGCTGATTTTGGAGCCAGACCATAGCTTTTGAAACGGAAATCCTCTCCCATCACCTCAGATGGTTCCCAACGATAACTAAAAGGAGGATTAGCTACCACAGCATCAAACTCCAATTTTTTAGCCGGATTAATTTCGTTTAAGATCTCCCATTCATTGAGCAAGGTATCTCCGTGATGTATTTCAAATTCCGTATCCTTAACTCCATGAAGCAGCATATTCATACGGGCTAAGTTGTAGGTTGTGATGTTCTTCTCCTGGCCAAATATTTTACCTATTCCATTGGCGCCCATTTGTTTACGAACATTTAACAACAAGGAACCTGAGCCACAGGCAAAATCCAGCACCTTGTCCAGTTTTTTCTTTTTGCCTTTACTGGGATCCTGGCTGTCAAGGGTTACAATTTCAGAAAGGATGTCTGAAATCCTCTGAGGTGTATAGAACTCACCTGCTTTTTTCCCTGAACCAGCTGCAAATTGACCAATCAGATATTCGTAAGCATCGCCCAAAATATCCAAGTCGGTGGAGAACTTATTGATGCCCTCAGCAATCTTCTGAATGATGGTACAAAGCTTTTTATTTCTTTCCTCGTAGTTCTTCCCAAGTTTATCTGAATCCAGGTTGATTTCGGAAAATAATCCTTGAAAGGTGCTTTCAAAGGATTGGTTTTCAATGTACTTAAATCCTTTCTGGAGGGTATGTAGCAATTCCCCATTTTGTATTCTTGCCAATTCAGCAATACTATTCCATAAAAAGTTTGGCTCAATAACATAGTGAATTTTCCTGCGCATCTGTTTTTCAAACTCCTGTACATCGGAAGAGTTTTGTTCATACCAAATTGCTAAAGGAGTTTTTTTATCATTCTCTTTTGGAATCGGATAATCTTTACCTAATTCTTTTTTTGCAGCTGATTCGTAATTGTCACTTAAGTATCTTAAAAATAGAAAAGAAAGCATATAATCGCGGAAATCATCAGCATTCATTGCTCCGCGCAGATCATCTGCTATTCCCCAAAGTGTTTTACCTAATTGTGTTTGATCGTTTGCTGTCATGCTGTCTTATTCTTTTGTTCTATCTAATGATTTAATCGGATTTGTAAATTTTCTTTAAGACAACCATTAAATTATTTCATTTATTTCAGGAAACAAACCCTGTAATAAGCCTTTCTTATGAAGCTTTAGATCTTCTACCTTTTGGTTATTGGCATAAATAAGTTCATCTAATGACGAAAGACAATCAGCGATTTTTTGTTGTTCTTCTGGTAATGGATAAAGTATTTCAAGATTTCTCAATACTCCCAAAGCAATAAACTTCTGTGCGTTGCCTTTATTAAGAACACTAAGCTTTGCAACTATATACCCACTATTGAGTAATTGAACGAGAAACTTATTTAGCAATTTATGTTTCTGCTTAATAAGCGCTACATTTTTAATGGCAAATCCATCATTATTCACCATGACGGGATTGCCGATTGTTCCAATCATTCCAAAAAGAATGTCTCCAACATCAACACGAGACCTCTTATTGATTTGCTCGTAATCTTGTTCAGAAATTAAACTCGTATTTACTAAATCTAATGTTCCATCGGAAAGTAGATTTTTCGAAGTTACCAGAGGCTTTCCAGTGTTGAAAAACTTTGGTGAATCATGAGTTCCATCACGAACATCACAGACCTGACCGAGAGTTTCAGGTTTCCAGTTCCCAGCATACCTATACTCCTTAAACCTCAATCTTGGAACTGTTTCTCCCTCTTGCGGGAAAAGATTTTGCAATAAGCCCTTTTTATGCTCTTTCAGCATCTCCAGTTTTTGACTCTCAGCTGTGATGACATCATCTAATGACGAAAGGCAAGCAGCGATTTTTTGTTGTTCTAAATAAGAAGGCTTTCCAACAAAGATTGGTTCAAGATTGACGTAGTAAAGGTTTTTGACATTTTGCCCTTCAACAACTTCAGCAAATTGTTTCCATAATGTCCTGAAATAATAGGCGTAGAAAATAGGGTATTCTGCTGTTTCATAAACACTAATCATTTCACCGATAGCTATACTTGGAAATGGTAGATAACAACAGTGTTTTGCAAAGTCCTGAGGAATTTCACCAACTCGCGGAACTAGAATTTCTCCGCCCTTACTAAATTTCAAATTGCTGGGGTCAATATTTGTTCTTGAATAAATTTTGGAAATTATTGTATCAAATTTAGTGTATAACTCACCGTATCTAACACATAGAGTGGGGGCATCACTGGACAACGACCATTTTGGTGCACTTTTACCGTAGTAAAATTTACCAACCTCACCAATAGTAGTTAACTGCCATTCTTTATCCTTATTAAACTCTGGAAATCGAAGCTTTGGCACTAATTTAATTTCGTTGTTCATACTCATACGCTTTCAGTCCTGATATTTCCCGCCCTTCGGCTTGTTTTTTTAATAATGGTGTCAAATCTTCCATCAAATCCAGTTCCCGTTTGGTGCGATCTTTCCAGCCCAGGTCTAAAGGTATAAATAGATCGCTCAACTTATCCCCATCAAAGATCATTCGACTAAGGATTCCTTCCATGAAATCTTTAAGTGCAAAGGCCTCCAAACCGTTTTTCTTGGCTATATAAGCAAGTTCTATCGATATCTTTTCAGCTTTAAACATCTGGTAACCCTCCCGTATTTCATTTTCATTTAAAGCCTTGCCTACCTCCAGGGTTCGGATATAATCAATGATGTCTTCCCGTTCATCCATAAGGTTGGCATTTGAGCTCAGTATTCCAATCAATTGCTCACGGGTCATCTTTTGTTTTGTAAACTTGCTTTGGGTGAATCTGGCAATCAATGCCATGATATAATCATAGTCCACCACAGCAGAGGCGAACAAAACAAATTCAAATTCGAGTTGCTGGATATTTTCTGGAACTTTATCACCCCCAGTTTGTTGAAAATCTTTCAGTTGCTTTGCAATTTCCAGATATGAGCTTCTGAAGGAACGCATCTGGTCCTGAGGTAAGAGCTGTTCAATCCTTGTTTTTTGTTCCTCGTTCAGATCAGTGTATTGGCCAAGCTGTGTTTGTATCCTTTGCACTTCCTTGAAACGATTAATGAATTCAATACGAGCAGCATCCCCTTTGAGATTATAGACTTGATCAGGATCGTTTGGCAATAGATTGACCTCCATGAATTTTTCCATGGCTTTCACTGCCTGCTCATATTGCTCAATGACTTTTGGAGCAGGCTCAACCAGCCATATTTCATTGGCTCTTTCTATAACTTCTCCGCTAAACAAGGCAATGGCTTTATCCACCTCATTTTGTTGTTGCCTGAAATCCAGGATGTTACCGTAAGGCTTGGAGGAATTCAAAATTCGGTTTGTTCTGCTGAAAGCCTGAATCAATCCGTGGTATTTCAAATTCTTGTCTACATACAAGGTATTTAGGTACTGGGAGTCAAAACCAGTAAGCAACATATCCACCACGATCACCAGGTCAATTTTGTTTTTACGTGGGAAGTCAGCATTGCGAAATTTTTGAAACTTGATGCGTTGCTGCACATCCTTATAATAAACATCAAATTCGTTGATGCTGTGATTGGTCCCGTACTGGGTATTGTAATCATTGATTATACCTTGAAGAGCGAACTTCTTTTTCTCTGGTTCAACCTTATTGTCTTCCTTCTCTTGTTGCAGATCTTCCTGCAATTGCTGAACATCTTTGTTCCCTTCAGCAGGAGGGGAAAATACACATGCTACGTTTATGGGGATATAGTTTTCATCCTCCTTTATTTTATTTGCCTGTAGATCCTTAAATAAGTCGTAATATTCGATGGCGTCATTGATGGAGGCAGTAGCCAAAAAGGCATTAAATTTCCTCGAGAAGGTTGCTGCATCGTGTTTTTTAATAATGGATTGGGCAACAGCCGTTTTATGGAGAATGCTGTCAAAGCCTACTTCTTGTTCCGGTTTGAAATAGTCAATATGGAACCGCAACACATTCCGGTCATCAATGGCATGAGTAATGGTATAGGCGTGTAGTTGCTTTTGAAATATGTCCTTAGTCGTTACATAAGAGCCCACCGTGCCATCAATCTGCTTATAGCTGGCATTATCATCAAAAATCGGAGTGCCAGTAAAACCAAATAGTTGGGCATTGGGGAAGAACTCCTTGATGGCTTTATGATTATCCCCAAACTGAGAACGGTGGCATTCATCAAAGATGAAAACTACCCGTTTGTTACTCAGGGATTTTAACCGCTCCTTGTAGTTGTTCTTGTTGGAGGGATCCAGGGCCAGTCCCAATTTCTGAATGGTAGTGACAATTACCTTATTGGCATAGTTGTCAGAAAGCATCCGGGTAACCAGAGTTTCCGTATTGGTGTTTTCCTCCACACATCCTTCCTGAAATTTATTGAACTCCTCACGGGTTTGCCTATCGAGGTCTTTTCGGTCCACAACAAACAAACATTTTTCAATGTCAGGATTGTCTTTTAACAGGGTGGATGCTTTAAAAGAAGTAAGCGTCTTCCCACTCCCAGTGGTATGCCAGATATAGCCGTTGCCCCTGTTTTGGTGAATGCAGTCCACAACAGCTTTAACCGCATAAATCTGATAAGGCCGCATCACCAGTAATTTTTGTTCACTTGCCACCAGAACCATATACTTGCTGATCATTTCAGCTAAGGTGCATTTGCTCAGAAATTTGTCTGAAAAAGCATCTAAGTGTGTGATTTTCTTATTGTGTTCGCTTGCCAATTGATAAATGGGCAAAAACTGTTCATCGGCATTAAAGCTGAAATGGGCGTTGTTGTTATTGGCAAAGTAGTAGGTATTGGCTCTGTTGCTCACGATAAAAAGCTGCATGAAACAAAGGAGGGAGTTGGTATAACCATTGCCCTGGTCACTTTTATAGTCCACAATTTGCTGCATAGCCCTGCGCGGACTAACCTCCAGGCTTTTCAGTTCGATCTGAACAACAGGGATACCATTGATGAGCAAGATTACATCATACCGATGGTGGCTGTTCTGTGTGTTTATCCTGAGTTGGTTGATGACTTCAAACTCATTCTTGCACCAGTCTTTGATATTGACCAGGGTATAATGCAGGGGGGTTCCATCCTCACGGGTAAAGGTATTGATCTCCCTCAAACGTTTTGAGGATGCAAAGACATCTGTATTTATAATCTCATCCCTAAGACGGGCAAATTCGGCATCCGTTAAATTTACCCGGTTCAAGGATTGAAACTTCTCCCTGAAGTTCCTTTCAAGGGTCTCCCTGTCCCGTATATCCGACTTGTACGAATATTTCAGGTCAGACAGCTTGCCTATTAAACCTTCTTCTATTTGGGTTTCCCTTATCATTAAAAATTCATGCCTGTTCAAAGATAATTTAAGTCTGGTAGTCCTCCGAGGGCTGGGACTATGGTTCATAGCCTATGTATGGAATGGAAAACCTGAATTGGGACCAATGGGTGCTTATAAAACTGAGGATATAGTATCCTTGGTTTTAGTTGAGGCTAATGAATACCTGGATCCATTTATTGTTTCTCTAGGTTACTCAAAGTATCCCAGAGGGTCAAAAATGTTTGACAGATGTTTGACAGATAAAATAAAAAACCCTCTAAATCAATGACTTAGAGGGTTTTTATGTTGACCCACGAGGATTCGAACCTCGACAAGCAGAACCAAAATCTGATGTGCTACCGTTACACCATGGGTCATGCTTTTGGAAGCGGGGGCAAAGGTAGGATTTTTATTTTTTCTGGCAAAATTTTGAGTAATAGCGGTCAGTAGTCAGCCTTCAGCTATCAGCTGTCAGCCGTCAGCGGTCAGCCGTCAGATGTCAGCTTTCAGCTATCCTTTGCTCCCATTTCCCTTACTCCGGTCTCCATTTCTCCCGTCTCCCTTTACCTCCCGCGGTTGCTGACCCCTTTTTGCTCCCTTCGCCCTTCGCCTTTCGCCTTTAACCGTTTAATTTTATACCATGAATTTCCTACAATCCACCACCAAATTCTTCCATTACTACAAATCCCTGGGCGAGAAGGCCATGGCCCAGGTTGAAGACCAGCAGCTCTTTCACCAGCCCAATGAAGACTCCAATTCCATAGCCACCATTGTCAAACACCTCTGGGGGAATATGCGGTCCCGCTGGACCGACTTCCTGACCACGGACGGAGAAAAACCCTGGCGGGAGAGAGACGCGGAATTTGAAAACGACCTCCAGACCCGCGAAGAAGTCATGGCCTTGTGGACAGAGGGTTGGGATACCTTTTTCAAAGCCATGGAATCCGTCACCGAAAAAGATCTGGAAACGGTCATCTTTATCCGCAACGAGGGACAGACTTTACAGGAAGCCATTCTCCGTCAATTGGCCCATTACCCTTATCATGTCGGGCAGATCGTCCATATCGCCAAGGAATTGAAAAATGGACCTTGGGAGAGTCTGTCGATTCCGAGAAAAAAGTAATCAGTAATCAGTAATCAGGTATCAGCCATCAGCTATCAGAGGTCAGAGGTCAGAGGTCAGAGGTGGTCCCTTCCTCCTGTCTCCCTTCCTTCCTCATATAAGTATCTGATAAGGTACTTTTGCTCCCTTCGCCCTTTACCTTTCGCCCTTTGCCTCCCACGGCTGCGGGATTCCTTCTCCCACAAAGCCCACCAGGCCCAAAAAGCAAATAAAGGATTAGCGATTAGAATTTTGCTCCCTTCGTCCTTCGCCCTTGACCTTTCCCCAATAATTATGCTCCTTTCGCCTTTAACCTTTCGCCTTTCGCCAATAATTTGCTCCCTTCGCCCTTCGCCGTTAACCTTTAGCCCTTTTACATCTCATCCGCACTCGGCCCATAAGGCCCCGGTATCGGGATATCCAGCAATCGGAGGAAAACGCCCAACTGGGCCCGGTGGTGTGCATTCTGACCAAAGGCGTGACGCACCGCCTCCCATTTCTCGCAGGTCATGTATATGGCGTCTCCTGCGCACATCACCCATTTTTTCTGCAGGATGTCGTCGGTGGCCCGGTTCAGGGAAGCCCTGGCCTCATCGAGGCATTGTTCAAAACGGTTTACCAGTTCCGTGGCATTGTTCATGTCCACCGGGGCATAGGGGTGGTTTGCAAAATCCCATTTGTCATGGTCCAGGGCCATGGTGATCATGAGGGGGATTTCGGCCAGGTGGCTGGCAAGAGCCTTGATGGTCATGCTTTTGGGATGGGGGCGCCAGTCCATCTTGTCCGCCGGGACGATTTGCAGCATACGCCGGGTCTGGACCGCCTCTTGTTCCAGTTCCTTTTTGAAAGATTCGATAAATGAGATCATGTTTTTTGAATTTTTTACAAAGTAAGGCCCGGGGGGTGACAAGGGTATGTCAGGAGCGACCGGCTATTTGATATTTTTTAAAAGTTCGGTTGCCATGCGGTGCACCTGTTCTTTAAGGATTTCGGGTTTCAGGATTTCTGCCCGGGTACCGATCATCATGTACCAATGGGCGAAACCCGTCAGGGAAGAGGTCAGGAAGGTAAGGGTCACCTGGTCCCCGTCCGGCCGTTCCGAGACATAGCCGTTATAATATTTTTGCTCCCCGAGATAGTGGACATCCTCTTTATTCATCCGGATTTCAATGGTGTTCAGTTTTTCCTCCCGGGTCAACTGGCTGAGGTATTTTTTTAAGGTGGGATGTCGTTTTGCAAAGGGTTTGGAAGTGAGCCCAAGCTCCCGGATCCGGTCCAGGCGGAAATCGCGGTAATCTTTGCGTAAATGGCAATAGGCTACCAGGTGCCATTTTCCAAGCAGGTAAAAAAGGCCAATGGGCTCGGTTTCCCGCCGGCTGCTTTTGACGTCCTGACGGTTGGTATAGTCCAGGTACACCCTGGTCTTGTCGGAAATGGACTGGATCAATTTTGGCAGAAAGGGGTTGCCGCGGTCCGGGGCCGGCAAATAAGGGTTGTGGAGTACCTCAATATTTTCTTCCAGGCTGGACAAAAGGTCCTTTTCCGGGTTACGCAAAATGGCTTTGATCTTGAACAGCGCAGCCTTGAAATCGGCATCCAGGCCCTGGTCGCTTTGTTTTTCGATCAGCTTCTGAGCGGTGAGCAAGGCATGGATCTCCCCCCTCGTAAAATGTACCGGGGGAAGACGGTAGCCATCCACCAGCCGGTACCCGGAACCCGCCTCCCCAATCACCGGTACGCCGGTAGCCTCCAGGGATTGA
>Ga0209096_1004541_pt1 | contig 11107 bp, 10 predicted proteins | sample AD_UKC034_MetaG_FD_184407 | JGI IMG/M metagenome (GOLD analysis project Ga0209096, IMG submission 184407) | Active sludge microbial communities of municipal wastewater-treating anaerobic digesters from USA - AD_UKC034_MetaG (SPAdes) (version 2) | ecosystem: Engineered > Bioreactor > Anaerobic >...
GAGAACGGCCTCGATCCCCTCCCGGGCGTCTTCGGCGAAGCACTGGAGCGACATCATCTCCATGGCGTACCGGTAGGCCGACGGCTCGTCCAGGTCCACCTGGGCGTAGAAGGCCTGTTTCCCCGAGGCGAGGGTGTGACGGCTGGCCCGGGCGATCTCGAGGGCCCACCGGGTCGTTTCCCCTTCCAGGGCCTCCGGGGCCGTGACCCGGTTGACCAGGCCGGCCTCGCGGGCTTCTTCCGCCGTCAGAAACCGGCCGGTGAAAAGCATGTCGAGAGCCCGCCGCCGGCCCACCACCCGGGCGAGGGGCACCATGGGGGTGATGCAGAAAAGACCGAGCATCGCGCCGGGCGTCTGAAACCGGGCACCGGACTCCGCCACGACCAGGTCAACGGCGGCGACGAGCTGGCATCCCGCCGCCGTGGCGACACCATGGACCTGGGCGATGACGGGCTGGGGAATCTCGTGAAAACGCTGCATCATCCGGGAGCAGGTGGAAAATATTTCCCGATACCGGTGCAGGTCGTCACCTTCCCCGGCGAGTTCCCGGAGGTCGTGGCCGGCGCTGAAGGCCGGCCCGTTTCCCTTGAGGATGGCCACCCGGATACGGGGGTCCCGGGCGATCTCATCCAGTTTTTCCTGAATTTTCGTCATCATTTCGAGAGAAAGGGCGTTTCTCCGGTCGGGCCGGTTCAGGACGAGCCGGGCCACCGGGCCCTCCTTCTCAAGAAGTACCGGTTCCATCGTTCGTTCTCCTGGAATGATAAAATGCTAATCTTCTTTCAAGGTAAACCGCCAGGCGCAGTGCCACTCCTTGGGATGGGGGTCGGGCGGGCAGGCGATGCATTCCGTCTTGATCCGGGGATCGATGGACTCGCCGAAAAGCCGGTATTCCACGAGGCCCGCCGACTTGCAGGGGTAATCCTCGAGGCCCCTCCGCGTCCGGGCCGACTGAACCCGGCAGTCGTTCATCTGGAAGACGACGGTCCCCGGGGTCTCGTCGATGATGGACTGGACGTTGACCCGGGCGTACATGCGAAATCGGAGGGCCCTCTTCAGCCCTTCTAGGCCCGCCTTTTCGGGGAGTCCCAGGAATTGCTTTATCGACCAGACCTCGAAGGGGGAAAACCGGGTCCAGCAGGAGTCGTTGCATCGCTTGGCGTCATACATGTCCCTGTGGGATTCCACGGCCTGGAACCAGACACCGTCATCGGCCAGCCAGTTGACCCCGAGGTTGTTGATCAGGTTTATGAGCTCTTCCCGGGACATTTCCAGAAGCGGCTTGGGGATGCCGTTGACCATCTCGAAACCCAGGACCTTGGCCAGGCGGTTCATCTGTATGGAATAGCTGTTGGCCTTGGCGGTTTTCATGATGTTCAGCGCTTCCTTCGAGCCGAACTGGTGCCATACCTCGCCGAACCACTGGGTGTAATGGACAATGATACGATGAAACATGTCGAGGGCGAACAACGCCAGCTCTTCCTGGTTCAGATCCTCCGGTTTTTCCACTTCCTTACGCATACCTGTTCTCCTTTCCTCCTTTTTTTTCGCGATACCCCGCCTGAAACGCGAAGCCCCCTTTCAGGCACGGCGTTATACAACCCCGATTGAAACCACCGGCGGATGCCGGCGTCTTTTCGCCACTTCTTTCCCCGTAACCGGCCCTTGCGATCATCTCTTCACGAAGGGATTCCCCAGGCCCGCTGACTCAAGAATGTCGATCCGGCCGGAACAAACCTTCACTGCAGGCCATCGAGGGCTTTGACAATCGATTCCAGGGGCGGCCGCACGTTGATGTCGTGAACGTCGATGTACCGGATGACCCCTTTCTTGTCGATGATGAAAATCGCCCGCTCGGCCACGCCGGAGGATCGCAGGACGCCGTAACGGTCCGCCACGGCCCCGTGCGGCCAGAAATCAGAAAGAACGGGAAACCAGAGATCCCCCATCTGGTTCGTCCATGCGAAAAGGGTGGGGACATTGTCCACCGAGATTCCCAGAAGGACGGCGTCGCGGCTTTCAAAAATTTTTCGCGCGAAATTATACCCCGGCCACTGGTCGGAACACACGGGCGTCCAGGCGGCAGGCACGAAAGACAGAACGACGTTCTTTTTGCCCCGGAAATCGCTCAAGGTAACCGTCTTCCCGTCAATGGAAGGGAGGCTAAAGTCGGGGGCCTTATCGCCGACCCGCACCTTGAGGACACTGTCCACGGGCTTGAGAGATCCCGCATCATAGACGTTCTTCTCATAAACATCGGAAAGACCGAAAGCCGTGACGGCCACCCCGAGAAAAATGAAAGCCGCCACACCAGTGAGAATCTTCTTCATCATGGCTTCTTCACCTCCAGACCCGACTCTATGATAAGGAAATCAAGAAATTCCCTGGGATTCTCGATTCCCCCGACGCGGGTGAAAAAAATTCGCGGGACGCCCTGGTCGTCCTTTCGAAGACCGATGTAAAAGGGTGTCCTCACCTCTCCGAATTTCTTGTGCATCTCGTAATTCCCGTCACTGAAAAGAGGGAAAGGCACCCCGTAGGTCTCCCGGAAAACCTGGACTTCATAAGGAGAATTTCCCGCACCGATCCCGATGACCCTGATCTTTCCCCGAACCCCCGGGTCTTCCTCCATGAGCCGGTAAAAGGCGTTCACGTTTCCGGCATCTCTCTGGCAGTGGGGACAGTACATGCTGAAGATCTGGACGAGCAGGACGGGAGCGGTCACATCGGCGGGGGTGAAATGACCGGCACCGGAGAGTCCGAGGTATTTTTTCGCCCCCGGGTCCTGCGGCACGGGCAGGGAGAGACCCGGAAGGGGCTCACCCTTTTCATAGGAAATCCCGGCGCCCCAGACTCCCCCGGCGGGAACGAGAGCGAAAAGGACAACGAACACGACAATCCATGGCAACGGTTTCATTGTTTCCTCCTGACGCAGAGCTGATTGAAAAAAGCCTGTAGACATCCCATGGCGTTTTATGTATCTTTTTGTTAGGAGAAAATGCAATCAAAAAAAAGAAAGCCGCGGTCGTGGGAAGTAACGGAAGGATACCGGTCCCTTGCGGTAGGGAGAAGGGATGAACCCGATTTCAAGAACGCTTTATGTCCTGGCCGCCCTGGGACTCCTGTTCATTATCTGGCAGGCCGTACCCCCGGGAGGGTTTGAGGGGGAGGCCTGGGGAACGGGTATCCGTGTCCGGCTTGTCGGGTTCGCTGCCCTGATTCTTCTCATGGGCTATTTCGTCATAACCCGCCTGGGAAAGAAGTAACCTGTCGTCAGTCCGCCTGCTTTCTCAAGAACGTGGGAATTTCGAATTCACCCATGTCGTCGTCTATGAGCCCCATCTTGACGATGGTCGCCTTTTCCGCTTTCTTCTCGTTTCTCAGGAAGGTCGGCCTTGAAAGATCGCCCCGGCTGAAGGGCGTGATGTGGGGGATGCTCGTGATCTCCCCGGATTTGGCTTCTTTCCTGTCGAATCCCGTGGCGATGACGGTGAGGCGGATCTCATCGCCCATGGAATCATCGATGACTGTCCCGAAGATGATGTTGGCCTCCTCGTGGGCTTCGTTCTGAATAAGCGTCGCCGCTTCCTTCACCTCGAAAAGGGTCATGTTGGACCCCCCGGTGATGTTCATGAGAATTCCCCGGGCGCCGTGGATGGTGTTGTCCTCCAGGAGGGGTGACGAGATGGCCCTCTGGGCGGCCTCGACGGCCCGGTTTTCCCCGGTGGCCACCCCTGTTCCCATGAGGGCAAGGCCCATTTCCGTCATGATCGTCCGGATATCGGCGAAATCGAGATTGATGAGACCGGGCACGATAATGAGATCGGAAATTCCCTTGACGGCGTGAAGAAGAATTTCATCGGCCTTTTTGCGGGCGTCGATGAAGGACATGTTTCGTCCCGCCACGGCCACGAGGCGCTCGTTGGGGATGACGATGAGGGTGTCGACGATCTTTCTCAATTCCTCGATACCCCTTTCAGCGACCAGGTCCTTCTTTTTTCCCTCGAAGAAGAAGGGCTTGGTCACCACGGCGATGGTCAGGGCTCCCAGGTCCTTGGCGATTTCGGCCACCACCGGGCCCGCCCCCGTTCCCGTGCCACCGCCCATGCCGGCGGCGATGAAGATCATGTCCGCCCCGGTGAGGGCTCTCTGGATCTCCTCTTTCGATTCCAGGGCCGCGTTCCGGCCCACCTCGGGATTGGACCCGGCTCCATATCCCCGGGTGATTTCCACCCCGAGCTGGATCTTCTGGGGGCACTCGGACCGCTTCAGGACCTGGGCGTCCGTGTTGGCGGCGATGAACTCGACACCCTTCAGGCTGGACGTGACCATCATGTTTACCGCGTTTCCACCGGCCCCTCCGACACCGATCACCTTGATCCGCGCCGGCGCATCTCCCATGTTTTCGACGATTTCAAACATGACAAACCCTCCCTTTTAAAAAAATTCTGAATACCACCGTTTCAGTTTCTGAAACAGTCGCGAAAAAAACCCCTCATCGCTCTTCCTGAAGGGCCGGGCCGAACGGTTCCTGAACCCGTGGACGATGAGCCCCACCCCCGTGGCGTAAAGGGGGCTGTTCACCACATCGGTGAGGCCGCCGACGCCCTGGGGGGACCCGCGCCGGACGGGCATCTGAAAGACCTGTTCCCCCAGCTCCGTGATGCCCTCGAGGATGGCCGTTCCACCGGTGAGAACGATGCCGGCGCCAAGAAGGTCTTCATATCCCGACTTGATGATCTCCCGGTGGGCGAGCCGGAGAATCTCCTCCACCCGGGGCTGGATGATCTCCCCGAGGATCTGGCGGGAAACCCGCCGGGGGGGACGCCCCCCGACGCTGGGAACCTCGATGGTCTCGTCGGGCTTGATCAGGGGAACGTAAGCGCTCCCATACTTGATCTTGATTTTTTCCGCCTCGTTGAGCGGCGTCCGCAGCCCCACGGCGATGTCGTTGGTGAGGTAATTCCCCCCTACGGCAAGGACGGAGCTGTGCTTGATGCTCCCTTCAGCGAAAACGGCGATGTCCGTGGTTCCGCCACCGATGTCGAGGATGGCGACGCCCAGTTCCTTCTCGTCGGTGGCCAGGACCGCCTCGCTTGAGGCCAGGGGTTCGAGAACGACATCGTTCACGTCGAGCCCCACCCGGTTGACCGATTTGACGATGTTCTGCACCGAGGTGACGGAGGCGATGACCACGTGCACCTTCGCCTCCAGGCGGACGCCGGACATCCCGATGGGGTCTTTCACCCCATCCTGGTTGTCCACCACGAAGTACTGGGGAATCACGTGGAGAATCTCCCGGTCCAGGGGAACGGCCATGGCCCGGGCCGCCTCCACCGCTCTCCGGACGTCATCGCCGTCCACTTCCCTTCCCTTCACCGCCACGATCCCGTGGCTGTTCAATCCCTCGATGTGGCTCCCGGCGATCCCCGTGAAGACCGAGTTGATTTCGCAGCCCGACATGAGCTCCGCTTCCTCCACGGCCCTCCGGATGGACTCCACGGTGTTGTCGATGTTCACGACAACACCCTTGCGAAGGCCCGTCGAAGGATAGCTCCCGATCCCCACCACGTCGACACCCCCCGTGTCGTTGCCCTCTCCGACAATGACACAGGTCTTGGTGGTTCCCAGATCCAGCCCGACAATGACATTCCCTTTTTTGGCCATTCCTCTTTTACCTCTCCCTCACGCACCCTTCTCCGCTGCTTTTTCCGGAAGTCGGAGGCTCATGCTTTCCACGACCCCCCATCGTTCTTATCCCTTTCCCGGTTCCACCGGATCTTCTGCACCACGATTTCGTCGACACTGATGCACGTCAGGTGAATCGGTTCCTCACAACCGTATCTTTCCCGGTAATTCTCGAACACCTCCGCCGCCCGGCGAAGCTTCCTTTCGTAATCTCCGAACCCCAGACCGACGCTGAACCCGGCGCTTGAAACCAGGGTGATCCCCGTCCGCCGGTCCCCGTGGATCTCCGAGACTGTCCCGGGCGGCGGGAACCTCCCGGGCTGCCGGAGCAGCCGGAGAACGTCGAGAGACTCCCGGACCAGGGGGTTTTCCCTGCCTCCCGTTCCGTCAAAAATCCCCGTCAAGACAGGCGCTGCCGGTTCATCCCCTTTCTCGAAACGCTTGAAGGGCTCCCCCTGCCAGTCCATCATGTGGGGAACCTCGCCGATCATGACCACCGCCGCGCCTTTCCGCTCCTCGATTTCGATGACCAGGCGGTTCGGAAGCTCGCGCCCCAGGCAGGCGCTTTTCACCCAGGGATGGTTGAGGATCTTCCCCGCCTTTTCCTTCAGGTTCAGGGTCAGGATGTTGGCGTCCTTTTCCAGGTCCGCCAGTTTCAGAATGTCCCCTTCCGACAGGTGATTCAGGCCCCGGACCACGGCCTTTTCCAGGGTGAAGCAGGAGGCCGTTATGACGAAACTGTAGCCGAAGACCAGGACAGCGCCGAGAAGGCCCGCCATGGCGACGAGGAAAACGGCCTTCCCGATTTCCCGGAGGATCCTGCCCCACCGGCGCCGAAGACGGTTCTTCCGAACCGCCAGCCGTGTCTTCAGAGAGACTCCCATCCCGTCTCCCCCACGATTTTTACCTCCGGTTCCAGAAAAATCCCTGTTCTCTCCAAAACCCGTTCCCGGACAAGGCGCATGAGGGCGATGATCTCCTCCGGCCCGGCGCCGCCTGCGTTGACGATGAAATTCCCGTGCTTTTCTGAGACCACGGCTCCTCCTACCCGAAGACCCTTGAGTCCCGCCTCGTCAATCCATTTGCCCGCCGGACCCTCCGGTGGGTTTTTGAAAATCGACCCGGCGCTACGCTGATCCACGGGATGCCTCTTCTTCCGTTCCTCGAGGATTTCGTTCACCCGGTCCCGGATTTTCCGCCCGTCCCCCCGGGAGAGGGCGAAGGTACCCTCCAGGATCACGGCCTTCTCGGGAAGGTCGAGGCTCCGGTAGCGGAAGGCCAGTTCTTCCCGGCTGAGATCCCGGATCGCCGCCCTCCCGTTGACGAGCCGCAGCGACCGGAGAACGTCCTTGATTTCCCCGCCCCAGGCCCCGGCATTCATCCGGATCGCACCGCCCACGGTCCCGGGAATCCCGGCTAAAAATTCCAGGCCGGTGAGAGAGCGGGCGGCGGAGAACTGAACGAGCCGGAACAGGGAAACTCCTGTCTCGGCCGTGACGGCCACCCGGTCTTCCTCTTCCCGGTGGGCAAGATTATCCAGGCCTCCCAGGAAGAGAAAAACCCCCCGGTACCCCCCTTCCCGAACGATGAGGTTCGTACCATTCCCCAGGGGAAGGAAAGGGATATCCTCGGCGATGAAGAGAAAAACAAGTTCCCGGACCTCCGCCCCGCTTTGGGGACAGACCAGGCAATCCACCGGGCCGCCGACCCCCATGGACGTGTGCCTCGCCATGGGTTCCCGGAGAAAGACCCGGCCGGGCATCCGCCCGGAAAGCACCCGGTATGTCTCCTCGTGGTGCTTCATTTTCCCTGCCCTTCTTTTTCCTCCAGGAAGGACATTCCCATCTTCCAGACGTTTCCCGCGCCCATGGTGACGACCAGGTCTCCCGGGGAGGTCTCCCCCAGGAGAAAACCCACCACGTCTTCCGAGCCGGGGAGATACCGGCAATTCTTCGGCCCGCGCTTTGCCACGGCTTCCGCCAGGGGCCTGGCGTGGACGCCTGCCAGGGGCTGCTCGCTGGCCTCGTAGATGTCCGTGATGACGAGCACGTCGGCGTCCCCGAAAGCGCCGCAGAACTCGTCGAAAAGGGCCTTGGTGCGGGTGTACCGGTGGGGCTGGAACACAACGACAAGCCGCCGTTCCGGCCAGGCCTCCCGGGCCGCCCGGAGGGTGGCCCGGATTTCCGTGGGGTGATGGCCGTAATCGTCCACCACGAGGACCCCGTCGGTCTCCCCCTTGATTTCCAGGCGGCGATGGACCCCCGTGTAGGTCCGAATACCCTCCCGGATGATGGGAAAGGCCATTTCCAGTTCCCGGGCCACGGCGATGGACGCCATGGCGTTCAGGACGTTGAAGAGACCGGGAACCTGCAGCTCCACCGGTCCCAGGACCCGGTCTCCGTAATGAAGGGTAAAATGGCTTCCCCGCCCCTCGAGCCGGATGTCCGACGCCCGGTAGTGAGCCTCCCGGGAAAACCCGTAGGATATCCACCGGCGCTTGATCTCCGGGAGAATGGCCCGGACATGCTCGTCGTCGATGCACAGGATGGTGGTTCCATAGAAGGGGACCAGGTTGGCGAACTTGAGAAAGGCCTCCTTGATTTCCTCGATCCCCGCGTAGTGATCCAGGTGCTCCCGGTCGATGTTGGTGATGACGGCGACGGCGGGTAGAAGCTTCAGAAAGGACCCGTCGCTCTCGTCGGCCTCGGCCACGAGAACCTCGCCGTCTCCCAGGCGCGCGTTGCCGCCGATCATGGCCAGCTTGCCCCCGATCACCATGGTGGGATCCATGCCCCCGTGGGCCAGGATCGTGGAAATCATGGACGTGGTCGTGGTTTTTCCGTGAGAGCCGGAAACGGCCACGGAGAACTTCATTTTCAGAAGTTCGGCGAGCATCTCCGCCCTGGGGATGACGGGAATGGCCCGGGCCCGCGCTTCCAGGACCTCGGGGTTGCCTTCCCTGACGGCGGTGGACGTGACCACCACATCGGCGTTTCCCACGTTCGCCCTTTCATGGCCGTAAAAGATGCGGGCCCCCAGCCGGACCAGGCGGTCCGTCAGGTCCGAAGCCTGAAGATCCGATCCGCTGATACGGTACCCCAGGTTGAGAAGAACCTCGGCGATACCGCTCATCCCGATCCCGCCGATGCCGACGAAGTGGATCTCCCGGATTTTTCTTTTCATGAAATCCCGCTTCAGAGGATCGACCATGGTGAACCCCTCATCCTTTCAACACCGAATTTTTTTCTTCGATAAGCTCGAGGCAGGAAGCCACGATATCCCGGGCCGCGTTGACGTTTCCCAGTTTCCGGGCGTTCCCGGCCATGTCGGCGACCCTGTCCCGGTCACGGGAAAGGCGCTCGATCATCCCGGCGAGAGTCTCCCCCGTCAGATCCTTCTGGAGAATCATCTCCCCGGCCCCGCCGCGGACCAGGAGCTCGGCGTTCTTTCTCTGGTGATCCCCTGCCGCATGGGGAAAAGGAACGAAAACGGCGGCCTTTCCCCGGGCGGTGATTTCAGCCACCGTCGTGGCCCCGGCCCGGCAGACCAGGAGATCCGCCCGGTCGTATGCAGCCGCCATGTCCTCTATGAAGGGGTGGACTTCCGCCGCCACATGGACCCTTTCATAGGCTTCCCGAACCACCTGGTCGCCTCCCGGGCCGGTCTGGTGGATGAGATAGAGCCCCCCTTCCAGGTCCCGGAGGCGGGATGCGGCTTCGACGAAGGCCTCGTTGACGGCCCCGGCTCCCTGGCTCCCTCCGACGACCAGGACGGTAAACCGGGAATGCCGGGCCGGGGTTTCCGACGGCGCCTCGATGAAGCCTCTCCGAACCGGATTGCCCGTTACGACCGCTTTCCCGGCGGCGAAGAAAGACAGCGTCTCGGGAAAGGAAACGAAAACCCGTCGGGCCACACGCCCGAGAATCCGGTTCGTCAGGCCCGGCACAGCGTTCTGTTCAGCCACGGCCGTTGGGATCCCCATAAGCCGGGCCGCCAGAACCACGGGACCGGAGGCGTAGCCCCCCACCCCGAAAACCAGATGGGGCTCGAATTCCTCGAGGACATCCCGGGAGGCCATGAGGGCGGCGGGAATTTTCATGAGACCCCCGAGAATACCGAAAGCCCCCTTTCCCCTGAGGCCCGAAACGGGAATGGTCCGAAGGGCGTAACCCAGCCGGCCCAGGACCCGCGATTCGAGCCCCCGCCTGGTGCCCACGAAAAGAATCTCCGTGCCGGGGTCACGCCGGCGGAATTCGTCCGCCACGGCCACACCGGGAAAGAGGTGGCCTCCCGTTCCACCGCCGGCGATGATCACCTTGAGAGGGGCCGGCATCATGGCTCACCTCCCTCCTTGTTCGTTTCCCGCTCCCGCTGGGTCAGGGAAATGTTCATCAGGATGCCCATGACGGCCAGGGAAACGATGAGGGAGGTCCCCCCGTAACTGATGAAAGGCAGCGGAAGTCCCTTCGTCGGAAGAAGCCCCATGGCGCACCCCATGTTGATGAAGACCTCCAGGGCGATGAGAGCGGTAAGTCCTGAAGCGAGCGTGAAACCGAAGCGGTCTTCCGACCTGGAGGCAATGACGAACCCCCGGGTGATGAGGACGAGGAAGAGAACGAGAAGGACGGAGACGCCGACGAGCCCCGTCTCCTCGGCCACGACAGCGAGGATGAAATCCGTGTGCGGCTCGGGAAGGTAAAACAGTTTCTGGGTGCTGTTGCCGAGTCCGACCCCGAAAAGACCGCCGGAACCGAAGGAGATGAAGGACTGAACGATGTGAAAGCCCGAGTCCGAGGCATGTTCCCAGGGCTTGAGAAAGGCGAGGAGCCTTTTCAGGCGGTAAGGTTCGAAAACGAGGACATAGGCCGCACCGGGCAGGGCGAGCAAGAGAAGACCGGCCAGGTGGGTGATCCGGCATCCCGCCAGGTAGAAGAGAAAGAAAGCGATGGCGCAAAGGAGAGCGGATGTGCCGAAATCGGGCTGTCGAAGGACCAGGAGAACGATGACGGCGAGGAAAGCCAGGGGCACCGGGAAAACCCTTCGGAAATCGCCGATGTGTTCTTCCTTCCGGGACAGGAAGGCGGCCAGGAAAATCACCAGGAAGACCTTGACGACCTCCGAGACCTGGAAGGCAAAACCACCCAGGCGAAGCCAGCGGGTCGCGCCGCCGGCCCGGACCCCGAATCCGGGGACGGCGAGAAGAACGAGAAGGGTGATGGCGAGAAAAATCCCCGGATAGGCCAGGTGCCTGAAGCCGGTATAGGGTATCCTGGAAAGAAGAACCATGGCGGCAATCCCCACGGCCGCGAACAGCACCTGCTTTCTCACAAAAAAATAACTGTCGCCGAACCGTTCCTGGGCCAGGATGGAACTGGCGCTGTAGACCATGACTATCCCGCCCGCCGCTAGAAGAAGGGTG
>Ga0209096_1004542_pt1 | contig 11105 bp, 8 predicted proteins | sample AD_UKC034_MetaG_FD_184407 | JGI IMG/M metagenome (GOLD analysis project Ga0209096, IMG submission 184407) | Active sludge microbial communities of municipal wastewater-treating anaerobic digesters from USA - AD_UKC034_MetaG (SPAdes) (version 2) | ecosystem: Engineered > Bioreactor > Anaerobic >...
CGGCCGGTGCCGCCGAAACCCTCGGGGCCTTCCGCCGCTCCGCAAGCGACACCAGGTAGCCCTGCACCTTGATGACGCCCACCAGCAGCACCAGGGCAAAAAACACCGTCCCCATCCCGATCAATGCTACAGTCAGGCCAAACATCAATTTCAACACGGTTCCTTCCCCTTTGCAGAAGTGCCTTTCATGCCCCGAGGCCCGTCGAGACGGGATCCCGATCACGCAGGAGCGACCACGGGGAAATCTTCCTGTAAAAACAGGGGCGGGGCGATGGCGCCCCGCTCCCCTTGATTCCGCCGAACCGGACCCGTGCCGGTTCGCGTTGCCGTTTACATCGCCAGCCCACCGTACAGCAGGGGCACAAAGATCAGCACGAGCACCCACATGATCAGATTGATGGGGCCGCACCACTTGATGTAGTCGAAGAACGTGTAGCCTCCCCCCAGGACGATCGTCATGGGGGGCGTGGCGACCGGCGTGGCCAGCGAGGCGTTGGTGCACAGGGCCAGGCCGACCAGCATTGCATGCGGATTCGCCCCGACGCCCTTGGCCAGGGCAAGCATGATCGGGGCGAACATGGCCGTGCAGGACGTGTTTGACATGAATTGGGTCAGGATCACCGCAACGAAGGTGATGGCCGCGAAGATAGTGAACGGCGTGGCGGCATCGCCGAGGTACCCCAGCACCATGTTGGCCAGCAGCTGTCCGCCGCCGCTCTTGTCGAACCCCGCGGCGAACCCGATGGAGGCGCCCAGCAGCATGACCGTCCGCCAGTCCATGAGCTCGTAGGTGCGCTTCTCCGTGATGCACCCCGTGATGACCGTCAACAGCGCCCCGATCATCGCCACGGTGCCCAGGGGCCACTTGCCCCAGATGAACAGGCCGACGCAGAGCGCCAGGACCAGGGAGACGCGGATCTGCTTGCTCGTGCTGCCGTTGCCGGCCCCCGCCTCGGCGCCGTTGTTTCCCTTGGCCAGCAGTTCCTTCATGAGAGGGCCGTGCTCCGGCGTCACGCCCCATATCTTTCGTGCAAGAAATTTCCCGATGGTGAAGTTGTAGAGCAGCAGGGCCACGCAGAGGATGGCGCCCGCCTTGCCGATTTCGAAGAAGCTCAGCGCGGGGTATCCGCCCTTCTCCAGGACGCCCGAGACGATGACCTGCGGCGTCGAGCCCGCCAGGGTCAGGACGCCTCCCGTGACCGCCGCGGCGGCCATGGGCATCAGGAGCGTCTTGTCGTGCAGCTTCCCCTTCGAGGCCGCCACCAGGGCCAGCGCCACCGGCAGCATCGTGGCCGTCGTCGCGCTGTTGCTCAGGAAGGCCGACAGGATCATCGTGACCAGGAACAGCGTCAGCGACAGGATGAACGCGTTGCCGCGGCCCACATCCAGGATCTTCTGCCCGACCCGCATGGCCAGTCCCGACTCGAAGATTCCCGAGCCGACGACGATCATGCCGGCAATGAGGAGGTTCACGTCGCTCGACAGCCCATCCCAGACGACCTTCGCAGGAACGACCTTGAGGATGATCAGCAGAATGCAGGATAAAACCGCGGTGGCGGCCAGCGGGATGACCTCCGTGATGTAGAGGACCATCGCGATGACCAGGACAACGATACTCATCTCAGCAGGGCTCAAACCAAACATGACAGTTCTCCTCCCTCCTCCTTATGAATTGTGTGCATCCTTGAGTATTCCCCTTCGGGGTTCACGCCTTCTCTTGGCCTTCTTTGCCGGAAAGGGGCCGCGATCCGCCGGATCCCGCCCGTTGATGCGGGCCCCCCTGCCGGAGCCGGTCAGGGGGGCTCGCCGGGAGGTCCCTCTACTTCACGGCCGATTTGGGTTCCTGCACCGCCGCCGGGCGCTCGAGTCCCGTGACGACCTGGGACTGGATCATCCGGGGCAGGATCATGTGGTGCTGCGGGCAGATCGACGTCGGGTTCTGCCAGACGCAGTTGGCGAAGGCCACGAGGTACCTGCGCATGTCCTCGAAGCGCACGACCTCGTCGACGAAGCCCTTCTTCGCGCAGAAGTAGGGACGCGAGGACTCCTCGTAGTGCTTGACCATCGCGTTCATCTTCTGAATGGTGCCGTCTAGCGGCTTGCCGGAGTCCTTGTCCTTCACGAGCCTGCGGGCATAACTGGCCGCCGCCGCCGTCTCGCCGTGCATGACGTTGATCTCCGTGGCGGGCGTGCCCAGGGTGAAGGCGTTGTGGTTGTTGGCCGTCGGGCCGCCCATGACGTAGTGGGCCGCCGCGGTGCCCTTTCGCAGGACGATCAGCATCATCGGGACGTCCGTCTGCTCGATGGAGTAGATCAGCGATTGCCCCAGGCCCAGCAGTTCCGCCTTCTCGGCGATGTCGCCCACGTCGATGCCCGAGGTGTCCTGGATCCAGATGATGGGCAGGCGGTCGCGGCCGCACAGGGTCACGAACTCGTTCATCTTGATGAGGCCCTGCCGGTAGAGCTTGCCCCCCACGGCGTGGTACTCGTTGGTGTACTCGGGGTAGTTGGGAATGAGGCCCTGGCGGTTGCCGATGACGCCCATGGGGTAGCCGTCGATCTTGACGATGCCGCAGTAGATCTCGGGGCCGTACTTCGGCCGGAACTCCATGTGCTCCGAGTTGTCCGTGAGCCGCGCCAGCACCTCCTCGAAGGAGTAGACCCGCTTGGTGTTGATGGGGATGAGGCTCGGCAGCTCCGCGGGCGAGAACTTCGGCTCGGCCGGCTCGGCCACGCGGAAAAACTTCGGGTTGTAGGCCGGCAGGTAGGTCATCCACTCCTTGATGGCGTCGAGGACCTCGGTCTCCTTCTCGTAGACGGCCTTGAAGAAGCCCGTCTCGTTGTAGTGGATCCGCGCGCTTCCCGGGGGGACGGCCTTGAAGTGCCGCGTGGCCTCGATGAGCGCCTCGGCCCCTTCCTGGTCGAAGTAGCCCTTGGGGCTCATGCCGCTGACGATGCCGCCGCCGCCCACGGCGATGTTGGCCTTCTGGTGGGCCAGCAGGATCGTGGGGCTGATGCCCTGGTAGCCGCCGCCGGCGGGGTTGGTGCCGTAGATGCCGGCGATGACGGGAACGCCCTCCTGCTCGAGCTCGGCGTGGCGGAAGAAGCAGGTGCCCTGCCCCCTGCGGTTGGCGTAGACCTTTTCCTGCTCGGGCAGCTTCACGCCGGAGCAGTTGACAAGCCAGACGAGCGGCACGTGGAGCCGCTTGGCGAGGTCCGTGACCCGCAGGTTGTTGTCGGCCTGCCCGGCGATCCAGGCCCCGGCGATCCACTTGTTGTTGAAGCCGATCAGCACGCACCACTTGCCGCTGATCCGGGCCAGGCCGTCGACGACGTTGGTCTGGCCGCTCTCCTCGCCCTCGGGGTCGTAGATGGAGTGCAGGGGAAAGAACATCCCGGGGTCGACGACGTAGTCGATCCGCTCCCAGACCGTCATCTCGCCGCGCTTGTGGATCTCCTCGGTGGAGACGCCGACGTTGTTCTTGATCCGGTCGATCTCCGCGTCGATCTCCTTCATGATCGCCGCGGCCCGCTCCGCGTTCTCCTTCATCCCGTCTATCTGCGACTGCCGGAGCGCCTTGCCCAGCTCTTTCATCTTTGCGAAGTACTGTTTCATCGTTGATGCCTCCTCATCGGGCGTTGAGATGATGCTGCCGGCGGCCGCAGGGCCGCCGGCAGTCCCCTATATCGACCGCCTCAGCGGTTTGCTTTCCGGATTCCCAGCTGGTCCTGGGCCATGATGAACTTGCAGATGTTGGTGGAGCCCTCCACCATCGCGTAGGTCGGGGCGTCGCGGAAGATCCGCGCCACCGGGTACTCCGGCGAGTAGCCGTAGGCCCCCAGGATCTTCATCGCGTACTGCGAGCACTTGTAGCACAGCTCCCCGGCCAGGTACTTCGCCATGGCCACCTCGACGTTGTTGTTGAGCTGCCCCTGGTCCTTCTGCCAGGCCGCCTTGTAGACGACGAGACGCGTGGCCTCGATGTCGGCCATCATCTGCGCGATCATATCCTGGTTCATCTGGAAGGTGCCGATGGGCTTGCCGAACTGCTCGCGCTCCATGGCGTACTTGGTCACGATGTCCAGGCAGGCCTGCGCAACCCCCACGCCGCCCGCCGCGGCCGACAGGCGCGTCTGCGCCAGCGAGCCGAAGACGATCTTCACCCCGTCGCCGGGCTTGCCCAGGATGTTCTCCTTGGGCACCTTCGTGTTCTCCAGCACGATCTCGCCCGTCGGCGAGCAGTGCGAACCCATCTTTTCGAGGTCCGTCACCGTGATGCCGTTGAAGTTCTTGAGCTCCACGACGAAGGCCGAAAGCTGCTTCTTGCCGCCTTCATTGGTGTAGGCGTAGAAGATGTTGACGTCGGCGCAGTTGGCGTTGGAGATCCAGGTCTTCGTGCCGTTGAGCAGCCAGTGGTCGCCCTTGTCCTCGGCCGTGGACTTGATGGCCATGATGTCCGAGCCCGCCTGGGGCTCCGTGATCCCGAAGGAACCCAGGTAGTCGGCGTTGACCAGCTTCTCGATGTACTTCTTCTTGGCCGCCTCCGTGCCGTAGCGCAGGATCGTGAAGGCGCAGCCCAGCTCGTTCATGTTGACCTGCACCCGCAGGGCGCTGGAGGCCCGCGCGATCTCCTCGCTGATGATCATCGCCGCCAGCCAGCCCATCTCGTTGCCGCCGTACTGCTCCGGAATCACGGTGCCGAAGAAACCCAGCTCCCCCATGGGCTTCACCGCCTCCCGGTACGGGAAGTAGGACCTGCGGTCCCACTCCTCGGCAAAGGGAGCGATCTTCTCCTCCGCAAACGAACGGACCGTGTCCCGCAACATCTTCAACTCTTCAGACAGTTCAAAGTTCATGGCAGTCCCTCCTTACGAATGAATGGTTAGAGCTTTGTCGAGCCCAGCCAGAGGGCGATCTCCGGGAAGAAGATGAGGATGACCGTTTCGAGGATCATGACCCCGAAGAAGGGCATGAGCCACACGAAGAGGTCTCCCATCTTCGCCTCCTTCCCGCCCAGGGCGGCGGCCACGTAGGTGTTCACGCCCACGGGCGGCGTGATCAGGGCCACCTCGCACATGACGGTGACGTAGACGCCGAAGAAGACCGGGTCGATCCCCAAATTCAGGGTGATGGGGAACACGATGGGGAGGCTCACGATCATCATGCCGTAGATGTCCAGGAACATGCCCAGGACGATGTAGATCGGGATGAGCGAGAGCAGGAACGTCTCGGGCCCCACGCCCAGGGAGGTGATGAACTGGATCATCTGGGGCATGGCGTCGGTGAGCACGAGGAAGCGGGCGTAGAGGATCCCGCCGGCGATGATCGTCAGCACCATGGCCGTCAGCTGCCCCGAGCGGACGAGCGAGGCGAGCACCCCCTTCCAGGTGAAGCGCCGGGCCGCGATCATGGCGAAGAGCACGAAGGCCGTGGCGCAGCCCGCCGCCTCCGTGGGGGTGTAGACGCCCGTGTAGATCCCGCCGATGATGATGACGAAGATGACGGGGATGACGCTCATCTTCGGCAGGGCCTGGAACCGCTCGGCCCAGGTCGCGTTGGCTCCTCGGGGGGCCAACTCCGGCTTGACCAGCGAGATGGCCATGGAGGTGGCGCAGAAGAGCGTGGCCAGGAGAATCCCGGGGAGAATCCCTGCGATGAAGAGCTTGCCGATGGACTGCTCCGTGACGATGGCGTAGAAAACCATGCCGAGGCTGGGCGGGATGAGGATCCCGAGGGTCCCGCCGGCCGAGAGGGCGGCCAGGGAGAGCCCCGGGAAGTAGCCGTGCTTTTTCAGCTCGGGGTAGCTCATGGAGCCGATGGAGGCCACCGTCGCCGTGCTCGATCCCGTCACGGCGGCGAAGCCCGCGCAGCTCATGAAGGCCGTGACGAGGAGGCCTCCCGGCAGCCGCGAGAGCCACTTCTGGACGCCGTTGTAGAAGTCGCTGGCGAAGCCGCCCTGGTAGGCGAACTCGCCGGTGAGGATGAACAGCGGCACGCACACGAAGGTGTACGACAGGGCGTGCTCCCAGGTGACGATGGAGAGCTGGTAGAGGGCCACCTCGAAGCCTTCCAGGTAGGCATAGCCCGTGAGCCCGACAACGCCCAGGGCGAAGCCGATGGGCACGCCGACGACCATCAGGACGAAAAGAAAGACGACGCTGGCGAGCGTGATGAGGATCATGGGGTCCATGGGTTGTTCTCTCTTCCTCTCGAACGCTTGCGGGGGATGGACATAATCTTCTCAGTGCTTTCCGGGCTCGGGCGGGATGACCGCCGAGACGAGCAGCTGGGCCACGAACAGCGCGAGGCACAGAAGCGCCACGAGCTTGAAGGGCCAGATGGGCATGAGGAGCTCCGAGCTGACCTGGTCGGCCTCGAGGGCGTAGAGCAGCTCCTCCCCGACCTTCAGGGCCATCACCCCGAAGAGCAGGCCGCCCGTGACGCCGACAAAGGCATCGGCCGCCTTCTTTGCCGTGCCGTGGAATTTCTCGTACACGATGGACATGCGGACATGGGTCGAGACGTTCCAGCAGTCGGTGATGAACAGGAAGAAGCAGGCCAGGAGCATGTAGGCCACCATTTCGTGGGTTCCCAGCATGGGCGCATTGAAGGCGTAGCGGAGGATGACGTCGTAGCTGATGAGGGCCGTGATGGCCAGGATCAGGATCGCGCCCGCGTAGGAGAACCAGCGGGCCAGCCTTTTCAGCAAGTCGTTGACCGAATTCAGCAGTGTCACTTCGGCCTCCCTGCGAAACACGCCGGCAGTTGGTGCCGGCGCGGTTAGGGGGCGGGGCGGCCGGACGGGGCCGCCCCGCCCCAGGGGGGGTACACGATTGCGGCAGTCCCGCGCGGCGGGACTACATCATCTTCTTCATGTCGGCCTTCTTGTTTTCCTCGAGCAGCTTGGCCCGGGGCATCTTCTCGTACTTCTTCACGAGGGCGTCCATCTTCTGGAGCATCTGCCTGGCCTGGGCGCCCTTCTTGGCCTTTTCGCAGTCGCTGATCCATTTTTCGTCCACGTTCTGGACGGCGGCCTTGAACTTCGCCGCTTCCGCCGCCTCGACGGTGAGCACCGTGCCGCCCTTCTTCTTCCACTCCGTGAGGGCCTTCACCGTCTCGTCCTCGTAGCCGTCGGCCACGTTCATGCCGCCCTCGCGGAAGGCTTGGAAGACGATGGCCTGCAGCTCGGGGGTGAGTTTTTTCCAGGCCCGGGTGCTGATGGCCACAGGCACGTCCGTCGTCGCGATGGGCAGGACGGTGACGTACTTGCCCACCTCGTAGAGGCGGTAGGACATGGCGCTCGCCGGGCTCATGAAACAGCCGTCGATGACGCCGCGCTCGAGGGACTCGTAGATCTCGGGCGTGGGCATCATGACCGGGACCGCGCCGATGGCCTTCAACACGTCGGAGTGCAGGCCGCCGCCGCTGCGGATTTTCATGCCCTTGAGGTCGGCCATGGTCTTGACGGGCTTGCGGGTGGCCACGAGGAAGTAGTTGTTCGTCACGGACCAGTAGGCGAGTTTCGCGCCGGCCTTCTCATACTCGGCCTTGATGAATTCCGGGTAGAGCTCCTCCATGACGCGCACACCCACGTGGGCGCTGGGGAACTTGAAGGGCAGGCCCCCCCCGAAGGCTAGGTGGAACCCCGTGGGGTCGTAGATGGGGTAGGCCAGCGTGATGTCGGTGATGCCCGAGCGCAGGGCCTCGAAGCCCTTCTTGGCGCTGTGGAGCGACTCGGTGTGGTACATGCGGACCTTGACGCGGCCATTGGTGCGCTTCTCGATCTGGTCGGCGACCCACTGGTGGCTCACCTGCAGGTGGTGCGTGGGCGGCAGGTACGACGAGAACTTCAGCACGATGGGGTCGGCTGCGGGCGCGGGAGGGCAGGACAGCATGACGAGCGCAGCCGCGAGGACAACACAGAGCATTCCTGACTTGAATCGGGACATCTTCCACCTCCGTTTCCTTCCGGCAAAGCTTTTCCACACAAGAGAGCCGCTGTGCCCGCCCGGGCCGCCGCGCTGCCGGGAAGCGGCGGCCGGCACGGGCGGACCCGGCCGTTACTTCGCGATGCGATCCCGGATCGTGATGGCGAAGTCCGGGCAGATGTAGAGGCACTTCAGGCAGCCGATGCAGCGTTCGGGTCGGGAGGCCAGCGAGGGCCGGTAGCCGCCGGGGTTGAAGTGATCGGAGCGCGTGAAGATCTCGAGGCTGCAGATCTCGCGGCAGTAGCCGCAGTCCTTGCAGGCCGCTTCGTTGACGGTGACGTCGAACTCCCGAAGGTCGCAGGACAGGCAGCGCGAGGCCTCGCGAGCGGCCGTCTCCGGATCGAGGACCTTTTCGACGATCTCGAAATCGCCGAGACGCTTCTTCGGGGCCGCGAGTTTCGCCTCGGCCCTTGCCGTCCCCCGCGGGGCCGCCTCGGGCGCCGCCTCGTCCGTCGACCGGCCTGTCAGGCGGTCGATGACGCCCGTGCCGCCCAGGAAGCGGTCGATGGAGACGGCGGCCCTGCGGCCCTGGCCGACGGCCTCGATGATCGAGGCGGGTCCCGTCACGGCGTCGCCCCCGGCAAAGATGCCCCTGGCGGACGTTGCCAGGGTATCCACGTCGACGGCGACGGTCCCGTTCCTGTTGCGCTTGAGCGTTGCCGCCGGGACGTCCACCTCCTGGCCCACGGCCATGACGACCGTCGCGGCCTCGAGGACGTATTCGCTTTTCTTCACGGGAACGGGGCGCGGCCGGCCGCTGGCGTCGGCCTCGCCGAGGGCCATGCGGATGCACGTCACCGAACCCTTCTCGATGCGGACGGGCGCCGTGAGGAACCGGATCGCCACGCCTTCCTCGAGGGCCTCGGCGAGCTCGTCCGCCGATGCCGGCATCTCCGCGCGGGTTCTCCGGTACAGGATCGTCGCGTCGGAGCCGAGCCTGCGCGCGGCACGGGCGGCGTCGATCGCCGTGTTGCCCCCGCCCACGACGAGGACTTTCTTGCCGATGCGGGGCGCCTTGCCCGCGTTGACGGCCTTCAGGAAGGTGATACCGTCGACCACGCCCGGGCCGTCCTCGCCGGGGATGCCCATCTTGAGTCCTCGCCAGGCCCCCGAGGCCACGAACACGGCCTCGTGGCCCTTTTCGAGGAGGGCCTCGGCGGAGTCGATTTTCTTCTTCGTGCGGATCTTGACGCCCGCCTGCTCGATTGCCTTGATGTCCCGGTCCACGACCGCATCGGGCAGCCGGTACCCCGGGATGCCGTAGCGCAGAAGGCCGCCCGCCTCGGCCAGGGCCTCGAAGACGGTCACGTCGTGGCCCTGCAGGCTGAGGTAGTACGCCGCGGTGAGCCCCGCGGGACCCGAGCCGACGACGGCGACCTTCTTCCCCGTGGGGGACAGGCGCACGGGCTTCGGCTGTTTCTTCCAGCCTTTCTCAGCCGCGATCCGCTTGAGCATGCGGATGGCTACAGGGCCCTCGAACTGGTTGCGCGAGCACTTCGCCTCGCAGGGGTGCACGCAGGCGTACCCGCAGACGAAGGGGAAGGGGATCTTCTCCCGGACGACGGCGAGGGCTTCCTCGAAGCGGCCCTCCCGGACGTATCGCACGTAGCTGGGCACGTCGATGCCGGCCGGGCAGGCCTCCTGGCACGGTGCCACTTTCCTGTTGCTTGCGTTCACAACGCCCACCGTAGAACTCCTTTCTTGCACTCGATCGGCTAGCGGGCCGCCAGGTCGCGGCCGGCCGCCAGCACCTTAAGGTTCATCTCGACGGCAGCGCCCTTGAAGCGCTTCCGGATCATGTGCTCTAGCGTTTCCAACTTCACGACGCCCGTCTTTGCCGCCACGGTCCCCAGGGCGAGGATGTTGACGCTCAGCTCGTTGCCCATATCGCTTGCGGTCTGCGTGAAGGCGTAGCCCGTGAAGTTGGGGGCCGTCCGGGCGTTCACGAGGGTGCTGTCGTAGAGGATCGGCACACCCTTGGCCGCCCAGGCCTCGTACTTCTTGGCGGCCTCCTCCGTCAGGGCGAGGATGCAGTCGGGCTTCTGGACCTGCTGGAAGACGATTTCCTCGGTGTCGATGATCACCTCGGCGAGCGACAGGCCCCCGCGGCTCGCGATGCCGTAGGATTGGGTCTGGACGACGTTCTTGCCCTCGAGGATCGCCGCCTCGGCCAGGAGGATGCCCGAGAGGATCAGGCCCTGCCCGCCCGTGCCGGCGAGGATCACTTCAAAATGATTGCTCTGTGTCGTCATGTGGTTGAGCCTCCCTTTTCAGCCTTTCTGCGCCCGGGCCTTGACGAGCTCGTACTGGGTGTTGAAGTCCGGGAAGTCCCTCGACACGAGCGTTCCGATAGCCAGGCGCTCGACGCGCTCGGCCTCGGGCAGGCGGCGATAGTCCTCTATGCCGATGGACCGGTCCCTCAGCCAGTGCAGCATGTCGGGGGTCTCCTTCATCTCGTTGTGGCGCCCGAAGTGCGTCGGGCAGGGGCTCACCACCTCCACGACGGAGAAGCCCTTCTTCGTCAGGGCCTCCTTCATGTTCTCCTTCATCTCCCAGCCGTGGTAGGGCGTGCAGCGGGCCACGTAGTTGGCCCCCGCCGCCTCGGCCAGGGCGCAGATGTCGAAGTCCCGTTCGGGGTTGCCGTAGGCCGTCGTGCTGGTGTAGCGCTGGGGAGGGGTCGTGCCCGAGACCTGGCCGCCCGTCATGCCGAAGTTCAGGTTGTTGAGGATGACGGCCGTCAGGTCGATGTTGCGGCGGCAGGCGTGGATGAAGTGGTTGCCGCCGATCGTCACGCCGTCGCCGTCGCCCATGATGGCCACCACGTTGAGCTTCGGGTTGTAGGCCTTGATGCCCGTGGCGTAGGCCAGGGCGCGGCCGTGGGTGGTGTGCAGGGCGTTGGTGATCATGTAGTCGTCGGCCTTGCCCGTGCAGCCGATGCCCGTGACGACGACCGTGTCCGTCGTCGTGTAGCCGAGCTCCTCGAAGGCCCGCAGCAGGGCCCCGAGCATGGTGCCGATGCCGCAGCCCGAGCACCACATGTGCGGGAGGATCCCGCCCTTGAGGTATTTCGTTCCCGTCGCGTGTGACACGCCCGCCTCCTTTCTATTTCGCACCGA
>Ga0209096_1004554_pt1 | contig 11085 bp, 9 predicted proteins | sample AD_UKC034_MetaG_FD_184407 | JGI IMG/M metagenome (GOLD analysis project Ga0209096, IMG submission 184407) | Active sludge microbial communities of municipal wastewater-treating anaerobic digesters from USA - AD_UKC034_MetaG (SPAdes) (version 2) | ecosystem: Engineered > Bioreactor > Anaerobic >...
GCGACACTGGTATTGACAGTCCTCCCTCGAGAATTAAAAGACCACCATCTGTTTTATCAAACAATTTTATTTTGTCAGGATTTGCCAGATAAGAATGATGTGTTCTCAAAAAGCCAAGCCCCTCCAGCACTTCCTCGTACTCCTTCAGGTTCCTTGAAACAAGTATCGGTGGATTATTGGTAAAATAAAACCTGGTGTAAGATCCCGCCGCCTCACAATACAATATATCAGACACTTTGATAAAATAGGTATTGTCAATATCCCTCAACACAATTTTACGGTCCTGGTTCTGAATGCCTGCCAGTTGCTGCATCAGAACAATGAGCTGCTCCTTCAGGCTATTGTTCTTAATATTGGTTACTGCTTTACCCACTGCTTTCTGTAATGCATCCGGATCGACCGGTTTTAATAAATAATCAATTGCACTGAATCGAAATGCATTAATAGCATACTTATTATGAGCTGTAATGAATATGAGTTGAAACCCAGGATCAGCCACTTGTTTCATCAGGTCAAACCCGGTACCATCACCTAATTCAACATCCAGCAGAACAATATCAGGACGATACTTACTGATCAGTTCCAGTCCCTTCTTTACACTTTCAGCCTCCTCTATACTATCAACGCCAGGACAAAATGATTTTAGCAATTGCTTTACTGCATTCCGCTGATTGGTTTCATCATCAATCAATAATACTTTCATGCTTATTACTTTTCAAATAATGCACAGTACACGGTAGTTATACTTCCGGTGCACAAGCTGTATCATTCAAATTTCGATAACATTGCGTCAATCAGCAAAAAAGTTCTTAACACTTCCGCTTTGCTTACTTGTGAACAGCTGCAGATATCACACCTTTTTTGGCAATTATATATTCAAAAACTGCACCCATCGATTTTCCGTGATCTCATGAAAATAAGAGATTTACTTTATTCCAAAATCTGTGTATTATGAAACAAATTATCTTACCCATTTTCTGCCTCTTCTGTATTGTAAACTCCCATGCGCAAGATGCCAGCTATGCTGGCCCGGCAAAAACCCAGGTAAAATCATTCTGGGGAAAAATTGAGATGATGAAGCAGGGTAAAAGCGTTAACTCATACCTGATAGGAGCAGCAAATCTTTTGAAAACCGTAAAGGAAAAAGATCCTTCCTATAACACCTCTGCTATGGAAGCTGAATTGAAAATTTTTCAGGATATGGTTGCAAAGCAAGAAACTGAGTTACAAAAACAAAATGCTGAAAAGAAAGCAGCAGGTGTAAAGGGGGAAGAAGAAAGAAATTATTTTGTTGATTTCTGGCAAAAAATAATCGGTGTGTATTCTTCCGGTAACAATATTGAACCCGGCATAACCGGGCAGGCATATTATGACAGAGTGAAAGCATTGAACCTTGCTGAATACTTCGAAAGAAAAGCAACTAACACAGGAGCTGAAGGTAAAAGTTTTATTGCCAAGATAGATCAGGTGCTTGCGGATTACGATAAATACCTTATCCGTTCAGATCGGTTGAAATGGAATGTTATCCAACCAATGACAGACAGCAGGGGGGCTTCCAATCCGCAAAAGAAAATGGCCTTACTGGAGCATGCAAAATATGAGTGTGAAGCGGTGTTGATACTTTCTCCCAACAATGAATCTTTTAAGAAAAAATTACAGGAAATAAATAAACTGCTGGGCAATGCAGAAGGAGAAGCATCCAGGTTTTTTACAAGCGACTTTCATAAACAAAATTTAAACAAAATAATCTGGAGCAGTAAGCCCCTGGTAATCGGCAAGGAAAGTGAAATGTCATCTTTTATTAAAACTGAGTTTAAGACCGGAGAATATATTTATGGAACAGTATACCTGGGAGTAAATGTTAATGAGGCTATGAATGGTAATACAAACCTGCGGGTAAGAATAAAAGTGGACGGAGGTACCGCTATTTGGGGAGGCGATTTATCATACTTTGAATTGCCATTAAATGCGCAAAACAATTCATATATCCAGTTCGCATTATTGCCCGATGCACAATGGCTGAAAGACAATTATGCTCCTTACATTGCTGAAGAAAACTGGACCATCTCTTACTTTTTAGATGAACTGGTTCGTGGAGGTGATGTAAGTCATGCTATTACCTGTGAACTGATCTTTCCAACAAATAAAATCGGAAATATTAAAAGTGAACTTTCCCTGGATCTGAACGATGGCATAACTGAGATTAAGGCCATGTCAGCCAAACTGCACAATGAGCTGATGGCCAGCAGGACATTGCCGAAAGCAGGAATGAAAAATACAACCATGGAACAGCAAATGGTGGCAGCATTAAATAACCTTGGATGGAAAGAACATTTTACAAAAGTCATTATTAATTCCCCCGACTGGACAATAAAGAAAAATGAACTGGGTGTTATTCTTTACCGTATCGTAAGTGCAGTTGGCATTTTTAAAGACCATAACGGGAAATGCATGTACCAGGAATTTACATTCCGCCAGGATTATGCAGGAAACGGAAAATTCGATAATACCATAAAGTATAACAGTTACGGCAGCAAAAGAGAGATTGGCTGTGATAAAGTAAAATAATCTGCAATCAATACTAGTAAATAAATAGACCGGAGCATTTAATGTACCGGCCTATTTATTTTTTTGGGGTGTTTGCATAGCTACTCTTGAACCACTGCCACAAATCAGGCAAAAAATGTCATATAATTCTTTACAGGAAGGAGGCCAAACTATCAGGATTTAATATCCTGCTTAAACAAAAGGGGCAGTCGGATCAGAACGGCTACTCCTCTACCCGCTGAATTATTACCAATACTGAAAGATGCTTTTGTCTTAAGCTTAATATTCAGTAGGTAAATCCTGTCTTTAATAATCTGGCTGGCTCTTGAAATATGCTCGTTATTATCCCTGGGCCCATTTATCAGTCCTTTACCGTTGTCGATAATACGAACCTCTAAATCCCTGCCTGACTTCTCAAACTCTATTTGAACCAGCCCGGTATAATCAATTCCTGCAAAGCCATGTTCTATACTGTTTTCAACGAAAGGCTGAAGAATCATAGAGGGGATTATTATTTCATCAGCATCAATTTCCTGGCTTATGGTTATTGAATAAGTAAATTTTTGTGGATTCCGGATTGTTTGCAGTCCGAGGTACTCCTCTAAAAATTCCTTTTCCTGCGCAATAGTTACATATTCCTTATAAGTACTTTCAAGGGTCTCCCTCATGATATGAGAAAATTTGGAGATATTGGTGGCAAGAGCTTTTCCATCGTTCTCTTCCAGTGCATATAACTGCAGTGATGTAAGTGCATTAAAAAAGAAATGAGGGTTCATCCGGGCCCGGTTCAGTCGTTGCTCAGTTTCAAGTATTCTCTGCTTATTTTTTAAGGACTGTTGACGAATGAAAAAACTAAGAGCTGTTAATCCTAATAAACAGGCTACTGCTAATAATAGGTAAAATCGTTTCTGTTGTGCAAGGCTTTTTATCTTCTGTTCATTTTTTTCCTGGCTGTACTTTCTTTCCAGTTCAGAAACCTCTTTTGCCTTTTCTACATTCCTGACACTATCAATAATAGTCCTTGCCATTTCTTTGTACTCATATGCTTTCTTGTAATTGCCGCTTTCTTTGCCTATTCTGGCTATCAAGTCGTAAACTTCTGCAATATAGGTCCTGTTATTAGCCAGTTTCCTGTAATGCAATGAAGAATCAGCCATTTTTGCAGCATTGATATAGTCTTTGAGTTCAATATAAATATCAGCCTTATCAAAAAAATTAGTCCCCAGCACATCATAATTCTGACTGCTGGTATATAGAAAGGAACTATCAAGAAATACCAATGCCTTTTTTAAGTCACCTCTTTCCCAGGCAATTCCCTCCAAATTGCTAAATGCAAAAGAAATTGAACTTTTTCTGCCGGTTAATCTTGCCAGGTGAAGCAGCTGATAACTAAATAGCTCTGATGAATCAAGACTGGATGAAGTTTTAGTATCCTGGTAGTGCCAGAGGTAACGTTTGGCCAGTTTAGCAAGCAGGTCAGATTTTTTTAACGTATCTTTTATTCTTTCCAAAAAAAATACCGCTTTTCTTGAATAGACTATCCCCTTGTCAGCCTGACCTGTCTGGTTAAACAATTGCGCAACCATAGTATAGCTAACACCAATTTCATGTGGGTTCCCGGATATTTCTGCTGCTTTGAGCAGTTTAAAGCTATACTCCTGTGCTTTGCCAAAGTCTCCTTTTGTATAATGCAATTGAGCCCAGTTCTTATATAGGCTTACAAAAACGCTGTCACTACACCCCGACTGTTTATATGATTTTTCAGCCTTCCGAAAATAAATTTCGGCTGTATCAAAATTACTTTCCTCTAAATACTCATTGGCTATCCATTCATCACCTCTTGCCTTGCAAATGATATTGTCAGATAATAATAACTGCCCGGAGAAAGGCCTGGCATTTGACCCACTCTGAATATGTTTATTTCTTAGCACATCATACTCCGGGCAGGAACAATCCTGGGAAAAAATTGAACTAAATTGAACCAGGAATATTACTAAGAGTAAGAAAAACCGGCTTCTCATTTCCAGAACATTAAGTTGGTATGCACTTAAAAATAAGTAAGGATTCTCAATGTTATGAAATTAATTATCCGTTTCTTCCAACAGTCATTCCACCCTAAATCGATTATAAACCAGTAACAGGCAATTATCATTTTCTTATGATCAATAAACAATCAATACCTGATTATCTTCTATAAAATACAGGTTAAAATACGATTCTTGTATAAAAAATATTCCCGCCGTGGCGGGAATATCGGAGGATAAGGAACTAATGATTAATGGCCCTTACTTTATCTTCTTCTATTTTGCTTGTTTCCATTTAGCAAGGAGTAGTTTTACAACCATCAATACCAAAAGTGCCGGAATGGCCAACAGAAAAATCGTCAATGCCGGGAAATACTCATCCCTGCCCATCATACCTGATTGCCATTTACTGACAACGTATGCCAGTGGATGATGAGAAAAAGTCAGGTATACTGCTGCAATCAGTATGCCCAGTGCTATACCTCCAAATACGGTATTCATATTGATTTGCTTTTTCTTACCGGATGTTGTCATACCAGGAATTATTTATGCTTAACAGAACTGTCATTTTTATTCCCGGGCTGGTATATCCAGATAGCAATAAAGAGAAATGCAATAACCATGTATACTTTCTTTGATAACCGTAGCCCATTCTTCTCCTCCAGTAAAGCAGCGGTCAATGATGATACAATAACAATTGCCAGAATTATCAGTCCTTTCTTTAGTTTTCCTTCTTTTGGCCAGAATTCATTTTTATTCATCCTGTAATTTTTTAGTCAACAATTACTTTACGTATGCGATGATTATTAAAATCGGCTATATAAATAGCGTTCTTATTAAAATCACCACAAACTGCTAAAGGAGTATCAAAAGCAGCACCGCTGCCGATACCATCCGTAACACCAGCATTATTCCCTGCTAAAGTGGTAACAACTCCGGCAGAAGTAATTTTCCGGATTCGATGGTTCATGGCATCACAAACATAAAGATTGCCGTTCCCGTCAACTGTTATACCAGATGGAAAATTAAAGCGGGCTGCTGTACCAGTGCCATCTACTGCACCCCCTGTACCGCTTTGACCTGCTATGACAGAACTAGCACCCGTGCTGCTGTACTTCATTACCTGGTGATTGCTGTATGTTGTGTAGTACAAATTGCCGCTGGCATCAAATACTAGCCCAAAAACCTGGCCTGGACTAACTAAAGTTGTTACTACACCTGCAGGTGTAACTTTCCTGATCAGTCCATTTAAATAATCAGCGACATATATGTTTCCGGCAGCATCTGTCGCAATGCCCAAAGGTTCTGCAAATCTTGCCGCACTGCCTGTACCATTTTGATTGCCAGGAGTACCATTGCCTGCCAAAGTGGTAACTACTCCGGTAGGTGTAATTTTCCTTATGGCATGATTCATCCTGTCACCAACATATAAATTTCCGGCGGCATCAATTGTGATACAATATGGCTGATCAAACCTGGCTGCTGTACCAGTTCCATCTGTAAAACCACTGGTTCCTCCCGCAAATGTGGATACCACACCTGCCGGGGTAATCTTTCTGATACGATGATTATCCCGGTCGCAAACAAATAAGTTTCCTGAAGCATCTTTTACAACACCACTTACTATATTAAACCGGGAGGCTCCTGCATTCCCATCGGCGTAGCCAATACTGCTTCCGGCGTAAGTAAGTACTCTTCCTGTCACTAAGTATTCGAAAGATGGTCCATTTACCAGTGTACCATTTTTTTCCACTTTTACTACCCCTGTTCCTGCATTTGCAGGTACTAAAGCTGTAATGAGTGTATCATTGGCCGATTGAATGGTTCCCTGCACATTATTGAAATAAACTTTCAGAACCGTAGTATTGGTACCAAAATTGGTTCCGCTGATGTTCACCACCGTATTCTTAGGCCCCGAAGAAGGAGTGATGGTTGTTACAGTTTGTGAAGGTGCGGGTTGCGGAACTGGTTCTTTATCCTTTTTACAGGAAACAAAAAACAAAGTACTGCTGAGATAGCAGAACAGGATTAATTTGATTTTCATACGTTCAGATTTGATTTTATGAATATTGGAATTTAACAATGCTAAAATATTCACCGTTTTTTCAGTCTTCATAGATGATTGTCCGTCGTTAGTCCCGGGTTCTCATCTGCAAAAAGATGGTTGATAAGTGATAAAAAATCCCCGGCTGAAAAACCGGGGATACTCATTGCATACCAAACTGCCTGTGCAGCTAAAATTTTTCATTTCAGGGCTGATACATACCTGCAAATGAAAATATATCGAAGTAAATGTTACAAGGCAAAAATATACAGTTGCTTATTGCTGTTCCTGTCTAATGAATATCTGCCCGGCAATATGTCACAATTGCAAGATGCTGAAGAATAAATGAAAGAAATGACGAAAATTATAGTGCATCCACTTTGGGCTGCAGGGAACTTACATGTTTAGAATTTAACGCTTTTAACTCATCTACCATTTGCTGCGCTTTCACTTTGTTTTTCTGGCTAATATAGATCAATACCAGGTAGTATCTTGAATTTTCATTACTTGCATTCAAAGAAATGGCCTTGTTTAAATTTTCAATGGCTTCTGTGATCCTGTTGACCTTAAAATAACTGTAGCCTAATTCCACAAAGGCAGCGGTATAAGTTGGTTCCTTTTCAATAGCCGTTCTGAGGTACGGAATGGCATCATTATATTTTCCCTGGCTATTCAGGCAAAAACCCATCCCAAAACAAGCCTTTCTTTCCGTTGGATTAATCGCCAGGGTTTTCTGATACCAGGTCTTTGCCAGTTCCCTGTCTTTTTTATTATCACGGTACACTTCTGCAATGCCGTTATAAGGCACATGACTTTTAGGGTCTATTGCTATAGCCTGGTTATAATAACTTATTGCTTCCTCATCCTCTTTTAATCTTGAACAGGCAAATCCAAGTTCAAGAAAAGTATTGATATAATCTTTTTTCAGAGAAAGTGATTTCAGAAGAGCAGTCTTCGCACTGACAAAATCTTTCTGAGCATTGTATGAAAATCCTTTTCTGTACCAAAACAAGTAATCAGTTATTTCTGTTTTTGCAGCTTCCTCATATTTTTTAAATTGTATGATAGCATTGGCATAATCTTCTTTTATATAGGCTATATACCCCAACTGTTTAAAAGCCAGACTATAATCCTTCTTCAACTGAAGACAACGGTTATAACAGCTAATTGCTGAATCTGTCTTATTGGATTTTTCAAATGCATATCCAAGTTCAAAATGAACTTTTGGTATATGGCCCCAGGCATTGCGTACATTGCGGAGATTTATAATGGCTCCCTCATAATCTTTGAGATCATTCTGACACCAGCCCCATTCATATCGGGCTTCAGTATAATCGGGTTTTATAGAAATAGCTTGCTTGAATTTATCGATTGCTTCTTTTATTTTCTTTTCATTTTTTAATTTCACTCCATCATTATAAAGGGCTTGTGCATCCTGTGCAGCACCAAAACTGACAAAGAACAGAAAAGAAATTATAGAAAGTACTGTAAATCTTGTTTTCATGCTACTAAGGTAGTTAATTATGAAAGTAAAGAAATACCGGCTGCAGGGTATTTACCGTATTTGTAAAACGAACATCTTATACATTTATTACCGGATAAGATTCAATGTACCTTTCATATCGGGTGTTCCATCAGTGAAATGAATGTAATAAACATAAGTGCCTGTAGGTTGCGGGATTCCTTTTAGGGTGCCATTCCAATCAACAGCCACTCCTGCTGCATGATATACCAGTTGCCCATACCTGTTGTACACATTAACGGTGGCACCCAGGTCGGGGTCAAGAAAAGGTATCTTCCAACTGTCATTTTTCCCGTCATTATTGGGGGTAAAAGCGGTTGGCACAAAAATACCAGCTACTACTTTAATCATAACCTGGTCCTCATTCGTACACCCAAACTGCGATTCAGCAGATAATGTATACAGTATATCCTGATCAGCCGTAGTAACCGGGTTAAGTACAGTTACATCACTCAAAAAATCAGGGGGCGACCAGTTAAAGGTTGGGTTCTCTCCCAAAACAGTGCCACCAAGTGTTGCCGGCCGGCCTGCAATAATCACTTTATCTGGCCCTGCATTGACAATGGGTTTGGGATGTGCATTCACAATAAGTATATTGGAAGCGATACGACAGGCAGTTATGGAAGCATTACCACTCTCCGCTACAGTAAGCCTGTACCAGAAATTACCTGCCAAAGATGGCTGGCGCAGATATGTAAGACTATTGGCTCCTGCAATATCAGTCCATATAGTGCCGGAATCGGTACTTACCTGCCATTGAAACACCGGTAAAACGAAGCCAGGTGATATACTAGCTGAAAAAAAATAGTTAGTTTGTTCATCAGTACAAACATCTATCGTATCATTAATGTTCCCCTGAATAACAGAGCTAAGTACAGGTCCGCAAGGGCGAAATGTAATATCATCCAGTGCAAGATCATTACCACCCCCACCCGGTGCATTATTTGTCATTCTCAATACAACATCAGGGTTGCCCGCAGTAGTTGTAAAAAAGAATCCATATTGTTCCCACAAAGGTTGTGCGGTAACACTAATTCCACCGGTATTGTATTGATTCAATATGGTACCAGATGGAGTTTCAATGCTAAATGTGATATCAGGCCTAATACCGCTGGCTGACAACAGTACATTCATTATCCAGGCAGAGAATTCATATGTAGTATTCGGGCAAAGACCGGTTACAGTACCTACGTAAAAATCTCCCGGTTGAAAAGAAGCATTTACCAGCATAAAAGCTCCATTACCTGTATGATCGGCATTAACTGTATGCCAGGCATTGCCAAAGCAGCCGGATGTAGAAGAAGTAATAGTATAAAAACCATCATTAGGACAAGAGGAAGATGTATAGTTATATCCTGGTGCAATAAAGCCAGAGCCGGAGTTTCCACCTGTGCCAAAAGTAATATTAACAACAGGATCCCCTAAACTGCCTGTACATAGTTGTGCCGCAGAAAAAAAACAACTGAAAATACCTGTCCATACAAAGAACATCCATCTCAAAAAAAATGAACGGGTTATGTTACTCACTGATCGTTTGTTTAAGCCTGTACAAAGTTAATCAATTACGTTTGCTTCTTACAGGTACTGGTTATCGACCAGCCATTGAGTAATACGCTTTAGTGTGAACTGGTTCTTATCAATACTGATATCTGCTGCGAGTATCTTCTCTTTCTGAGGAATAGGAACTGTCCTTTTGAGATTATCTTTCGCTGTAAAGAGTTCCATGTTCTGAGCATTGTTACCCCCGGTAAAGGAAACCTTTGCTACAACAACACCAGAAGGCAACATGAATTCATACATATCAAGGCCATTCTGTGAACCTGATGGCTTAAAACTGCCAATGATTTTTGAATTCTGCTCAATATTTTTATCCTGTTGCAATTTAATTGGCCAGGCCCTGTTGCGTGCTACTGTTGTATAGTTTACTGCAATAGAGGGACTTGCCCCTTTGGCAGCTATAAACTCTTTTACCTTATTATCATCAGTTTTATCATTAATAAGAATTCCGCTTCCTCCTATCAATTTTGCAAACGACTTCTCCTGACCTAAAGAGGACACTTTAAATATCCCTACCTGGTTAGCAGTTAAAAAAGTGACCCGGTAAAAAAGATAAGAGTTGTCATTCTTATCTGATTCAAATTCGGTGGCCGGGGCTGCGATGATAATTTTTTCTCCGGACAAAGAAAATACCTCAAATGATTTAGTAAGACCAAAATTCTGTTTAGTTACTTCCATTTTTGCATATTCCTTTCCATTAACCAGTATCATGCCTTTCTTGTAATCAATATCCTGTGCCACCATCCGGATTGACAACGACAGCAAAAATGTAATAATCAAAATTTTCTTCATATATCTTATTTTAAACGAAAGATAAAGCTTCTGTATTATCTCATTATGTTTTACTCATAAATTATTTCTGCCGGGTATATACTGATATTGCCTAAAAAAATATGACCATCTGTTAATGGTCATATTTGCAAATTATTCAGCACCCGAACTATTTTTTGAATCTCTTTTCTTATCCCGATCATGCACAAATACCAGTATTGTAATGATCAGAAATATTGCCCCTAATAATACCAATGCAGTTATTAATGTTGGATTCATAACCTTTGTTTAATAAATGAAAGAATAACGTATCTGGCCTTGCACATACCCCGATAATAAAATATGAAACTGGCAGGATCACCAAAAGTTATGAGTAGGATATATATGTAAGAGATAATCCCTGATTAAATATGAGAACCTCTTATTATATGAGCTTATTGAAGATAAATGATGTTGATGAGTAGTAGCAGACAGTACAAAATCCTGTTGTAGCAGGTTTTTCTGAACTACAACCTGCCAAACTATCGTTACGGGAGTATATAATATTTCCAGGTCCTTATTGGGAAACTGCTGCAATCTTTCTGAGAATTCCCTATCAACAGGTTTATGAGCAACTGGCG
>Ga0209096_1004556_pt1 | contig 11083 bp, 10 predicted proteins | sample AD_UKC034_MetaG_FD_184407 | JGI IMG/M metagenome (GOLD analysis project Ga0209096, IMG submission 184407) | Active sludge microbial communities of municipal wastewater-treating anaerobic digesters from USA - AD_UKC034_MetaG (SPAdes) (version 2) | ecosystem: Engineered > Bioreactor > Anaerobic >...
AGCCGAGTTCCTCGAAGGCCCTCAGCAGGGCCCCGAGCATGGTGCCGATGCCGCAGCCCGAGCACCACATGTGCGGGAGGATCCCGCCCTTGAGGTATTTCGTTCCCGTCGCGTGTGACACGCCCGCCTCCTTTCTATTTCGCACCGAGCATCACGGCCAGGATGTCCTGGGGCGTGATGATCGTCCCGTTGTACCTGTTGACCCGCCGCAGGTCCATGTCGGGGCCCACGGCCTTGCGGACCTCGCCGGCGATCTGGCCCGAGTAGTTCATCTCCGGCACGACGACCGTCTTCGCCCGCCGGCCCAGATCGGCCACTTCCTTGTCCGGGAAGGGCCAGACGGTCTGCAACTGCAGCACGCCGGCCTTGACCCCCTGCTTGCGGGCCTCGATGGCCGCGGCGCGCCCCGAGCGGGTCGTCGCCCCTAGGGTCACGAGCAGCACGTCCGCATCGTCCGTGTCGAAGCGCCTCGTCAGCACGATCTCGTCGCGGTGCCGGTCGATTTTCTCGTGGAGCTGCCTGACGCGCCAGGCCGCGTTGGCCGGGTCGTTGTTGCTGTATCCGTCGAGCCCGTGCATGGAGCTCGAGACGTGGAAGACGTATTCCCCGCCGTAGGCGGCAAGCGGCGCCACGCCGTCCTCGTCGACCTTGAAGGGCTTGTATTCGGCGGGAGGCCCTGCCGGGCGCTTGCGGTCCACGATCTCCAACTCGCCCGGTGCGGGCACCTCGACGCTCTCGCGCATGTGGCCCACGATCTCGTCGGGCATCAGCACGACGGGCACCCGGTAGCGCTCGGCGAAGTTGAAGGCCGTCACGGTCATGGTGAAGCACTCCTTCACGCTCGAGGGGCAAAGCGCGATGACCGACTGATCCCCGTGGCGGCCCCACCGGATCTGCATGATGTCCGACTGGGCCGGACGCGTCGCCAGCCCCGTGCTCGGGCCCGCGCGCTGCACGTCGACGACGACGCAGGGAACCTCGCCCATGACGGCGAGCCCCAGGTTCTCCTGCATCAGCGAAAACCCCGGGCCGCTGGTGGCCGTGAACGACTTGGCCCCTGCCAGCGAGGCGCCGATGACGGCGGCGATCGACGCGATCTCGTCCTCCATCTGGATGTAGACGCCGCCGAGTTTCGGGAGCTTTCTCGAGCACTCCTCGGCGATCTCCGAGGACGGCGTGATCGGGTAGCCCGCGTAGAACCTCGCCCCGGCGTAGATCGCCCCTTCCGCGATGGCCTGATTGCCCTGCATTAAGCGAATCTCTTTAGCCAATGTGATGTCCTTCCTCTTGTAAAGGTTGTTTCAAAATCTCCCTTCATCCCCCTTTTCCAAAGGGGGATGAAGAGGATTGTTCTTCTGCCCTATACCCGAGACCCGAACCCCGATACCCTGTTCTCAGCGTCTTCTCTTCTCCCACACCTCGGGGTTGCACAGGAACTCGGGCCGCTTGCCCTCGAGGGCCTCCAGGATTCCCCGCGAAACGTCCACGGCCATGTTCACCAGCGCCAGGTCCGTCATGGCCGCCATGTGCGGCGTCACCAGGACGTTCTCGAGACCGAAGAAAGGCAGGTCCGCGGGAGGCGGCTCCTGCTCGAAGACGTCGAGGGCCGCCCCGGCGATTCTCCCTTCACGCAGTGCGCGCAGCAGGGCCGCCTCGTCGACGACCCCCCCCCGGGAGGTGTTGATCAGGAAGGCCTCCTTCTTCATCAGGGACAGCTGCTTCCCGCCGATGAGATGGTGGGTTTCCTTCATGTGCGGGACGTGAAGCGAGACGAAGTCGGCATCACGGATCGCCTCCTCAAGGCTTCTTGCGCGGCACACGGCGAGCTCCCGGAACGCCTCGTCGCCCACGAGGGGGTCGAAGGCCTTGATGTCCATCTCGAAGCTGCGGGCCAGCTCCGCGAGCCTGCGCGCTATGCGGCCGAACCCGACGAGCCCCAGGCTCTTGGCCTTGAGCTCAAGGGTGCTGTAACCCATCTTCTGCACCAGCCCCGGCAGCGAGCCGGCAACCGCGAATTTCCCTTCCCGCAGGGCCTTCTCGGCGCGGTTGAAGTTCTTGGCGCAGTGCATGATCGCCCACAGGGCATGCTCGGCCACGGCGTTGGTGTTTGCCCCGGGCGTGTTGACCACCTGGATCCCGAGGCGGGTGGCGGCGTCCACGTCGATGTTGTCGATTCCGATGCCGTGCCGGCCGATCACTTTCAGGTTCTTGCCGGCATTCATGACGGCGTGGCTCAGGGGGGTGCTTCGAATGAGAAGGGCATCGGCGCTGCCGACGAGGGGCAGCAGGTCCGCATCGGAGGGCGAGGGTGCGATGACGATCTCCGCCGCGCTCTCCAGGATGCCGATCCCGACAGGCGAGATGCGTTCAGTCAGGAGGACTTGATATGTCAATGGCCGGTCTCCTTTCCCGTGCTTTCAGGTTTGTGACGGCCGAGCAGGAATCAGCAACAGGGATCAGCAATCTGAAATTTTGTATTCATGCGGCTTGATACACTCTGGAGCAGAAGGTGTCAAGGGTTTTTTTCGAACCGGAATATGCTGTATGTGTCTGATATAATTGAACATAAGTTAATGTGCAGGGCTTTCTTGACACTGTTAAAATAGCGCTTGCTTTCGATGCCGGCCCATGCTAGCAAGTGCCGATAATCTGAAATTTCAGACTTCATTACATGCCTCGCTCCAGTGAATTTCACGGGGCGACGCCCTGGAGAACTAAGACCGCAGACCTTTCGGCGGAACACGGGGGAGAAAGACCGGATGGCCGCAGAAGAGCAGTCCACGCTGATCGATGTGACCAACATCAACGAAAAGGTCTACAACTTCATAAAGACCAATATCATCAGCTACAACTACCCCCCCGGTTACAACCTGAACCTCAACCAGCTGAGCGAGCTTCTGGGCGTGAGCCCCACCCCCATCAAGGACGCCCTGTTCCGCCTGGCCGGCGAGGGGCTCGTCGAGATCGCCCCCCGCAAGGGCACCTACGTAAAGGATGTGACCCTCGAGGACATCCACGAGATCCTGCAGATCCGCATCATCCTGGAGACGGCCGCCGTGGAGGCCATCACCGCCTCCCTGACGGACGAGCAGGTCTCGCGGTTCGAGGAACTCTTCCGGCAGATGATCTCTTTCGGTGCCGGGGAGAGTGACGTGAACAGCTACAAGGCCTACATGGAACGCGACAGCGAGTTCCACCTGCTGTTTTTCCAGATTATGGGCAACCAGCGCCTGCTGAACATCTACCGCAACCTCAACGCCCACATCCAGATCGTCCGCTTCCGCCTCCTCGACCGGAGGGGTAAAAACGTCACGACCGACCGGGAGCATGCGGTGATTCTCGACGCCCTCCGGGAGCGGAACCCGGCCAAGGCCGTAGAGGCCGTGCGGAGGCACCTGCTGAGCCTCGATTCCGCGCTCACCGTTCTTCGGTCTCAACATCCGGGCGAACAGGCAGGGTCCGGGTCCAAGGGGACCTGAGACAGAGAACGCAAGTCAGGGCCCAGCCCAGAAGGGTGTCCGGGCGCGGCCCGCCGATGCATACAGAATACAAGGGAGAGCACCGGACGCCGCCCCCGAAGGGCCACCGCGAGGCGCGCGCCGGGCTGCGGAAGGAGAGCCCATGTCCGACCGGCCGGCAGAGATCCTGTCCGAGGAAAAGGCGACAACATTCGACGAGAGCAACCGCATCGTGCGCGGCCTGATAGCCGCGGGCGGGGCCGGCATCACCCTCTTCATCGTCTTGACGATGCTCTTCTACCCGCTGCCCGCGATGATGCAGCGGGCGGGCGTTCTGATGCTCAGCCTCTTTGTCATCTTCATGCAGTACCCCCTGTTCCGGAAGAGAAGAGCCCTGGCCTGGATCGACTGGCTCTGGGCAGCCCTCTCCATCGTCGTCTGCGCCTACGTCCTCTGGGACTTCGAGGATCTCGTCAACCGCATGGGCGACATGAACGACGTCGACAAGGTCCTCGGCACCCTGTGCGTCATCATGGTGCTCGACGCCACGCGGCGCGCCATCGGCTGGCCCCTGCCCATCGTCACCGGGCTGTTCCTGCTGTACGCCTACCTGGGGAACCATATCTCGGGCCACTTCGGCCACCGGGGCTACGACGTCCACCGGATCCTCAACCAGATGTACATGACCACCGAGGGGGTCTTCGGCATTCCGCTGGGCGTCGTGGTGACCATCGTCTTCCTCTTCATCCTGTTCGGCACCTTCCTGGAGCGAAGCGGCGGCGGGCAGTTCTTCATCAATCTCGCCGTGTCGCTGGCGGGAAGGCTCCGCGGCGGCCCGGCCAAGATCGCCGTCATCGCCAGCGGGCTCATGGGGATGATCTCCGGCAGCAGCATCGCCAACGTGGCCACCGTGGGGACCTTCACAATCCCGCTGATGAAGCGCGTGGGCTACCGCCCCGAGTTCGCCGGAGCCGTCGAATCGGCGGCGGCCACGGGCGGGCAGATCATGCCCCCCGTCCTGGGCGCGGCGGCCTTCATCATGTCCGAGTTCACCCACACGCCCTACCTCACCATCGTGATCCTGGCGATCGTCCCGGCCATTATGTACTACCTGAGCCTGTTCATGAACGTCCACTTCGAGGCCTGCAGGACGGGACTGGAGGGAATGCCCGAGGAGGAGATCCCGAAGACGTCCGCGGTGCTCGCCGACGGCTGGATTTTCATCTTTCCCGTGGTCACCCTCATCGTCGTGCTGACCCTGGGATACAGCCCCGCCCGCGCCGCCTTCTCGGCCATGGGCCTGCTCATCGTCCTCAGCCTGCTCAAGGCCTCGACCCGGATCGGGCCGAAGGTCTTCTGGGCGTCGCTGGTCGCGGCCGGGCGCAACACCGTCGGGATCGCAACGGCATGTGCCTGCGCGGGCATCATCGTGGGCACCGTCAGCATGACGGGACTCGGGATCAAGTTCGCCAACCTCATCGAGCAGATCTCCCAGGGGCACCTCATCTTCGCGCTGATGTTCACCGCCGTGGCCTCCCTGGTACTCGGCATGGCCCTGCCGACGACGGCCAACTACATCGTCCAGGCCTCCGTGGCGGCGCCGGCCCTCGTGGCCCTCGGCCTGCCGGTACTCACGGCCCACATGTTCGTCTTCTACTTCGGCGTGTTTGCCGACATCACGCCGCCCGTTGCGCTTGCGGCCTACACGGCGGCGGGCATCGCGAAGGGGGACCCCATGAAAACGGGGGCCATCGCCACGCGCAACGTCATCGTAGGGTTCATCGTGCCCTTCCTCTTCGTCTACCATCCGGGTCTGATCCTCCGGGGCCCGGTGGAGGACATCGTCATGATGATCCCGTCGACGGCGCTGGCCGTGATCGCCCTGTCGGGTTTCGTCGGGAACTACCTGCACCGCATCTGCGCGGTATGGGAGCGTTTCGCACTGCTGGCGGCGGGGATCCTTCTCATCACGCCCGGCTGGGTGACGGACCTCACGGGGCTTGCCCTTCTCGCGGGCGTCTACCTGTGGCAGCGAAAGACGGAGAAGGAGAAGAAAGCAGCGACCGAGCCCTTCGCGTGACATACGGGATGCGATAGGGTACAACGAGACGGAAGAAAAGCCCGGGGATGCCGGGCGGAAGAAAAACTCTTCAAAGGAGGTTTCACGGACATGCGGTTGAACAAGATGACCCTTTATTGCCTGACGGCGGTCCTCGCCATTGCGCTCGGCCTGCCCGCGGCCGGACATGCGCAGACGAAGAACATTTCCTTCGGGACGGGCGCCATGAGCGGCACCTACTATCCCCTCGGGGTGGCCATTTCGAAGGTCTGGACCAATGCGGGTATCGGCCTCAACGTGTCGGCCGAGGCGACGGGCGGCTCCGTTGAGAACGCCCGCCACATCAAGAACAAGACCATGGAGATCGGCTTCGTCGAGTCCCTGGTGGCCGACTGGGCCTACAAGGGCGAGGAGTACTTCAAGAGCGGCCCGGTGCAGAACATCCGAGGATTCATCGCGCTGTATCCCAACACGATCCAGACGGTCGTGAAGGCCAACTCGGGGATCAAAACCTACAAGGACCTCAGGGGCAAGAAGGTCGCCTGCGGGATCCAGGGCAGCTCGAGCGTCCTGAACATGAAGATCGTCCTCGAGAGCTACGGAATCCCCTTCACCGACATCAAGCCCCAGTACCTGGCCTACGGCCCGGCCATGGAGCTGCTGAAGGACGGGCAGGTCGACGCCGTCATGGTGGACGCTGGCGCTCCCAACTCCAGCATCATCGATATCGGCACGCAGCACAAGATCGACATCCTGTCGATCGACCGGGCGAACATCGACGCGATCGTCAAGAAGTACCCCTTCTTCTCGGCTGCCACGGTCATCCCCAAGGGGACCTACAAGGGCATCGACTATGACGTCGTGACGACGGGGTCGCTCGCCACTCTTTGCGTCCAGGCCGAGCTGCCCGACGAGCTGGTCTACAAGATGATCAAGACCCTCTTCGACAGGAAGGCCGACGTGGTGAAGGTTCACGAGAAGGGCAAGAGCATCGATCTCAAGACGGCCGTCAACGGCTTCTCGATCCCGCTGCACCCCGGCGTGGTCAAGTACTACAAGGAGAAGGGCGTCCTGAAGTAGGCCGCCGGAAGGGTTGTTCGCACACGTGATGTGATGACTGGAAGCGCGGGAGCGGTCCGCCCCGGACCGCTCCCGCGGCTGTTTCACCCGAATCCGGGCGATCGGCTCGGCAAAAAAACCCCCTCAATCCCCCTTTTTCTAAAGGGGTCTTGACTCCCTCCTTTTGAAAAGGAGGGCAGGGGAGGATCTGGATTTCGCTTCAGGAGGCCCCCTATGGACTTCAAACGACTCATGGCCGAACGCACAAAGGGGCTTTCCCCCTCGCCGATCCGCAAGCTCGTTCCCCTGATGCGCCAGCCTGGGATGGTGTCCCTGGGGGGCGGCTACCCGAACGCGAAGACCTTTGCCTTCGAGGCCATGGAGGTCGTTTTCAAGAGCGGCAGGCGGTTTTCCATCAAAGACAATGCCATGGACCTTGCCTGCCAGTATGGGCCCACGGACGCCCACGCCGAACTCAAGCCCCACCTCATCGCCTGGCACAGGGCGAAGGACGGCGTCGAGCTGAAGCCCGAGCAGGTACAGGTCCTCACGGGCGCGCAGGAGGGCCTGCACATCATGGCCTACCTCTTCCTCGAGCGCTCGGATGCCGTCGTCCTCTCCGAGCCCGCCTACCCGGGAGCCCTGGGGGCTTTCCGGGCCTTCACGGAGAACTACATCCCCGTCCCCATCGACGCGGAAGGGATGAAGACCGCCGAGCTCGAGACGATCCTCGACGCGCGCCGGAAGGCCGGGCAGGCCATGCCGAAGTTCATCTACGAGGTCCCCAACGGGCACAACCCGGCCGGCGTGGCCCTGTCGGTGGATCGCAGGCGGCACCTGCTCGAGATCGCCTCGCGCTTCGACCTGCCCATCCTTGAGGACGACCCGTACCAGCTGGTGCAGCTCGAAGACCGCGACCCTCATCCGACGCTGCAGTCCATGGACCGCGAGGGTCGCGTGGTGCGCCTCGACAGCTTCTCCAAAATCTTTGCGCCGGGCCTTCGACTGGGCTACGCCTCGGGGCCGGCGGAGATCATCGGGTACTTCCAGCTCTACAAGCAGGGTACCAACCTGCACACGAGCGCCATGGACCAGTCGCTGCTGACGGGGTTTTTCGCCAACCACTCCCACGAAGAGTTCCGGGCCCTCATCCGGGAGAACTGCCGCTTCTACCGGTCAAACCGCGACGCCATGGTCGAGGCCGCCCGGAAATATCTGCCCGCGGGGATCCGCTTCAATGTCCCCAACGAGGGCATGTTCCTGTGGTTCGAGCTGCCCGCGGGGTTCGACACGGACCGGATGGTGGAGATGGACGGCGTGGCCCTGGGTGTCCTGCTCGTCCCGGGCGTCGGCTTCTCGACGAAAGGGGGCCTGAAGAACTGCATGCGTGCAAGTTTCAGCATGGCCACCCCGGCCCAGATCGAGGAGGGGATGAAGCGCTTCGCGAAGATGATCGAAAACGAGAAGACAAGGCAATAGAGGGGGACGATATCCATGATCGCGTATTTCAACGGCAGCTTCCTGCGCAAGGAAGAAATCCGCATCTCGCCGGACGACCGGGGCTTCCTGTTTGCCGACGGGGTCTACGAGGTCGTCCGCGCTTACGGCGGCAAGCCCTTCAAGATGGCCGAGCACATGGATCGGCTCGTCTGCAGCCTGCGCGAAACGCGCATCGATTTCCCCGGCGTGGCCGATCTCGCCGTGGCCGGCGCGCAGCTCATCGCCCGCAACGGGCTGGAGACGGTGGACAGCATCCTCTACTTCCAGGTCACCCGGGGCGTGGCGCCGCGCAAGCACACCTTTCCCGATCCCCCCGTCCCCGCCACGACCATGATTCTCATCTCTCCGGCCCCGTCGTCCGCCGAGATGCGCGAGACGGGCGTGAGCGCGATCCTCGTCCCCGAGTTCCGCTGGACGCGCTGCGACATCAAGGCCATCGGCCTGCTGGGCAGCGTCCTGGCCGTCCAGCAGGCGAGGGAGAAGGGGGCCGAGGAGGCCATCTTCGTCCGCGACGGCGTCGTCACCGAGGGGACGCACACGAACGTGTTCGCTGTTTTCAACGGGCACCTTCAAACGCACCCGCTGGGCCGCTTCATCCTCCCCGGCGTCACCCGTGGCGTGGTGTTCGAGCTGTGCCGCAAACTGGGGATCGCCTGCAAGGAGCAGGCCTTCCGGGGGGACGAACTGAACCGGGCAAGCGAGATCATCATCACGGGCACCAACAAGGAGATCACCCCGGTTGTCCGTCTAGACGGGCGCCCCGTGGGCACGGGCTCTCCCGGTGTCGTGACGCGGCGCCTCCAGGCGGCGTACTCGGAGCTGGTCAGGGGATAAGGAAGCCGCAAGCACCAAGGCACAGGCCGCAAGGCAGGAAAGACAAGTCCCCCTCTTTCCCCCTTTTGCAAAGGGGGAGGAAGGGGATTTTTTAATAAAGAAGGTTGCCGCGTTCGTCGAAAGGCATGGGGGCGGGGTCGCCGGCGATCTCGATCTGGGGGTGGCCCTTGAGCTCAGGCAGGAGGGGCTCCGAGACCCGGATGTGCTCGAGGGCGAGCGTGTTGCGGATCCAGACGATGCGGCTCTGCGGGTGCCGCACGCGGGCGCAGGTCTTGAGCGCCAGCAGGACGGCCTCGCGGTCCGTGGGCATGTGGATGGGGATCTTCCCCGAGGCCGTCACGCCCGCGGTGATGCAGTTGATCCACGTCGTGTCGATGTCCATGGCCTTCACGGCCCTGTCCGTCGTGAAGTCGGCCAGGCCGATTCCCATGGCGCTCCCGCCCGATGCCTTCGACAGGTTCAGCACGACGATCCGCTGCACCTTGAGGGAATTTTCCCGTTTGAAGAACGGCGAGCTCGAGCGCCCCGTGATGTTGGGGTCCATCCCCGAGCCGCTGATCTCCTTGCCGATTTCGTGCACGACGAGCACGTCGATCTCGCCGGGGATGATTCTCGGCATGAGCGCACGGGCCTCCTTCAGCAGGGCCGGCTCCCGTCCGATCATGTCTTCGCCCCAGACGATCTCGAAGCGGGCCGGCCGCTCGTATGCGTTCTCGATGACGGCCAGCCCGAAGAGGATCGGCGCCTTCTCCAGGACCACGCGCCCCAGCTTCGGCAGCAGCTCCCCGAAACGGTCCATGCCGCAGGAGTGGAAATCCGTGGCTCCGCGGTGCTTGCCCAAACCGACGGCGACCATCTTGAGAAGCCCGCTCTCGTAGTCGCCCGTGAAGGCCGTGTGCGGCTTGATGCGATTGATCACGACGATGCCGTCGGACCCCATCGCCTCCCGGTCCAGCCACACCGGCGTGCCGTCCTCGAGGGAGCCCGCCTGGACGGTCTCCATGGACGAGACGACGGGCACCCCCACGGTCTCCTCGGTGATCCCGAAGTGTGCCAGGATCTTTCTCTGGCCCTCGGCCGTCGCACCCCCGTGGCTTCCCATGGAGGGGACGATGAAGGGATTCGCTCCCAGGCGCCGGATCTCGTCGACGACGGTCCGGGTGATGCGGTCGATGGCGTGGATCCCCCGGCTTCCCACGGCCACGGCGATGCGGCCGCCCTCGCGGATGCGGGAGGTCCTGCCGTCGAGGCGGATGAGCCGCGACACTTCTCCGGAGGTATCTGCGATCTGCTCGTCGGGGAATTTCTGGCGCACGGGGACCATGCGCGGCAGGGGCAGATCGAGTCCGCCTTCAATGATCAGGGCCATGGACGCGTTCCTGGAACCGTTTCGGGAAACCTAGCACACAACCATTCGATTGTAAAACGCACCCACCCAACCACAGCCCCCTCTTCAATCTTCCTCTCCCCCCGAGAGAGAGAATTGTGATGAGGGGGACAATCCCCATTCCTTATTCCTTGTTCACCCGATACCTTCTACTCAGCGCTTTGTCGCGACGACCTGCTCGAACCAGCGGAACGTCTCGTCGTCGGCAACCCCCAGCTTGCGGGCCGAATCGGGCGTGAACGTTGCCCAGAGCCCCGTGGCGCGGGTGCAGATCTCGCCTGCGTCGTTGGTGATGGTGCCCTCGGCTACGACCTCCCGCTCGCTGCGGACCTCCAGGATCCGTCCCTCCACCTTGAATTCGCGGCCGTGCGGCACGGGCTTGAGATACTCGATGGTCATCGTCTTGGTCAGGATGAAACGCCGAAGGAGGTAGATCATGGTGCGGCCCATGATCTCGTCGAGAGCCGTGAAGAGGATGCCGCCGTGGACCAGGTTGCTCCAGCCGCAGAGGTGCGGGGGCACCGTGATCCACGAGGCGACCGTTTCGCCGTCGGTGTAGAACTGCATCCGGAGGCCGTGCGGGTTCGCGGGCCCGCAGCCGAAGCACCTGTTGTCGTCACGGTTGGGGAGAAGGGTGTAGCCGCTCTTGTCCACTGGTTGTCTTTCCTTTCCAAAGTCACATCTCGCCGGCGAGCTTCGGCGTCGTCACGGGCGGGCGGCGGTTCTTCGTGCCCTGCTCGTAGGCGTAACCGATTTCGATGAGCAGCCCCTCCGTCCAGGGCCGCC
>Ga0209096_1004557_pt1 | contig 11083 bp, 8 predicted proteins | sample AD_UKC034_MetaG_FD_184407 | JGI IMG/M metagenome (GOLD analysis project Ga0209096, IMG submission 184407) | Active sludge microbial communities of municipal wastewater-treating anaerobic digesters from USA - AD_UKC034_MetaG (SPAdes) (version 2) | ecosystem: Engineered > Bioreactor > Anaerobic >...
AAAGCGGCGGGTTTAGAACGCATTTTGTGGTTTTGTCCCTCTTGCGGCGCTTTTCGCTCCTTGTCGATTGATGGGGATACGGCGAAGTGCCGTGTATGTCGATCAATCTATACTGTGGACGATTACGGATTTGTGAACGGAAGTACGATCGCCGAGTTATTGTCGCAACAAAAAGGGTTTCTCTCTGATTATCTGCTTGCGCAAGAGAATGTCTCCCTCGGACCGGTCGACCTTTTTATCCGAAAGAAAGGGGAGCTTCGTTTTCACAGCCGGTATCGGGCCCTTCTATCCTTGCATTTAGACGGGATTCTTATCGAACCGGAGAAACAGGGCCCCGTCCGGGAGGAAAATGAGGCGGCGCTGATACCGACACGCTTTTACTATGAACGAATTAAGAACCAAGTGGGTTTTCAGAAAACGATGCTGGAATTCGCCTACGAAGAGGAGATCGTTCGCTTGCGGACTGATGATTCCAGTCTTTTGATCCTGAAAGCGATCGAACAAAAAAAGGGAGGCGTTTCATGTATTGGACTATGATCGACGATATCGTCTATATCTTTCTGTTTTTTGCCGCGGCAATGATACTCAAACGAGTGGTCCCCTTTCTCCGGAAAGCCATTATACCGAACTCTATCCTTGCAGGTTTCATCGGGTTTATCGTTGGGCCGAATGTGCTCAACTGGATTCACTTTGATGTCGAAACGCTGGGTCAGATGATCTACCACCTAACCGCCATCGGGTTTATCGCCCTGAGCCTGCGGAAAATCGCGCGCCAAAAAACTAACCTCCAATTCGTCAACACGGGGATGATCATCGTCGCGACTTACCTATTTCAAGGGATTATCGGCTTTTTGTTCTTTTGGGGATGGCACGGGATAGAAACGCAGGTGACACCTATCATAGGTTATCTGATACCGATGGGGTATGGCCAAGGACCCGGACAAGCCTTTTCAATAGGTACGCAATGGGAAGGATTGGGGTTAGCCAACGGCGGCGCGATCGGGTTGGCGGTCGCGGCGGCCGGTTTTGCCTGGGCGACGATCGGCGGCATCTTCATTCTCAATGTCGTGTTGAAAATAAAGAAGAAGAAAGAGCCGGTCCAGTTCATTGAAAAAAAAGCAGTTCAAGTCCAAGACTTCGAGTTTTCCGATATTGACGGATTAACCGTGCAAATCGTCATGATCGTGTCCGTTTACATGATTGTTTACGGTATTCTTTTTCTCCTCACACGGTATGTCTTGGATTCGTTCCCGATCGGCAAAACACTAGGACCGGTGCTCTGGGGATTCCATTTCGCATTTGGAGCCGTCGCCGCGGTTCTTTTCCGGAAAGTGTACGAACGATGCCACGAAAAAAAGATCGTTCACGAGAACTACCTGAACGATTTTTTGCTCCATCGGGTTGCCGGCGGGGTTTTCGATTTCATGGTAGCGGCTTCGATCAGCGCGATCGCGCTAAGAAAGATCACCGATGTTCTGTTGGCGCTCTTCGTCATATGCTTCGTCGCCGGCGTCTTGACCTATTTCTTCGTTGCATGGCTTGTGAGGAAAACGATGAAGGAAAAACAACTCGAGAATACGTTGGCCTTGTTCGGGAACCTCACCGGCACCATCTCTACCGGAATGGCCTTATTACGAGAGGTAGACCCGGGTCTCGAATCGGGGGCGTCGGACAATCTGGTCTTTGGCAGCGGAGTGGCCATCTTTGTGGGGATACCGATGCTGCTGGTGCTGTCCTTACCCCCCTTTGTCCTGTCTACGGGGAACCAAGCCTACTATTGGTATGCCTTTTCACTAATGGTGGCCTTTTTCGTCGGGATGTTCATTTTTTGGTTTCGGCCTCGTTTTAAAAAGAGTACCTAAAGACACGCGTCAATCGCATTTTAGATACAGAGGAGGAAGGTTATGTACACAATCGTTCTGCTAAGACATGGGGAGAGTATCTGGAACAAAGAGAACCTTTACACGGGTTGGACCGATGTCGATCTCTCGGAAAAAGGGGTTGAAGAGGCCTCCGCCGCAGGGAAGATACTGAAAAAAGAAGGGTACGTTTTTGATCTGGCGTTTACGTCCGTGTTGAAACGGGCGATTCATACCTTACATTTTGCTTTAACCGAAATGGATCGCTTGTGGATACCGGTCGAAAAATCCTGGAGATTGAACGAGCGTCATTATGGCGCATTGCAGGGGTTGAATAAAGCGCAGACAGCGGAAGAGTTTGGAGAACAACAGGTCAAACTCTGGCGGCGAAGTTATGATGTCCCCCCCCCTGTCCTAACGAAAGAGGATGCCCGTTACCCGGGAAAAGACCCGAGGTACCAGGATCTGGACCCGAAAGTGATCCCGCTTTCGGAATGCTTAAAAGACACGTTGGAGCGTGTTTTACCATACTGGCACGATCGAATCGCGATCGAAATCAAGAAGAACCGAAAGATACTCATCGCAGCGCACGGGAACAGTCTACGCGCGTTGGTCAAATACCTCGATCAAATTCCTGATGAGGAGATCGTCGAACTCAATATTCCGACCGGCATTCCCCTTGTTTACGAATTGAATGAAGACCTGACGCCGATTCGCCATTACTATCTGGGAGATGAAGCGTCCGTAAAGAAAGCGGAAGAAGCGGTCAAGAACCAAGGCAAAGCCAAAGATTAAGTAGGCGGGACAAAAGCAGCCTTCCCGCGCGCAAGAGCCGTTCTGTTCACCCATCAGCGAAACTTTGTTTTTCGTCATTCCGAGGTCGCCAGGAAGGCGACTTGGCGACTTTTCCTCAAAGAGAGAACTCAAAGAGAGAACTCAAAGAGAGAATTCGATCAATTGACAATTACCGTCAGGCATGGTAGAATACAGCACGTACGGCAGGGTGTGTAGCTCAGTGGGAGAGCGCTTCCTTGACACGGAAGAGGTCGAAAGTTCAATCCTTTCCACACCCACCAAAAAGGGCCCTGAATAGGGCCCTTTTTTTATCGTTATTTTTCCCCGAGGATTAAACCCAGCAGATACTCTTTTCGGATCGGGACTTCCCGAACCCGTTTTCCGATCGCGTCGGAAACCGCGTTGGCGATCGCTGCCGGAGTGGGTATTAAAGACGGTTCCCCGATGCCTTTCGCCCCGAAAGGCCCTTTGGAGAAGGGCTCTTCCACGATCGAAACCTTGAAGATTTCAGGTGTTTCGTGGATCGTCGGAATGGTCAGCGTGTTGAAGTTATCGCTGACGATCTTTCCCGTTTCGTTTACTTTCAGGCTTTCGAAGAGCGCATAGCCCATTCCCTGGACGAAACCGCCGTGTATCTGACCGATCACGCCGTCCGGATTAAGCGCTTTCCCCACGTCGTGAGAAGTGTAAACCTCTTTTACGGAAACTTCCGCCGTCAGGCAATCCACCTCAACAACGACAATTTGAGAGGCGAAGGAATAGGTGATATAAGCTTCTCCGAATCCATTTTCGGGATCCCAAGTCAGTCTTGGGGTTTGGAACCAACCGGTCGCGGAAAGACCTTTATTTTTCTTGATAGCGAGGCCGGCCAACTCTTTAAAAGCGATCGGTTTCTGGCTTTCAGAGTCTGTGAAGACTCCGCCGAAGTAGCGGATGTTCTGAGGCAACACCGTCATTTCCGAACTATACAGCGCGTAGAGCGTTTTCAGTATTTCTTTGCATGCGTTCATCACGGCGTTTCCGCTGAAAATCGTGGTTCGGGAAGCCACTGTCGGCCCACTGTCTGGCATGAAAAAGGTGTCTGTTTGGTAGACGCGCATCTTGTCGATCGGCTGTTGTAAAACTTCTCCCGCAATCGCAGCGATCACGGTCTTTGCCCCTTGGCCCATCTCCGTGCCGCCGATGTGGATACTGATGCTCCCGTCCGGCAGGACGTTAACGAAAGCGCCGCTCGCGTCCAATGCTTGACCCATCGCCCCTAAAGCGACTCCGTAGTGGATATGGGAAATTCCCGCGCCGCGTTTGATATGTTTATGTTCTTGGTTAAACTGGGTAATACGCTCTTTCAACTGCTCCCACTGGGAGAGCCGTTCGACCTCTTCAAGCGTTTTTTTCGCTCCGACGGATTCGGGAAGAAGATGCCCGGTGGGAGTGATTTTTCCTTTTTCGAGCGCATTGATCTTTCGCAGGTACAGACGGTCTTTTTTCAATTTATCGGCCACCTCGTCCATAATCCCTTCGATACCGATGAAAACCTGAGGGGATCCGAAACCGCGGTAGGCGCCGCAGGGGACTTTATTCGTATAATGACCGTAGACGTCCACGCGCACATTGGGGATCTCGTAAGCGCCCGCGGCGTGAACACTCGAACGCCACAAAACGATTGGAGACAGGGTGGAATGGCCACCGATATCCGCATGCGCCTCCACCTGTATGGAACGTAGGCGGCCGTAATCAGCGATACCGACTTTGTAATGGCTCTTGATCGGATGCCGTTTACTGGTCCATTGTATATCTTCTTCTCTGTCCAAGACCAGTTTGACTGGACGATGCAAATGATAGGCGGCTAAGGCGACCGGTATCGCAAAATAGGTCGGTACTTCCTCTTTTCCGCCAAAAGCGCCTCCCGTAACCGATTGGATGATACGTATCCGATTGATGGGAAAGGCGAGGGCGTGGGCGACGCCGTTCTGCACATAATAAGGGCATTGCATCGATCCAAAGACTGTCATCACATTGTCTTGATCATAAAGGGCAATCATGCCCTGCGTTTCCAGATAGGCGTGCTCCTGGTAGTCCGCGAAAAAATCTCCTTCGAAGACATAGTCGCAAGAACCGAACATCGTCCCTGGATCCGAATCCCCTTTACGCACCTTTTGGTGAACGGCAGGCACGTACTTTCCCCCGATTTGGAATTCACGGATGCGCTCTTCCAACGATAAAACCGGTTTCTTTTCCTCGACGACGATCGTGACCTTTTCAGCCGCGCGCACGGCCTGTTCCTTGGTTTGAGCTACAACGAAAGCGACGTAATCGCCGACGTACCGAACCTCATCCCCGGGTTTGAGTAAGATTGGATAATCGGGTACCGGTTCCCCCATTTGATTGACACCGGGTATGTCTTTGTAGATTAAAACAGCCAGTACCCCTTCCGATCTTTGGGCTTTTTCGATGTCGATCGATTTGAGAACCCCCGAAGCAATTCGAGCCGTTCGGATCACCAGATAGGCCATATCCGAAAAGTGTAGGTCGTGTACGTATTTGGCGGTACCCAGCACTTTCTCGACTCCATCCGAGCGTACTAACTGTTTCCCGATCAGTGTGAGTGGATTTTCTTCCATCGTTATTCTCCCCTCAATCAAAGATAATCCGTGCCAATAAATCTTTGAAACCCAATCGCAATAATTGGATTAGAAAGTCGGTCTTGGATTCATCACGGCTTTCCAAAGCGATGAACAGGCGCTTTTCCTTAAAAGAAACCGGAACCGTATACAGAACCGCGTCTTTTTCCGGAAGATAATCTATCCAGATTTCTTCGGTTTTATCATTGAAGTGTTGAAGCAGTTTTTCCTGTATCAAAGGTTCTGTCTCTTCCGGAAGGAGTATGCGTTTGTCTTCATTCGAGAAAAGCAGATAGAACCCGGAGATTTGAAATTGGTTCGCTAAAAAATTTCCGGCGGTTTCGTAAAAATCGGATAAACCGATCGTTTTGCGGACCTCGACGTACAGTTCGTTGACCTTCTGGAATGTTTTCATCACATTTTCATAGGTGTTCTCGAGTTTTTTGATCTCAGAGCGATTGAAGTAGTCGTGAAGGCTCAGCCCCGAAAGAACGTTCAGCATCTTCAAGAACTCGTAGTCTCCGGAAGGGAAATGTTCGAAAAGGAGTAAGGAAAGCACATCTCCATCGCCTGATCGGAGAATGGTCGCCAAAGTGGGATATCTTCGCTCCTTTTCCAATACCGCCAAGAGGTCTTCAGCGTTTCCAAAATCGTCGATGAAGGCCTCGCGTTCCGTTTTTTTATCCAGGTGATAGACGTCCCAACAGGACACGAATTTTACATAAAGCGCCGGGTACTGGTCATTTTCGGGAAACGGCCAGAGAATCTGACTCCAGTTTTTCTTGTAATAGGGCAACACGACAGACGGCTGGAAAAGCTCATGATACATGTCTTGGATGACATTGATCTTGTCGCTGACGGACTCCTGCGCAGATAAGTATTGAAAACCCTTAAAAAAAGACAGGAGTTGAAAGTTGGACTTTTCGACCGCTTTCTCTTTAAGCTCGACTTCTTCTTTAAGCATATAATATTCGATGATTTTGGAGATCACCCGGGTCAACCCCTCGAGAATCGATTGGTCGCTTTCGCCGTAGGCTTCGTTTTTTCCGGCGATGATGACGTACTGAACCACCTCTTCCATAATGATCGGAATACCGTATAATCCGCGGAAATCGCTCAGCTGATTCCATTCTGGAAATAACGGGTTCTTCTTCAGGTCAACCGGAAAAGAGAAATCCAAAGGGTTGGCGTTTGCGTGTGAGAATTTCAGTTGAGCAGGGGGAACGGATAGACCGTGCGTGCGCAACCGTTCGTATCCGTTGTCTCCTCGCCGGTAAAGAACGGTGAAGCTCAGCAAAAGCTCACCCATGGCATCGTTTAGGGCGCCGATCATCTCTTCCCTTTCGACGGGTTCCAGGATCGTGTTGAGGATGGTTTCGATCCCGGTGATGCTGTAGACAAGTTTGGAGATCGTTTCACTCTGTTTTTCAGAGGTACGATAGAGTTCTTGAATTTCCAGCACCTTCACCACGGTTTGGAGAGCGGGTCCTTCGACCGGAATCGAAGACAAGAGCAAGGTATCCGTTCCCATGGGGTAGGCCAGGTAATCGGCCGTTTCCCGTTGTATCTCTTCGGAAGAAGCGTAGAGGTATTGATGCGGCACATATCCGCGGGAATCTTGAACGACCCAGCTTCCGCTTTCCGTTTTCGTCAGAATTAACCCGGACCCGTCCTGATGCTGGAAAAGATAGTTCAAGACTTCGGTGAAAATCCTCGGTGTGCCCAGATACTGTATCAGATTATCCATTCCGCCACCTCTTTTCGGTTCGCACGAATGCCATTCCCGTGCGCTATCGGCTAAGGATCTCTTTGGAAATGCGGTTTTGCTCTCTGATTAGATCGTCCAATTCGACACCGACCAAACGGCCGTCCCGTACGATAATTTCACCGTTGATCACCGAAAGGTCCACACCTTTCGCGTCACACAAGACGATAGCGGCGATTGGGTCGGACAATCCGCCGGCGAATTCGACGCGGTTGACGGAAAAGCCGATGAAGTCAGCCGCTTTTCCCACTTCCAGAGAACCCAATTCTTCTTCTCGTTTCAGGACGCGCGCTCCGCCATAAGCGGCGCAATCCAACGCTTTTTTAACCGCCATCGCGTCTGCCCCTTTCGTTACCCGCTGCAACAGCAGACAGTTCCGCGCCTCTTGAATCATATTCCCGGTATCGTTGCTGGCGCTGCCGTCGACCGCAAGCGAGACGCGTATTTCCGGTTTTCGAAGCATTTCCACGATCGGCGCGATACCGGATCCCAGGCGCATGTTGGAAGTCGGGCAATGAGAAACTCCGACCTGGTGCTCGGCGAACTTTTCGATATCGGGCTCGCTTAACCAAACACAATGCGCGAACCAGGCATAAGGATTCAACCATCCCCACTTTTCCATCAAGGCGACGGGAGTCAATCCGAACCGTTCAAGGCAGTACCGCTCTTCATCTTGCGTTTCGGCCAGATGCGTGTGGACGAGCACGTTTTCTCTCATCGCCAGATCCAGGGTTTCTTGCATCAGGCGTTCGGATACGGAGAAGGGGCTGCAGGGCGCTAAAGCGATACGGAGCATGGCCTTGGGTTTGGGGTCGTGGTAGGTTCGAATGACGCGGATTGATTCGGAGAGAATCTCTGCATCCGTCTGCACTACGGAATCCGGAGGCAATCCGCCATCTTTTTTACTGAGCGACATACTGCCGCGGCAAGGATGAAAGCGGATACCGGTTTCCTTTGCCGCCTGGACCTCCACATCAAATAGATGGTTCTGATTGGAGGGGTAAAGATAAAACATATCGGAGGTCGTCGTGACACCGGACAGCATCATCTCGTAGATACCGATCTTTGCTGCGGAAGCGACCGCCCGGGCGTCGATATATTTCCATCGTTCGTATAAAAAGGTCAACCAATCGAAGAGCTTGGCGTCCTGAGCGCCCTTTACGTTTCTGAAAAGGCTCTGATATAAATGATGATGGGTATTGACAAATCCGGGTATCACGATCATGCCGGAGCAGTCGATCACCTCATCCGCTTGAAGGGAGTCGAGGGGGAGGTCCGTTCCGATGGCGGCGATCGTGTTGTCCTCGACGAGAATAGCGGCTTGAGTCCATTCTGTCTGGTGTCGATCGAAAGTCCCGAGCACTTCGATGTTCTTGAATAGTTTTTTCATTCTCTATCTCCTGATATCGAAAGGTTGGGCTGCCCTTCTACCGCTTTTTCGGGAAGCGCTTTAGGTGAATCCGGCTATAATTATAGCATATTTGCAAAGGGGGTTTTGCTCTAAAAAAAGCCTTACCCGCTTGTGCTATAATTTATCGAGAGCGTAACGAAAAAGAGGCGAGGATCATGACAACCAGATCTCATGAGAGCTTTCATTCTCCCGAAACACTGCGATGGTTGCTGGAGGGGGATGTTTCAGTCCAGTACCAGACTCTTCGCGACCTGATCGGAGAAGAGCGATCGGAAATTCAAGAACGTATCGGCGCCGAAGGGTTTGGGGCACGGTTTTTAGACAGAAGAAAACCAGACGGGCATTGGGGAAACGGGTTTTATAATCCCAAATGGGCTTGTACCCACTACACGCTGTTGGATCTTAAAAACATCGGGTTTCCCCAGGAGCATTCGCTCATACAAGAATCGGTAAAAATGGTCGCCGACACATTGAAGGACAAAGATGGCGGCATCAATCCCGCTCATACGAACGGGAAAAGCGATGTGTGCATCAACGGCATGTTTCTGAACTACGCCTGTTACTTCGGAATCGGGGAAAAGGCCTTGAGTTCCGTGGTCGACTTTATCTTGTCGCAACGGATGAAAGACGGCGGGTTTAACTGCCAGCTCAACCGGTCCGGAGCTTCGCACAGCTCTTTACACACGACCTTATGCGTTGTTGAAGGCATCGCTTCTTACGCCAAGGAAGGGTATCCGTATCGTTTGGGGGAGTTGCGGGAAGCGGAAGTGTCCAGCCGACAGTTTATATTGATGCACCGTTTCTATCTTTCAGACCGAACCGGTCAGGTAATCAGCGACAAATTCCTGAATTCCCCGTTTCCACCGCGTTGGTTTTATGATATCGTTCGCGCCCTTGATTATTTCCGATCCATTCGGCATCCATTCGATGAAAGGATGGCGCCTGCTTTGGAAATAATTAAAGGTAAACAGCGCAAAAACGGGCGATGGAATGCCGGATCCAAACATACGGGAGCGATCCATTTCGATATGGAAGAGCCGCGAAAGCCTAGCCGGTGGAATACGTTGCGGGCTTTGAGGATTTTGGGTTTCTACGGCGCGCATTCGTAGGTTTTGAGCATTTGGATCGTGCGCCCAAATGCCGCTCATACCGCGTTTTGGTTTTTTTGGTTATCCGAAGCGTGAGACATCTGGTTTTTTAAGGCTGGTTGCGTGAAACCGAGACGCCCGATTTCCCGGGGCGTTATCTTACGGGAAAAGCCGTTCGGACAGACGTTTTTTAAGGAAGGCTTCCTGACAGGTATAAACGCAGGGTTTGAATAGATTGCCATCGTTTTCGTTGAAATTCTTCACGAGACACATCCTACAATACCTCTGAGCCTCACAACTCACACATTGCGGAAACGAAGACCATTTTAGGTTTCGGAGGGTTTGGAGCGTCTCCGAACGTGTCCATAGATCGCGAAGTTCTTCGCGAATCGTGCCGATCCGGTATCCTTGCCAACCCGAACAGGGGTAGTATTCTCCCGTTGCGGAGAGGCCCATTGACATCATTATTCAGAGTATGAACACCGGAAATACTTTTACGCACACGTTTAAAATCCTCTATTCCGTTACTTACCCACGCTTAAACCTTTCATCACGAACTCCAACAGGTGTTCCACAAGTTGAGGGAAGTAATGAAACCCGATCTCTTCCTTATGCGTCTCGACGGTAATGATCGCGGTAAACAAGGCCATGATCATATCGGCATCGATATCTTTTCTCATTTTTCCCTCTGTTTGCCATTTTCGAACGACATCAAGGAACGTGTCGTATAAAAAGTCCATGCCTTCCATCCCATTTCGCTTCCGGAAATTTTGTTCTATTTTTGCGAATACCTCCCGGTTGTACCACTCCTTCAAAATGGGATGGTCGCTCATCCCTTGCAGATTGAGCATGAGCATTTGTTTGATCACGTTAAGGGGTTCCGCCTCCATATCGGTCGCGCGGATGATCTCTTTCTTCAGCTTCAGGTTTTCTTCCAGGTATATTTCCATAAACAACGCATCTTTTGAAGAATAGTAGTTGTAAAAGGTTCCGGTCCCCAAATTTGCCAATTTCATGATATCGGCGATATTCGTGTTCTTATAGCCTTTCTCGATGAACAGCGCCTTGCCGCATCGGCGAATCTCCGATCTTTTGTCCAACGGTGGATCCCTCCTAAAGGTTTCTTCACATGGCTAAAAAATGGCGTTTTCGTTCGTCCACGGTCGTTTCATTGTTTTTGTGGGGTCTTTCGGTAAATAGAATGAATATATTATTATTCATTCATATTCTATCATTTATGCTTCTAATTGTCAATCTCGAAGTATGATCGGCCGGGCGCGTTCGAGATTGATTGCGCCTGTTTGCGATGCGGTGGCGGCCATCGTGATATAATGATGGTCAGTTCAGTCAAAAGAGGGATACCCGTGGATACAGTCAGGAGAGTATTTTTGGACGAATCGCAGATGGAAATAACGTTGATCGGAACGATGCACGTATCGCAGGATAGCGCTTCTGCCGTACAAAAACTCATTCTTGAAGAGCAGCCGGACACCGTTTGCGTTGAGCTCGACGAAAGCCGGATGAGAGCGGTGGCGACAGAAAAT
>Ga0209096_1004573_pt1 | contig 11057 bp, 15 predicted proteins | sample AD_UKC034_MetaG_FD_184407 | JGI IMG/M metagenome (GOLD analysis project Ga0209096, IMG submission 184407) | Active sludge microbial communities of municipal wastewater-treating anaerobic digesters from USA - AD_UKC034_MetaG (SPAdes) (version 2) | ecosystem: Engineered > Bioreactor > Anaerobic >...
AGAGCAGGGATTTATGCAAAACTGAGGTGTCCAACAATAGGGAACTCAAGTTTTAAAAATGTCCTTGACAAGGGGTACAGTTTATGCGTGCTTTCAACTCTTCACAAACCTGGAAGTTTACTTTCTGTTACATTATAAAACTATTTTATAAATATCTGCTTCTTCTCCCTCAAATTCAAAACTGCGTTCATACTTGCCACCGTTTTTAATTATTGTTTTTACAGACGGTTCATTATCCCTCTCAACAGAAAGATACACTTCCTGCAAGCCTGCCTGCTTGGCTATTAACAAAATCTGACGCAACATCTCTGTTGCATATCCTTTTCTTCGCTCTGATGGTCTGACACTATATCCACTATTTCCGAAATCTTTTAAGAAATCATTTAATGTATGTCGCAAATCAATAATCCCTATTATGTTTTCATTTTCATCAACAGCAAAAAAGGTATCTGTTACAACCCAATTAGGATTTACTGTATCTGGCGATGTGTTGTCAGTTACACTTTTCAACCACTCCTCATAAGAATCTGTCTTATCTAGCAATTCACTTCCGTTAATAACCATCTCATTATTATCAAAATGTTCTTGTCTATAATCCAATGCCTTGCTTTTTAATTCTAAAGTCGGTCTAACTAATGTTAATTTCATTTCTATTTGCCTCCACCAAATTCCGATTAGTGCTTTTATAATTTTTGTATCACTTTCAATGCTTTTTGAATATCATCATATACCAATGGCTGCATATTGTCGTTATAAACAGATATATCCGCCTTATGAAGTGCGGAAAGAATATCGTTTTTCAATTCCGGTTTATATTTTGCAATCATCGACAACAGCTTGATACATTGTCGTGCTGTGATGGGTTTGACATCCGTTATGTGTTTCAAATATTTATCAATGACTTCATCAATCTTATAATCTTTATCCCATTTTGCATTATAGGCAAGTAGTATAAGCCCTCTTGTACGAATATAAGAATTATCACTGTCAATCATATCACTTAAACGATCCATATACGGATAAACACAATCTGTTTTTTCACTTTCTTTTTGCAATTCCTGTAATGCTTTGTATGCAACGTTATTATTTTTATCAAACAATAATTCAAATGTTTCTGCTATATTCATTTGCAAAATAATCTCCCTTATAAGCTTGAATTTTACGCATAACAATTACTGTATTCTTCTTTTGCCACCATCGTGTATTTTTCAACAAATTCGCTTTTAGCATCAGTATAAGCGTCTCTGTTATGCTCATGCTTTTTCCACAACGAAAGCTTCAATTCTTCGTATTCTTTAGCGATATCTGAATTTTCATTCAAATAATCCCTAAAGTACAGCTCGTTATTATCCCCACGATATCGCAAGTGTAAATGAAATACCTTTTCTGCAAATCCTTCACTTGTATAACCTCTATTGAAAGACTTTCTATTAGTTGATTCTGACATACAGATATAACCATTGTTAGTCAATGTGGTTTTCACTTTTTCCACAGAAACTGTTTCAGGTATTTCGAGCAGAATATCAACGATAGGTTTTGCCCATATACCACGAATAGCGGTACTTCCGATATGACTGAATCGTGTGTTTTCTATTGTCAAAAACGCTTTTATTCGCTTTTTTTCCTCCATATACCAATCATTCCAATATTCTTTATGTTCTGAGAGAATGATAGGAAATAGCTCCCACAATTCATCTACTGTCATTTCTGATAATAATTTTCCCATATCTCATCCCACAACTTTCGATTTCTATTATTCTTTCTTCGGACATATTCTCGGCAACTCCTCCAAGAAATGCTGTCCGATTTTCTCTGCATCATAGTGATACGCTTCACAGATGAAACGCAGTCCGTCCGGGGTCAGCAGACGGCCACTGTTCCTGTCACGGCAAAGCTGCTCATAATCCTCTAATTGCTTTTTCGTTATTGTCGGCATCTGCTGCCACCTCCGTTTCTATTCAGCGCTGCATCAGCTGCTCCAGCACTTTAATGATTTGCTCATAAGTGATATCCTGTGCATAAGCAAACTTTTTCTGGTACTTCGCCCACATATCCTGCAATTCTTCGCTTCCGGATATCAGTGTAAGTATAGCTTTTATATCCTCAATATTCTCTGTGCTTCCTCTGTGGGATGCCGTGGCTGCAAGTGCCTCTTTAAACACAATCCTATCATATTTTTGCGTTGTACCAAGAATATAAATATCATAATAATCTCTTGGTCTGGTGTTAAATATTCCACGGCTTAAAACAGTTTCCACCTTCTCTGCCATCACAGTTTCAATATTATAACCCCATAATTTGATACATACTTCATCATCAAATATCCCGCTGAATTCATACTGTACCGCGGATGGTGTAATGACATCTCCTGTGGACACGTCAATAGAAAGAGGTGTAACTATCGTATCATATACGGCATTTAGCCTTACACAAAATCCACCATATCTATCATCTTTGCGAATCGGGGCAATAGATACCACTTCAAAAATAACATCATCCAAAAGATTTATATTACAGATAGTCTTTACTGCCTCCACTACTTTTTCTTCTGTCAATGGAAGGTTTTTCAATGTCGTGTCCAAATCCATTGTAGACCGGGTATCCAATCCAACAATTGCAGCAATCAGCATACCGCCCTTGATTACAAATTTTTCACAGTATTCTGATTTAGACATTCTTGCTAGAAATCTTTCAAACATATAATTTTGAAGAACAACCTGCGCAGCTATATTATTGCTCTTTGCATAATTGTTTATTTTAGCTTTCAAACTCATTGCCTTTGAGCTCATAACAGCACCTCCAGATATTTTGTTAACTCTTTTGTAACCTTAAGTTGCTTTGCATAAACAGAAAGCAAATTTAAATCTTTTCCATCGAATTTTACATAATTCTTAATCGCACTGATAACTGTTTCTTCATCACAGCGCTTACGACACCTTAAGAAATCACAAATCGTTCGCTCTATATTATAGCAACGGACAGAATTTCCCATAGTAGTACATTTTTCTATAATCCCTATACCGTGTAATTCTGGTTTTATATAAAAACAATTACATTCGTCTTTTAAGGAATTAGGCAATGCTGCATTGCTAGGGAGTGTAATTGTATGCCTAAAAGGTGTTCGTTCTGATAATCCATTCAGAAATAAGGCAGTATCATGTGAAAAGACAATTCTGTCTGAACGCAACATCAATGTATACATATCATCATGCACCGAGTCGGGGAGCTTATAAAGTCCCTGTCTGCAACGTTCTAATAATCCGTTTTTTACATAATTCGTTAAAATTTGTTTAGAATACCCTAATGAAAGCACCTGAGATGTAGTTATCATATTATTATTTTTTCTAATTTCTTCATAAATAGTCTGATTGATATCCATTATCCCACCTCTGCTCATTGACTTTCAAATGATATTATATCCTTTTTCCATTCAAAAGTCAATTTGTTAACTTTACTATTGAATGGAATTATTATATTTTTCATTCAATAGTAAATCTTCATCTTCTGAACAAGGTACTGCCAGTCCATCAAGATATTCTTCGAATTTGTGTCTAATAATCAAATATCGATTGCACATGAATAATGCATACATTCCCTCATTACTCTCAGCCATTCTTCTAATTTTTTTTGTTCCATTGTTAAAATAAGCGCCCGCCTCTTTAATTGTAAGCAAATATTTGTCCTGCAATTTCAATCCTTGCACATTTGAATTATTCTCCATTCCTTATACCTCCAGCTTAAAACTCGTGTACCCAGGGCTTAAAGCCCCAGAAACACTACATTTCTTCTTCGGGGACACTGTCCCCGAACAGTTACTTTTTCTCATATATCATTGATCTTAGATGGTTTATTTCCTTACGCAACTTCGCATTTTCTGTTTCAAGCTTTATGATATATTTTTCTTTTGTTTTTATAATGACATCCTTAGATTTGGATGTTTTATCATACTTACTGTGCCACGCAGTTTTTCCGGCTTCCTCCTGGCTGCGTTCTGCCTCTATTACAGCTTTTACTTCCTCATTCTCATATAAGAAATGTTTCGAAACACCACTCGATTTATGAACACTGCTAAAATTAACAGGCTCTTTATGTGATTTTAATTGCGCTACCGCTTTGAGTGCTTTTTCTTTAGCCATGATTGATCTTTTACTCCAGCTAGACTCAAGATACTTTGTATTATCAGCCATTTGTATCCTCCCTGAGATTTCCATTCTTATGAATGATTCTCTCCTGAAGGATTCTGGTTTTCATGCTCTCAAGATTTTCCAGATATACCCTGTTCTTATCAACCCAGTCTGGTCTGTCCATAGCTTCTCCAATAATCATGAGTGCCTTTACCCTTTTGATTTCTGCATCATATGCAGGCAGATCCTCTTGGGTTGAGCAAAAGCTCGTGCAACCAAGACACATCTGTGTCTGATTTTTACATCCGATCTTTGACGGCTTAAAGCAGGTTCCAAATGGAACTCTTACAGCATCAAGGCTTTTCCTCACAAACTCATAATGAATTTCTTCGGTATTCGGGTAGTCCGGATTTGGCGGTGGGGTGGCAGGCTGGAACAGTTCAAGCTTCTCTGTTTCCTTCCATTTTTTATAAAGCATGTCCTCAGATACCTTGCTGTAATGTAGCGTCATCTGAAGACTGCAGTGCCCAAGTATCTGCTGTATAATGCCTATTGGCATTCCCTGCTCTGTGTACTCCATAGCTCTTGTGTGCCTTAGGGAATGTGTCTTAAAGTGATAAATCTCTCCCTTTCCGTCACGGATTTCCTGACGGTCTATCAGTTCCTGTACAGCAGCTGCAAATTCCGGCTTACTGTAGGGCAGTCCCTTGCTTTTGCCTTCATAAGTGTTAAATAGATATCTATCGGGATTGTTATCCTCTGTACTTTTGGACTTTGCTTCATCTATGAGCCCTCTTACCATTTCAGCTACTTCAGTGCAAATTGGAATCTTATGCATTGGGATTCCCGTTTTTGTGATCTCATCATACAGATACGGTACATACTCCCCATTATGGTTGTTCCATACATAGTCAAGACACTGATCATATCTAAGATTTAAAATATCTGTCCCCCTCCAGCCTGTCTCTCTTAACAGGATATATACCGCTTTCATCTCAGGTGGGTCTATCTTTTCTATTGCTGTATCAAGTGCGATTCTGATCGGTTCTGGTATATATTTAATCTTTTCTAAAGTGTCAGATACACGCTCACGCCTTGGTATGTCCTCTTCAAATATAAGCCTAGTGATATCTTTTTGGGGTGCAGATTCAAACTCTGCCAACTGGATAAAATCCAGCCAGTTCCTTATGAAAGAAACTGCTTTACTTCTGAAGGTTGCATTATTATTCTCATAATCCTCTGCAACCCATAGGTGTTCAGAGTCGTGTATATATTTTTATGACCGGCTCTGACTCTCAAAAGTTCTGGTTCCCAGCCAGCCGCATTTAACATACTGAGTGATGTATGTCTGAACATATGCGGCGTGATATAAATATCCGTCTTTTTGCGCAGCTTACGGAATAGATTGTCTACATCACTGTAATCCATTGCCTTTCCAGCATTTTTTCCCTGAAGTTTGATAAATACATGGTTTGTTTTTATGCCTTCCGTATGGAAAAAGCACACATACTCTGTGAACACTTCCATAAGGTTCTGCGTACAGTCAAGTTTTCTCGGACTCGATACGGTCTTGATTTCTGAAAGATTCTCCATCTCTCCCCGGTCATGAATCGTAATGGTGCAGCCCGATATATCAAAATCCTCAATCCACAGCGATAATGCCTCTCCAATGCGCATTCCTGTTTCAAAAACAAGGTAGAGCAGGAAGTAGTCCCTGATGTTATTGGTTTCCTTCATAAGCGTGTTCACATCTTTTTTTGGTACAGTCTTGATTTTCTGCTGTGGAATTGGAAGGTGCAGCATGTATCTCTTTTCACGCTTCTTATCTGCAATACCGCTGAGAAAAGAACGGTAATTCCTCGCCGGGCTTTTCACAAACTTGATCAGTTTCTGAGACAGCTGATTTTCATACTCCTCATGGAGTAACAGATAGTTATAAAATCCAAGGACCGTATCTACAATGGCATTGATTGTCTGTGCCTTCAATGCCGGCTCAAGCATTAATGGAATTACCTTTTCCGATATGCTTGGATATTTCATCCATGCAATAAACTCTGCGAGATGGTCTACTGTCACTTCCGTGTATTCCAGACCTTTCTGTTCCATAAAGGTGTAGAAATGTTTCATATGAATACAGTGCATCCTCAGTGTATTCCTCGCCAGACACCTGTTGTCCTCAAATCTTAGATAATTCAATACCGGTCTTACCGGTACCTCATTATCATCTGCCAGATAGTATCTGGTCTTACCATCACATGTTTCAAATGTTACTACTTTCATTGTTCATGCTCCTTTCGGTTTTATCATGAACAATGATATATCATTCTCTTCTGTTCAGGTACTTCGGGTACTATGGGGAAAGTGCACGAGTTATAGGTGTACCCCAACTGATAATCATCTCTGTTCGGGTACTTCGGGTACTATATATTAGGTACACGAGTTATCAGCTTTTTTCATATAGGTAATTCATCACTCTGGATACGGAAATTGTCAACTAAAAAAGCAGTGCTTTTCAGCCCTGCCAGTAAATGTATCTTTCATATTAAACACCACATCATTCGTAGTATTACCGTAGTAAAAGTTTTGTTTATCTGCCACGATTTGCCGAACTATGCCCAAACACCGCCAAATACTGCACTTGTAGCGTTTATCCTGCCATGGCATACGAAAAGTACTTTAATCATAAATTTACTCCTATCTTAAAATGCCAAGATATGCCCATTTTTGCTAGGTTTTATCGCATTTTCCGGCATTTATACTTCACTATTCATTTACTACACTTTTTGGCATAAAGTGGCATATCATTGCACACTTTTTCCTTGTGTAGTAGTAAAAACGTAGTCAAACTAGGGGGGTCGTACTACTCCGTTTTTTGCCCTCTAGGGGGTTCACTTTTAAGAAACTGCCTATAAGGGGGTTCATCGTTAAAAAGTGACTCTGCATGATTTGCATTATATCATAGAAGTCTATTGTTTTCCATCATAAAAGCAGCCGACCGGATGAACTAATCGACTGCTTTTGTTTTATTTATAATATGGCGAAAACTGGAATTTATATTATTGAAGCCATATAGGTCCAACAATAAATATCCCCCAAAAGAAAACAGTAATAAGAACAAACGCTTCGGAAACACACCAATAGATTAACTGTGACCTTTTTGTTGTGAGAGGACGAATAAAGTAAATGACTATGACAAATAGCTGTAAAAGGATAAATAAAATGGTTTCCTCTACTACTGGAGAGAAGAAATAGTCAGCACTGCCTTTAGCAGCTCCCTTAAACATAAGCCACATATTAGCGGCTAAAAAAGCTGTAAATGAAAGTATCAGCTTAACAATTGTTTTTTTCATAATGCCACCATAAATTCAAATCTTCTGTTCTTTTCATCCCAATAATCTATCGTATCTTGAAGTGTAGTATCAATTCCAAATAACTGCCACATAAAATTCTCTTTCTCATGATAAAGATTAATTATTCGAATGTATTTATCTTCTATCCTATAAAACACATAATTTCTAGACACAAATATATACCGATAGTCTGACACCACATCAAACATTTTCGATACTTCAGGACCCTTTTCTTCATAATCACAAAGTCCTCTTATTGCATCTGTTATGCTTTTGATAATTTTCTTGGCTTTATCCCCACCATATTCTACGGATATTGCCGATTTTAATGCACGTAATTTATCTGCTGCATCAGGAGTATATTTTATCTTTTTCAATCAATTACCCCCAATTCTCGCTCCAAATCATCTGCATCAATCCAACCTTCTATTTCAGCTCGTTCCTCAGATCTCTTCAAATCAAGCATCAACATGGCAACCGCTTGTTCCCTCAACGCTTCTTTGCTATTCTTAGTAACAATAAACGGAAGACCTTCAACATTTAAAGACTGCTGTATAAATGTGTTAAATGCATCTGTCAATGTCATTCCAGTTTTTGCATAAATATCCTCAACAGCCTTTTTAATATCTGAATTTATTCTTACTTGAAAAGTTGAATCCTTTGGTGCAATAGCAACATTCAAATTTGTATCCAAAAAAATACCTCCTCACCTTTTTCTATATCATAGCACTTTTCCTTATTTCTTGTCAATACATTGTCATTACAAACATAATTATGATATATACTTTCTATGTGACAACTTCACATTGTTTTGATTTACCATAGCATATCTAAGAGTTGTATCTATCTGCTCATGTCCCAATATCTTCTGCACTTGTTCAATTGGCATACCCTTCTCAATCGCTCTGGTTGCCATAGTTCTTCTAAATTTATGTGGATGAACTTTTTCCACACCTAATTTCTTCCCCATCTCGCGTAATCGTAGTTCCACTCCACTTTCAGTCAGTCTACTGTGCGGTTTGTTTAGCGACACAAATAATGCACTATTATTATCTGTTCTTGATTCAATATAATTCATTAAATGAATTTTAGTCTTTGCATCAAAGTATGCCTTTCGTTCTTTATCTCCCTTTCCGTAAACAACACACTCTCGTTCAGAAAAATCTATGTCATCAATATTCAGTCTAACTAATTCACCTACACGAATACCTGTTGAAAGTAGAAAATCAATCATCGCCCTATCACGAAGATTATTACAATTATCTCTGAGAATTTCGACCTTCTCATCCGGAATTGTCTCTTTCACAATAATAGCAGTCTTCACCTTGTGTATTCTTTTCATCGGACTTTTTATAATATAATCCCCTTCCTCCAGCCAAGAAAAGAAAGTGGAAAGGCTTCTACGAATATTATCAATAGTTACCTTTCCACAATTATTTATCGTTTGATACTCCACAAGATATTTTCGTAGCATTTCAGTTGTAATCTTTATCACTGGAACATTTATTGTATCCAACATTTTTTCAATATTGCACCTATAATAGCGTATTGTTTTATCAGAACATCCTTCTAAATGCTTTGCGGTTAAAAACATATCTAGAAACTCCACGTTCGTGGTCTGTAAATAGTCAGACACAGTATTCTCAGATAACCGTTTTACCAACACCTCTTGTAGTTTCTGCATCTGCGATGCGTTTAATACTTCTGCCATGTCATTAATGATGTCATAAATTTCTCTACCCATAAGAGTTCACTCCTTTTTGATGGAGTATATCGTAGAAAAATGGGTACAGCAACAGAGCGTATTACTGAAAGTTAATTTACAGTTCCGTATGAGCAATTTCCGTTCCTTTCTTAAATCGATTCTTCAAGGGCAGATAGTATATCAACATCATGAACAGCGGTTGCTGCCACGACAAGCCTATGACATACCCAATCAGTTTTATGTTCGCAGACAAAATGCCGACTATAAAGGCAAGAACAGAAGAAACTATAATTAACCATTTGGTAAATATCATCTCAGATTCTGTAACTATGTCTTGCTTTCTGATTGTTGTTACCCTAAGCAATATTGCGAAAATCAGAATAAATATCGTCGCAAACAATACAGCTGAGCCTATCACAAGAAAAATCGTCAATCCGTTTACTCCCGCAACTGTAAGGTTAGCTAATGGTGTAAAATCAGAACCATCAATATTTATGTTGTCCACATATTTGATTAAATTTTTGCCCAACATTACATTATATATTTCTCTTATATATCCTATTGAAAATATCCAATTAAGTATTGATGCTGCAACCAGCAGAACTCGTCTGACTAAACCTCTTCCCATTGTAATTCCCCCACTAACTTCAAATTCTTGCGTGCTTTCAACTCTTCACAAACCTGAAAGTTTCTTGTGTTTGCTCTCAACTTTCCTTTATTTTCGGGCATCCCAGCCCATTAACATCTATGTATTTTGCACTTTTCCCTTATTTTTTCCCTTGCGAGGAAATTATAAGGGAAAAAGTGTTTTTTTCGTCTTAATCGTTCCCTGCTACTTTATCCAAAAGTCTTACTGAATTTCTCTTGGCTTCCCTTGTAGCGTGGGCGTAAATATTCATTGTGGTACTTACTGCCGAATGTCCTAACAGCTCCTGCACATCCTTCGGCGGTGCACCGCTTGCTAACAGATTACTGGTAAATGTGTGTCTTAATAAGTGGAAGTGGAAATGTTCCAATCCATCCACATGTTTTGCTATTGAGCTACACATGTTGGAAAGTGCATCCGTTCCCAGATACATTCCATCTTTTCTTACACACACAAGAGATATTTCCTTGTAATCCTCCGGCACTTCCTGCGTTCCATCCAATGAATACAATTCGTAGTGAATTCGGTTCTTTTCTTTTACTTCCTTGTAGTAATTCCGTTTGTAAAGCTCTCCGTACTGCAACCTCTGTTTAAGCTGTTCCTTTTTTGCCTTTCGTAAGATTTCAGCGAGGGTATCACCAAAATCTACAATTCTTACCTTATTACTTTTGGTTGCTCCCAGCTCCAGCTTGTGTCTGGTGCTGTTGCGGTTCAGACTTCGTCTGATTGTCAGGTGCTGTTCCTCCAGATTCACATCGCTCCAAGAAAGTCCTGCCACCTCTCCAATTCGCAATCCTGCATAATAGGATATCTGAATTGCCAAGAGTGAGGAGCTTTTCTTTTTCTTGAGATACTCCGTTATCTTCTGAAACTGTTCGTGGGTAATGGTCTTTGTCTGTGACACATCCTCATCACCCGTACCAAACAAATCCACCTGCTGAGTCGGTCTTCTGATTACTACATACTGCATGGGATTGAAAGTAATATACTTCTTTGGAAATACTGCATACCGGAAAGCCCTCTGCAATACCGCCGAAAAGGAATGGATACGGTCAATGCTTAATGGTCTTGCCTCCGTTCCGTCCGGTGCCTTACCACCAAAACTTAAGAAGTCCAAGTATTCCTGTATATGCTCACTGGTTACGGTTTTCAGTTTCCTTTTACCGAGCGGGTGCTCCTTTATCCGCTTAACCACTCCCAGATAGAGGGTTACGGTGTTATTGCTTAAAGAA
>Ga0209096_1004575_pt1 | contig 11054 bp, 9 predicted proteins | sample AD_UKC034_MetaG_FD_184407 | JGI IMG/M metagenome (GOLD analysis project Ga0209096, IMG submission 184407) | Active sludge microbial communities of municipal wastewater-treating anaerobic digesters from USA - AD_UKC034_MetaG (SPAdes) (version 2) | ecosystem: Engineered > Bioreactor > Anaerobic >...
ACTGCCCACAAAAGAAGATCTTGTACAAGGTCAGATTTTCATCGCTTCGGTGTGAAGCTTCAACTTCATGCAGGTTTTTTTACCAAGGAGTGGGGTGACGGGCTTTTTCTAAGGGAAGTCAAGGAAAGAATTCCTTTCATACCGCGCCAGGAGAGTTGAACTGTTTATCAGTTGGTATTTACTGAAATCCTTTATCAATTTGTTATCAAGCATTTAACCCGAATTTCATTACAAAAGGAAAAATAAGGTTCAAATTTCCTCCTGATGGTGAGAAGAATGGTATTTCAGGTCCATTAAAAGTGGAATGCCATTATTTTTACATTTCTTATAAATTTGATTTTTTTAATTCTCTGAAGTAAATAATAAACCTTTTAACACCACGTGCCGATCATTTCAATTGTTTCTGCTGAACATTTGAAAATTTCATTCAAACGAGGGAGATCTATGGATAGGAAGAGCACAGTCTTGGTATATTCGCTCATTTTCATTGCAATACTGCTGCTTGCCACACCGGCAACCGCTGCAACTACGACCGTGCATATCGCGCGTTATGCAAACGATGGGACGACAGTCCTGAACGAGACCAATGTCACCTATCAATGGATGATGGATAATCTCCCGGTCATGGGTGACGGAGTAACTCACTACTATCACCAGGGGCCGGTCTTTAAAGATGACCCGGATCCTGTGGTACAGGAACAGCTCCGATGGAATCCTGAAGAGGATACCAACATCCGGGAGAAGGACATGGGTGCCGTCAAAGGGACCGCGGTGAAGGATCTGGTCAATCTTGTTGGCGGAATGGAGCCTGGTGATACCGTCACCATTGGGGCCGTCGATGGATTCTCCAAGACGTTTGGGTACCAGAATGTATACCTGCCCCCTGATCGCCAGGGACCGATGGTCGTCACCTGGTACCGGGAAGATGAGGGATATGTCCCGGATTATTCGAGCGGGATGAGGCTGATCTTCTTTGCCGATGCATCAACAAATCTCTGGGACATCCATGCATTTGGAAACTGGGACTGGCACGAGTCGGCCGATCCTGAATATTATTATTACTACACACAAGGCAGCGAGCGATACCCTACGACAACAGGGTTATCAGTGCAGATGGTCTCTTCCATTCGTATCCATGAAGGTGCAGATACAACCCTGCCTGTTACTACGACATCTACCCCCTCAATTCCCCTGAGTGTCCTTACGATTTCTTCCGGAATCATCGGAGGACTATGGATTGTTCTTTCCAGAGGTGATCCAAAATGAAGCCACAATTTACAAAAAAGAAGGCAGTGATAATCGTCCTGTTGAGTATATTCTGCTGTGCAGGGGCCCTTGCCGTGCCGACGACTGAGCTGCTCGTATCAGCGTATGGAGCAGATGGTACCCTGTCCATGAACAATACCGTGACCATCCCGTGGATGGAGGCAAACCTCCCGGTCCAGGGTGATGGAAAGACCCACTACTATCACCAGGGCCCCGTCTTTGTCGAATCCAAGGAAGGACAATGGGACATGAACGAGACCACTAATTTCAAAGACATGGGAGCAGTCAAAGGTACCGCCGTCCGCGACCTCTGCGATCTTGTCGGAGGGATGAATCCCGGTGATGACGTGATGGTAAAAGCAGTCGACGGGTATCATGTTGAGATCCCGTACGAGAATATATACCATCCTGATCCCCGGCAGGGGAACATCACCGTATGCTGGTTCAACGGTGAAGAATCATCAGTGGGAGAGCGGCAGGGAACGGGCTATCCGCCCTCGTACCACGTCGGGATGCGGCTTCTGTTCCTCGCCGATACATCAACCAACAGTGAAGGGAAGCATGTCTTTGGCAACTGGGACATGCATGAGGTGATGCCCGCTGAACGCATCCACCTGTTCGATAACCTGTACCCCTCCACCGGGGGTTACACCGTGAAGTGGGTTGATGAGATCCGGGTGTATCGAGATGGGTACAAGGGATCATCAGATCTCCTCCCCAAGTCCTACGAGTCGAAGGTGAACGAGACCTATCCGGCTCCTCCCACAGAATCTCCGCTGCTTCTCACCACCCTCCTGGCAGGATGTGGTGCCTTCCTGGTATTCGGGAGGTGGAATAAATGAGAGAGAGGGCACTATCAAGAACGATCGTTCTTTCCGTGACCATCCTTGTCTTTTCCCTCACTTTAGCCGGATGCACGGCTCCAGTTCAGGACTCGCTTGCGGCGGACTGGCGGCTGACCATCAACGGGACTACCGAGAAAGTGCTGACGATGAACGATCTCAGGGCACTTCCCGCGGTGAACGGTCATGGGTACTGTGTCTCTACGACCGGCTTCAGGTTCGGCCCCTACACCTGTAAGGGTGTGGATCTCCGGGATCTCAGCGCGGTTGCCGGAGGGGTGGAGGAGGGCAAGCAGGTCTGGGTCTCTGCCCCTGACGGATATCTCTGGGTCTTTGATTCAGACCAGCTTGAGGGACGAGGATTCGTGACCTTCGATGAGAATCTGAAGGAGATTCCATCACCCCCGTTGCGGATCATCCTGATGTATGAGCAGAACGGAACTCCCCTGTCCTACGATGATGGCGGTCCGGCCCGTATCGCAATCATCTCGGAACAGCCGGGGGTCATTACCGAAGGGAGCGCCTGGGTGAAATGGGTGGATCGGATCGAGATAAGGGAATGAGGAGCGTCGCCATCGCAGTACTCCTGGTAGGGAGTATCCTCCTTGCAGGGTGCTCTGGTTCCACTCCGGCACCAAAGACCCTGAAGGTGATTGCGGCAGGCAGTCTCCTTGCTCCCTTTGCAGAGGCGGAGCAGGAGTTTGAAGCCTCACATCCGGGCGTCGATGTCCAGATCGAGGGGCACGGGAGCATCCAGGTCATCCGCCAGGTCACCGACCTCGGCAGGTCTGCCGATGTGATTGCTGTTGCCGACGAATCCCTGATCCCCGACCTAATGTACCGCCCCATGAAAAATTCGTCACGCAACTATACTGACTGGTACCAGCCCATATCCACGAACGAGATGGTGATCGCCTATACGAACAAAAGCAGGTATCACGAGGAGATACGCCCGGACAACTGGTACCGGATCCTCGCGCGGCCGGATGTCAGGCTGGGATTCTCAAACCCGATGCTCGATGCTGCAGGGTACCGTTCCCTGATGGTGCTGCAGCTTGCTGAAGAGGAGTACCGGGAGCCTATGCTGTTTGAGACGCTCGTCACCCATCACTTCCCTTCGACCATCACCGTTTCATCCGGGGAAGAGGTCACCACGATCTCCCTCCCCGAGATCATGCGCCCTTCCGATGACAAGGTGGTCATCCGGGACGGGAGTATCTACCTGCTCTCACTTCTCTCCGCAGGGGGGATCGATTATGCCATCGAGTACCGGAGCGTGGCAGAAGGGATGAACCTCTCATATGTCACCCTCCCGCCATCCATCCATCTCGGTTCTGCGGAATATGCCGACCGCTACCGCGATGTCACGGTCATCCTGGGATTTCCCCGGTTTGCAACCATCGGCAGTGAGCGGAACGGCCTCCCTGTCGTGTATGCAGTGACCATCCCGGCAAACGCTCCGAATCCGGATCTCGCCCGCGAGTTTATCGGATACATCGCCAATGAGTCAGCAAAAGGACGCCCCGGATGGCCCGCACCGCTGCCGGAAGGGGCAGTCTCATGAGCTCCCCGGAGCAGCCCCTTAGGAAGAAATACTGGTCTTCGGGAAATTCTCTTGCCGCCTTCTGGATCCCCGGGATGATCCTTGTCGGGATCATTGCCCTGGCTCTCCTCGTGATTACCATCCCGGTCCTCAGGAACCCGGAATACCTTGCCGGTGCCGCCAGCGACCCGGTGGTGTTCCAGGCGTTCTTTGTCACCTTCCTTGCAGGGTTCTGTGCGGTCGGGATCCTTGCTATCACCGGGACACCGCTGGCGTATGCACTCAGCCGGAGCGATACTCCTTGGAAGGGAGTCGTTGAGACCCTGGTGGATATTCCGCTGGTGCTGCCGCATACGGTTGCAGGGCTCATGGTCTACCTCCTCTTCATGTCCAGGGGGCTGCTCGGGGCTCCGCTTGGCGGGATCGGCCTGACCTTCGAGGACGCCTTCCCCGGCATCGTTGCCGCCATGGTCTTTGTCGCCATCCCCTACTATGTGAACGCCGTGAGGGAAGGATTCGGGAGGGTGCCGGTCCAGCTTGAGAACGTCGCCCGGAGTCTTGGTGCTTCGCGGGCCAGGGCGTTTGTAACGGTGACCCTGCCCCTTACCACCCGCCACATTATGTATGGTGCACTCCTTGCCTGGGGAAGAGCTATCGGGGAATTTGCTGCCGTGATCATGATCGCCTACTTTCCGGTGGTAATATCGACCCTGATCTATTACCGTTTCAATACCGGCGGGATCGCAGAAAGCCAGGCCATCGCATTCATACTCATCCTGCTCTGCCTGGTCCTCTTCTTCGTGTTCAGGTTCCTGACACGCCGTGCCGGGGTGTACGATGATCGCAGTTGAAGAGATCAGTCTGACCCGCGGGGACTTCTCATTTGCAGGGATCTCTCTCCAGGTTCCCAAATCCTCCTATACGGTGCTCATGGGGCCTTCGGGTGCAGGAAAGACCCTTCTTCTCGAGAGTATCGGGGGATTTCTGCCGGTCACCGGAGGGAGGATTCTGGTAGCGGGACGGGACGTCACGATGCTGCCACCCGAGAAACGGGGAATCGGGTTCATGTACCAGGACTACTCACTGTTCCCGCACCTCACCGTAGAGGAGAACATTGCGTATGGGCTGAAAATGAAGGGGATTGCGTCCCGCGAACGGACCAGTACGGTGAAAACACTCCTCTCCTCGTTCTCACTCCAAACTCTCGCCTCCCGCCATACCGGATCGCTCTCGGGCGGGGAAAAACAACGGGTGGCGCTCGTCCGGGCACTCGCGACCAGGCCTACCGCTCTCCTCCTCGATGAACCGTTTGCCGCCCTCGATCCGGAAGCACGTTTGTCCTGCATGGACGAGGTGAAGGCCATCCAGAAGGATCATGGGCTCACGATTCTCCAGGTGAGCCATGACCGGGATGAAGCCTATCGCCTTGCCGATCGGGTGGTGGTGATGGATAATGGCAGGATCCTGCAGACCGGCACCCCAGCCGCTATCTTCTCCCATCCCGTCCACCCTACCGTAGCCGCTCTCGCGGGATTCGAGAACATCCTCAAGGGAACTTCCGGCTCATCGGAGGGGGGAAGAACCCGGCTCTCGATAGGTACCGGCACCATCATCGCCGACCGCATAGTGCCTGCCGGAGACCGCATCCTTGCCTGTATAAGGTCACGCGATATCACGCTTGCCGGGGCTGATATCCCACTGAGTGAGCAGGTCAATCGTATCGATGGGCAGGTGATCTCCATGGTAGCGACCGACCATGGCTGCCAGGTCCGTTTCGCAGGTCCGTTCCCCCTTCTGATCGACATTCCAGGAGATCGGTCGTCATGGGAGTATCGGCCTGGCGAACAGGTTGTCGCATGGGTTGCTCCAAAAGACGTGCATCTCATCCGCATTCCGAAAAACACGGGTGATGGGGGGAATGCCCCGTGAAGTATCAGCTCTGCATGCTGCTTCTCATCCTCTGCCTCCTTCCGATCATAGCCGTCCCGGCCGGAGGGGCTACCACTGCCGTACGGGTTGTCCTCTATGCTGCCGATGGGTATACCATCCTCAATGAGACCACGGTCGACTACCGCTGGATGGAATCACACCTCCCGGTGATGGGTGACGGGACGACCCAGTATTACCACCAGGGACCGGTCTTTATCGATGATCCTGACGAAGCGACCGAAGAGGCGCTCCGCTGGAACCCTGAAGAAGATGTGAATGTCGAATCAAAGGGCATGGGTGCGGTGAAGGGTACGAAGGTCAGTGATCTCTGCGAACTTGTGGGAGGAATGCAGCCTGACGAGGAGGTGAAGATCGTGTCAGCCGATGGCTGGAGCATGCGGTTTGCTTATGCCAATGTCTATGAGTATTCAGGCCGGGAAGGGCCGATGATACTTGCCTGGTATAATGGGGCAGAAGCGCCGGGGACCTGGGAACGGCAGGGTGTCGGGTATGTGCCGGAATACCAGTCCGGCATGCGGCTGGTCTGGCTGGCCGATACCAGTACCAATCTGCAGGGGTTCCATGCTTTCGGAAACTACGACTGGCACGAGGCTGCAGAGCCGGAATACTGGTATTATTACCAATCGGGAGGTGAGAGGTACCCTACCACGACAGGGCTCTCGGGGAAGTACATCTCAGAACTCCATATCCTGTCAAACCGGGAACCGGAAGGAGCGATCGAGGTAACCTCGAATCCTCCGGGGGCAAGGGTCTCCCTTGACGGTTCCGACAGCGGGTATGAGACCCCCTGCCGCCTCGAAGCACTCCAGGAGGGATTGTATTCCCTCACGGTCATGAAGGAGGGGTATCTTACCCCTGAAGAACAATCAGTGGAGGTAATCCCTGGAAAGAGCCTGCCTGTGCATTTTGACCTGGTCCCTGCCCCTGCGGGGGGAGGAGATTCAGGCACGGACTCATCGGGAAGTAGCCCGCTCTCCCCTCTCCCGGACCTGGCAATCCTCGAAGGAGGGCAGTTGGCGATGATGGAATTTCTCCGTATAAACGGCAGCTTTTCCGCCCATCCCTCCACTACCCTGCCGTTCACCCTCAAAGGCGGGGAAGAGGGGGCTGTTGCCTTTGACAAGAACATATCGGATTCCTCTCCAGAGCTTCTCCGTCTCTACCTGTTTTTCGATCGAAGCAGTGCTGATCCCGGGATCGATGCTGATCCCAAGGTTTCCCTGGTCACCGATCAGGGTGAAGTGACACCGATCAGGACCTGGGTTGAACGGGGCGAGGATGACCGGCCTTACGCCACGACGCTGGTATTCTTACTCCCGGTGGTGAACCCGGATGGCACGGTAATCATGCGGAGCAGGAACCATGCTTCCTGGAATGCTACGGTAGCGGGAGGTCTGCTGCTGATGGGATACGAGGACCCGGGAGCAGGCACTAACGGGGTATGGATCGCAGAAGGGGCGGATCTGATCGGGGAAGCCCCCGGCCTTGGGAGTCCCCTGACCCTGGCAGAATTTACCGGGCCTTTCCCTGACCGGGAACCAAATGCCACCCTCGTCCTGGCAACCACCCCAGGCTCAGCAGCAGGCAATCTGACCTTTTTTATCAACGGTGTCAGCATGCCGGGTCGATTGGTTTCCGGCGAGAGCCCTGTTGCAGTCCACGAGATACTGCTTCAGGATGGGACCGGATCCATGGTACGGTTTCATACCGGTGCCGATGATTCGGTAGTGACATGCCGGGTGGCAATCCTTTCAATGGATATTTCTGACCTTGCGGAGGATACGGCAGGATCCATTCCGACTACGGGACCGATCACTCCCGGTACGACAACCCCTGCCGTTGCCCTCCCTGGGGAGTCGATACCTGCCCCGGAAGAAGCGACACCTCCCCTTACATCCCCATCAGGTACACAGAAGCTGCCTGGCTTCGACCCGATCGGGAGCTTCCTCTGCTGGCTCCATAATTTCGTTCTCTGGCTGCAGGGCATGCCGGCCGAACCATGTTATCAGCGCGATGTTACCGGATTGCCTTTGAACACGACACCGCCACCCACCCCTGATATCCCGCAGGCAGAAAACTTCACAATGACAGTCGTTTCATCTCCTGCCGGAGCCGTGGTGGTGCTCGATGGCCAGCCGACCGGTCTGATGACTCCATGCGAGCTCACAGTGCCATTCGAAGGAGAACACACGGTGTTACTGACAAAGGAGGGATACCAGCCTGCTGAACAGGTCATAAGGGGTAATGAAGCTATTGAGGTGCTCCTCCATCCGATGGTGCCGGAACCGGTAATGACAACCATGCCTGCAGGTGCCCCTATCCCTGCAACCGGAACTGCACAGGCACACCATGGTGGGGTATCCATCCGGACCTACCCTGAGCAGGCTGAGATTAAGATCGATGGGGTCGTAGTGGGCTCGAGATCTCCTCTCCTCGTCTATCCTCTGCGGGAGGGATTCCACACAATATCGGCAGGGATCCTGACAACAGGGAACGCCTATGCATCGCAGAAGACGATCCGGGCATGGGTCTTCCCCGATGCGATCATGCCCATCGAGTTCAACCTGATGGGTGCCGCCTCGTCCGGCTCTGTCACCATCGGTGGGGAGGCCTGGAAAGGTACGTCGTTCACCGTGAATGGCTATTACCCGCTAAAGAGGGTCCCTGAAAAGGTCGAGTTTGCAGAGCATCCTTCGTTTGTCACCCTCATAAAGGACGCCGCCTATTATTCCTACACGATCTCACAAAGCAGCCGGGACAGCGGAGAGTTCCTTGTCCCGGCCAAAACACCCCTGGTCTGCAATCTCTCGATTGCGAGCGATCCAGCCGGTGCAGAAATTTTTATCGATGGTATTCGCACAGGGCTCCTGACTCCTGCGATAATCCCCAATGTATCTGAGGGTTACCACCGGGTTTCGCTCACTGCAGAAAACCGGATCCCGGTGACTGAGCGCATTTTCCTCGCCGAAAGCCATTGCCTCATCGGGGATTTCCAGGTAAAGTATTCACTTCCATGGTATGCTTCAGGGAGCATTGTTCTCACCAGCGATCCCCCCAAGGCGGCGGTCTCCATCCGGGGTCTGAAGACAGGCGAGGTGACACCATGTACCATCGACGGGATCCCAATCGGGGTCTGGGAGGTGCTGCTCACCCTTGACAAGGAGAAGCGCTACCTTGATGTGACGGTCGAGCCGGGCCAGACCAGGAACTATTCGGTGGTGTTTGACTGATCAATTGTACTGAATACTGGCAAAATCATCATCAAGGTATATTTACTTGATTAAAAATAATGAATGTTTAAAAACAAATAATTGTAAAGCCTGCAACAATTACCTAATTCCATCCCATACCAGGACTGTGATCAGATGGCTGAGTTATGTTCTCCTAATCGAGCTGAAAAAGTGTCGGTTCATTCAAAAGGACGATGCCTGCTGACAATACTGTCTCTCATTTTTATCGTTACCAGTGTGTCAGCTGCAACCACCCAGGTAGAGATAGTGAAGTATGCAAACGATGGTAAGACTGTCATCAGCCAGAGAACGGTCAGTTACCAATGGATGATGGATAACCTCCCGGTTCTGGGTGATGGGGTGACCCATTACTACCACCAGGGGCCGGTCTTTAAAGATGACCCGGATCCTGTGGTACAGGAACAGCTCCGTTGGAATCCCGAAGAGGACACCAATGTCCTCGAGAAAGACATGGGTGCCGTAAAGGGGACTAATATTAGGGATCTCTGCGACCTTGTGGGAGGAATGTCAACAGGAGAAGAGGTAAAGATACGGGCTGCTGACGGATGGAGTATGTGGTTTGGGTATAAAAATGTCTATGATTATTCGTCCCGTGAAGGTCCTATTGTCCTGTGTTGGTATCAGAATGGGAAATATCCTGATTCCGGGTATAATGATGGAATGAGACTGGTCTGGTTTGCGGATGATTCGGTCAATACCCTTGGGCCTGGCGGAACGGGTGTCCATGCGTTCGGGAACTGGGACTGGCACGAGGCTGCAGCACCTGAATACTGGTATTATTACAATGGCGGATGGCCAACAACGACGGGTTTATCAGGGTTTACAATAAGTGGCATTTCTCTTTACAGTGATGACCCAGTGCCGGTTATCCTGCCACTCCCCGGCCAGACATCAGTACCCACGGATCCGGACAAGGATGGACTCTACGAGGATATGAACGGAAATGGGGCGATTGGATTCGGCGACGTCGTTCTGTTTTTCACTCATATTGAATGGATAAAGGAGAAAGAACCGGTAATAGCGTTTGATTTCAGCGGCAATGGTGTGATTGGCTTTCAGGATGTTGTGGTATTCTTCAACCAGGTGGGTTGAGGTACATGGTCTTTTCAATTGTTGCCGGATAACGAACTGTCGGGAACTAATTGAACCCACTCACTTTTTTAGGAGGATTGGTGTAACGAGATTTTCCCACGAGAAGTAGAGGAAAAAAATTCCATTCATACCGCGCCGGGAGAATTGAACTGTTTATCAGTTGGTGTTTACTAAAACCCTTTATTAATTTATTATTTATGTTTAACTCATTTTTTATCATGAAAGTAAAAATAGGATTCATTTCTTCTCTGGATAGTGAAAAAAAAGTGTAATTGGTCCATAAAAAGAGGCAGGCCATTATTTTTTAAATAATTATAAACTTACTATTTTTTAAAATTCTCTGAAGTAAATAATAAATCTTTTAACAGCTCCAGTTGACAATTCCATTGTTTTTGTTGTACATTTGGAAATTTCATCCAAACGAGGTAGAACCATGGACAAGAAGAAGACGATATGGGCATATTCGCTCATCTTTATTGCAGTATTGCTGTTTGCCACACCAGCGATAGCTGCGACCACGACCGTGCACATTGTACGGTATGCAAACGATGGAACAACGGTCCTGAACGAGACCAATATCACCTATCAATGGATGAGGGATAACCTCCCAGTGCTGGGTGATGGAGTTACCCACTATTACCACCAGGGACCGGTCTTCATCGATGATGATAACGAGACTCTCGAACAGGAGCTGAGGTGGAACCCTCAGGAAAATACCAATGTCCTCGAGAAGGATATGGGTGCGGTAAAGGGTACCAACGTCAAGGATCTCTGCGACCTTGTGGGAGGAATGGCTCCTGGCGAACAGGCAAAGATCCTTTCCTCGGATGGTTTTTCCAAATGGTTCGCTTACGAGAATGTATATGGGTACTCCTCGCGTGAAGGTCCAATTGGCCTTACCTGGTACATGAATGGGAATTATCCCGACTCGGGGTATTCAGATGGTATGCGTCTTGTCTGGTTTGCCGATGATTCGGTCAATACCCTTGGGCCGGGGGGGGCCGGGGTCCATGCATTCGGGAACTTCGACTGGCATGAGGCAGCTGCGCCTGAGTATTGGTACTACTACCAGCAAGGCGGTGAAAATTATCCGACCACTACCGGCCTCTC
>Ga0209096_1004578_pt1 | contig 11050 bp, 12 predicted proteins | sample AD_UKC034_MetaG_FD_184407 | JGI IMG/M metagenome (GOLD analysis project Ga0209096, IMG submission 184407) | Active sludge microbial communities of municipal wastewater-treating anaerobic digesters from USA - AD_UKC034_MetaG (SPAdes) (version 2) | ecosystem: Engineered > Bioreactor > Anaerobic >...
CCCTGAAGGAGAAGTACGGCATGGCTGCGGTATTTATAAATGCGACGCTCGAGGAAGAGATCAGGCAGATACCAGAGAACGAGCGGGAAGAGTTCATGAAAGGCATGGGGATAGCCGAGCCGGCGACAGACAAGATGACAAGGATGGTTTTCTCTGGGCTCGGCCTGATATCATTTTTTACGGTAGGCGAGGACGAAGTGCGGGCCTGGCCGGTAAGGAAGGGCTCAAGCGCGCCCGAAGCCGGAGGGGCGATCCATTCAGATATAGCAAAAGGGTTTGTCAGGGCCGAGATGTTCAAATATGACGACCTGATGGCCGAAGGCTCGGAAGCAAAATTAAAAGATACAGGCAGGTTCCATCTTAAAGGCCGCGATTACATCGTGGAGGACGCAGATATACTGAACTTCAGGTTCAATGTCTGATCATGAAGATCAAAATTCCTCCCACTTTATTGTCTTGATCGGGAACTCAATGTCTATCCTCTGAAACGAATAGCCAGGACTTTTCAGAATGTCATTTCCGATGAAGCCGATCGAATATATCCTGTGCTTATTCTTCTCTCGTATGATCTTGTATCCGCCGTGTCCGAAAAGATATGTTTCGCCCAAAGATGAGGTGAGGAGCCGGTTCTTGTTGTCCGTGGCCGGAGATGTATCTGTATGCCATGCATTGTCTCCTGCTGCAAGCATTTTGCCGTGTTCAAGGCCGGATTCCGCCAGGTAGAACATCCTGACTTCCATAGACCTTGATCTCAACAAGGCAATATTTTGTATGGCCTCCCTGGACACGGCAAGCCCGCACAACAGGGAAAAAGATATCGCCATTATCACGGATGCAAGGCAGTAGGCGGTTCTTTTCATAATGCATTCCTGCATAGGGCTTCCGCTGTCAGGACAAGGGACAGTCCCGCGGGCTTTATCTCGACAGATATCGTTCCGGGCAGCGGATATTTGAACTCTGCTTCATCAAGAGCGCCTTCAGTCGTGATGAACTGTCCGGAAGCGTTTTTGCTGCGTTTTATTTTACCCGCCAGGAACTCGTAAGTGATGATATCCGGGCCGGAGATAAGCACCGCTTTGTGCAAAGTGGATGAGGGGCTTATTGCATCTGCGGCCCGGACCTCCTTTAATATAAGTCCTTGTATTGAGGATGCTTCCTGAAAGTTCTTTGACAGGCCTGCGGTCTTTTTTTGAGAGTTCATCATCCCGAATGCAAGAAGCATGGCGCTGTTTAGCACCAGGGCCGAGACAAGCATGGCGATGAGCAGCTCGATAAGCGTAAAACCCCTCTTAATCGAACCTGGACCTGATCGCATATATGGCGTATCCTTCGACATTGATGTCGAGTTCTTTCATATCGGGGCCGATCTCGGAGACCTTAAGTTCCCCGATGCTGTCCAGGTCTGTGTATCCGGTCGCTTTTGCCCGTTCCATAACAGCCTGCGCCCTGCAGATGTTTGCGGAACCGAAGAAAGACGAGGAAATACTCTCAGCGCAGTGCAAGGACATCATGCAAAGGCAGGCAGATGCTACCGAAAGTATCGCCGATGACGAGACAGCCTCAATTAATGAATATCCTTTCCTATTCAATCCTTATCCTCCCGAAAGATGATACTATTATCTTTTTTGTAGCCCCCGAGGCGCTGCGCAGTACGGCAGTTCCAGAATATCCGGCCGCCGGGAATCCTGAAGGAGCGAACCTGAATGTTGCGGGGGCATCGAACAATATTCCTTCAGGCAGCTCGTTTGAGCTCATTAATACAGCGGAATTTGTGACAGGATCGACCCTTCTGGTCTGAAAAGTCCCTAAAGCGCCTGCAAATTCCGTTTGCGAGGAGGCAGAGCATGCTTTCTGCCGGATAAACCTCAGAGCATTGGCTGCTTGTTGTGCGGAAACTTCGAGCTCGAGCCGTTTTTTTGCTGGACCAAAACCAGATACGGTTGCGGAAACAATGACCGCTGCCGCTGCCATGACTATGATCACCTCGATCAGCGTGAAGGCTTTTTTCATATCAACTGCGGATACAGCAATTTTCCCGCCATTGGTCAAACCCTAAGCTCTAAGCACTAAATCTCAAGGAAATCCAAAGTTCAAAGGTTAAAGTTAAAAACGCCGGGTGTTTTTAGTATTTTAGCCTTGGGAATTCGTGCTTCCTTAGGATTTAGAGCTTGTTTTTGATCTGGAGTCGTGCGGGGTGTAGGATTTTTCGACAGTCAGACAGGTAGATATTGCGCATGCGCAATATCTACCTGTCGATGCCAAGGGCCTCTTCAGCGGCGGACCACATGGTCTTTACGGGAGGGAGTTTTTCCGTGAACAGCTCGAATGCTGCCGCGCCCTGGCGTACCAGCATGCCAAGTCCCGTAAAGGACCGGGCGCCTTTTGCCGTTGCCGACCTGGTGAATTTGGTCCGGGCAGGGTTGTAAACCAGGTCGTAGACCACCTGGCCTTCCCGCAGAGGGGCATTTTCCTTTACCGGCGAAGCATCGGTCTTAGGGAACATCCCGATCGGGGTTGCGTTCACTATGCAATCGCAGTTTACCATGAACTGCTTGAACAAATGCTCGTCCTCAAGCGGAAGCACTCTGGACCCAAAATGCGCCTTAAGATTTTCGGCCAAAGCGCCGGCTTTTGCTGCGTCTATATCCATTATCGCGATCTCCGCCGCCTCATCTTTACATAGCGCCACAGCTACCGCTTTTGCAGCGCCGCCGGCTCCAAGCAGCAGGATTTTTTTGCCTTTTGGCGCAAATCCGGCGTCCCTGGTCAGAGATTCTATGAAGCCGATGGAATCCGTGTTGTATCCTTTGAGCTTGCCTTCCTCATTTTTGACGGTATTTACGGCCCCGATCAGAGCCGCCGAATCATCAATATAGTCCAGGTACTGCATCACGGCTTCTTTGTGCGGCACCGTCACGTTAAATCCCGCGCAATCAGCGCTGCGGAGCTTGTCGATAGCCGCCTTGAGCTCAGATGTTCCGGTCTTTAAAAGCCTGTATTCGAAGTTAAGCCCCAGCTCTTTATACGCGGCATTGTGCATTTGAGGCGAAACACTATGTTCGACCGGATCTCCGATAAGATAGACATATTTAAGACCGATATTCTCAGCCATTTAAGAAGAAGTATAACATAAATTGATCCCTAAGCTTATAAACAACACCATCCTGATGTCCGGTTCCTGTTTCGTGGTATCATATCCTTATTAAGCGTTGAAAAGGAGCGTATTACATGAAAAACCCCAAGATCGTCGTGATCGTGGGCAGCGCATCGGACCTTCCGAAGATAGAAGGGGGGCTTGCGCTTCTGGACAAGTTCCGCATAAAAAAAGAGGTCATCGTGGCATCCGCCCACAGGGCCCCGACAAAAGTGATGGAAATAGCCAAAAATGCCCATAAGAACTACGATCTCGTCATCGCAGGGGCCGGAATGGCAGCTCATCTTCCGGGCGTGGTCGCCTCTTATACAATTCTTCCCGTGATTGGCATACCTATCTCTTCTCAGGGGCTGGGCGGATTTGATTCGCTGTATTCTATAGTGCAGATGCCTCCCGGAGTTCCGGTAGCTACCGTGGCTGTCGACGGCGCAAAGAACGCGGCTGTGCTGGCTGCACAGATGCTTTCGCTCAAATACCCTTACCTTAAGAAAGAACTCGTTAAGATCAAGGAACACCTCAAGAAAAAAGGGAAAATATAACCGCGGTAATGAACCTTAACTGGGTTGATATAATTGTTTCGGTATTCCTGATACTGTCGGTAGGCAGGGGTTTTTTAAGAGGACTGATCCGTTCCCTGTTCGATATCATATCTTTGTTCCTTGCGGTAATACTTGCCTTTTACTGGTACTCGGCTTTCGCGGAGTTTGCAGCACGATATGTGAGGATGCCGGAGAACATCCTATATATCGCGAGCTTTGCGCTTGTCTGGACGGCAGTCTATTTTGTCTCTCTCATGCTCGGGAGTTTTATTCACAGGCTTTTCGGCGGAGGGCTTTTTGGTCCGGCCAATTCTTTTGGGGGAGCTCTTCTGGGTGCCGCAAAAGGGCTGCTTACTCTTTGGATCGTGCTGTATTTTCTGGCGCTGGTACCGCTGCCGGCGGATGTAAAGAAGAGCATCTATGATGCCCCGACCGTATCCGGGCTGATGCCGGTGGTCCGCGAGATGGGGGATTCCCTCTTCGGCATTGTCCCGGGAAGCTTTGGGCAGCTGAAGCATCTGATGAAGAAAAATGATCAAGTTCCGGAAAATAAAGTTGTTCCGCAAGACAGTAAAGGCGGGGTTTCGATATGAAATACATAGTGCTCGTTGGGGACGGGATGCCCGATACCCCTGTTGAGGAGCTTGGAGGCAAGACGCCGCTTGAGGCCGCGCAGACCCCCAACATGGACTTTGTTGCTTCTTCGGGCACATGCGGCATGGCAGATTTTGTTCCGGAAAACTTTCCGCCTGCTTCAGACGTGGCCAATCTGAGCATCTTTGGATATGACCCGAAAAAATATTATACCGGACGCGGGCCTTTTGAAGCGGCAAGCATGGGTGTGGACCTGAAAGACGGCGATGTCGCTTTCAGGTGCAACCTTGTTACGGTTGCCGGCGGCGAAATGGAAGATTATAGCGCCGGCCATATATCTACCCAGGAAGCCAAGAAGATCATATCCGAACTTAATTCAAAGTTGTCCGGAGAAGATGTGAGGTTCTATCCTGGAATAAGCTACCGCCACCTCTGTGTGATAAATAACGGTCCCAGGAAGGTCAGATGCACGCCGCCGCACGACATAAGCGGCAAAAAGACTGACACCTATCTTCCGCAGGGGCCGGGGGCCGGGCAGATAAGAGAGCTTATGGAAAAAGCGTTGCCTCTGCTCGAGAGGTCCGCCGTCAACAAAAAAAGGGTGCTTGCCGGCAAAAGACCCGCAAGCTCCATCTGGCTCTGGGGCCAGGGGACAAAGCCGAGCATGCCTACATACATGCAAAAATTCGGGCTCAGCGGCTCCGTCATCACCGCAGTTGACCTGCTAAAGGGGATCGGGGTCTATGCAGGCCTGGACGTGATAAATGTGCCCGGGGCTACGGGATATCTTGATACGAATTATAAAGGCAAGGCGCAGTATGCCCTCAGGTCTCTAGCGGTAAAGGATTTCGTTTTTGTGCACGTGGAATCCCCTGACGAGACAGGTCACAACGGGGACCTTGCGGGAAAGATCCGGGCGATAGAGGATTTTGACAGGCTGGTTGTCGGTACCGTCCTTGCCGGACTGAAGAAGTTCCCAAAATGCAGATTGCTGGTGACGTCCGACCACTCCACTCCTTTGGCCATTCGTACACACTCCAGAGGGGCCGTGCCGTTTGCGGCCATGGGTTCTGGCATAAAAAAGGGCAAGATCACAAAATATTCGGAAAAAGATATTTCAGCGAGTCCGCTTCTTGTGCGCCCAGGCCACGAGCTCATATCAAAATTATTTGCAGAGGGGTTTTAACCATGGATAAGGTCACAATAATCGGAATGGGGCTTATCGGCGGGTCTCTTGGGATGGCTATCAAGAACAAAGGGCTTGCAGGCAAGGTTGTCGGCGTGAGCAGGAACACAGAACATCTTAAGGAAGCTCTTGCCAAAGAAGCTCTTGACGAATACTCCATAGACCCTGTGGAGGCGTCTAAGGACGCGGACCTTATTTTCATCTGTACTCCGATATCCATGATAGTTCCCATGATCAAGACGGTTTACGCGGTGGCAAAAAAGGGATGCATCGTCACCGATGTCGGGTCCTCAAAGGCCGGCATAGTATCCGAAGCAGAGAGTTCCGTTCCCGAAGGAGTATCGTTCGTGGGCGGGCACCCGATGGCGGGCAGCGAAAGGTCCGGCATAAAGGCCGCCACCAAATATCTTCTGGAAGGATCGAACTATATACTTACAAAGACCGATAAGACGCCAGCCCAAGCTCTTGAAAAGCTGGGCGGTTTTATACAGAAATTGGACGCGGAGCTTACGGTGATCTCTCCCGCAATGCATGATCTTGCCGTTGCCGCGATCAGCCATATGCCCCTGGCCATATCGGCTTCCCTGGTCAATGCCGTTGGAGGGCTGGGAAAAGAAAAAGAACTGTGCCTGAAACTTGCTTCATCAGGGTTCAGGGACTCAACCAGGATCGCTTCGGGCAGCGTGGACATGGGAAAAGATATGTTCGTTACAAATTCCGGAGCAGTACTTGAAATGATAGCCGCCTTTAAGGCCGCTTTGGAGAAACTTGAGGGGTTAATCAAAAAAGGAGATGCTCCCGGCATTGCTCAAGAGCTGGAAAAGGCAAAAAAACTGAGGGACGGCGTTTATGGATCTTAAGATCCTTCCGTGCAAGAAAGTATCGGGCGAGATATCCGTTCCCGCTGACAAATCCATCTCTCACAGGGCGGTAATGATCTCCTCGCTTTCTGAAGGCGCCTGCAATATTTCCAACCTGCTCGAGTCCGATGACTGCCTGCGAACTGTGGAATGTTTCAGGGCTATGGGGGTCCCGATCGAAAAAAATTCTGCCGGCGTCTACCTTATAAGGGGCCGCGGACTCAAAGGGCTAAAGGTCCCCAGGGATATCCTTTACGTAGGCAATTCCGGGACTTCTATCAGGCTGCTTGTCGGGATCCTGGCCGGGCAGGACTTTACGTCTACGATCACGGGCGATGAGTCCATAAAACAGCGCCCGATGAAGCGGGTGGTCGAGCCTTTGAGGAAGATGGGGGCTGCGATACGCGGCAGGGATGACGGCAATTTTGCCCCTCTTGAGGTCAAGGGGAGCGTCCTTGCTCCGATAGATTACACAATGCCGGTCGCCAGCGCGCAGGTCAAATCATGCCTTATGCTGGCGGCGCTTTTTGCCGACGGCGCTACAAAGCTGACCGAGCCAGCCGCTTCCCGCGATCATACAGAGCGCATGTTCTCGTTTTTTGACATACCTTTTTCAAAAGACGGCAATGTGATCCGCCTTGCATCGCCTGGAGCGATCAAACCCCGAGACCTGAGCATTCCGGGAGATATTTCATCCGCGGCTTTTTTCATAGTTGCGGCATTGATAGTTCCCGGATCGGCCCTTTTGATAAAGGATGTCGGGCTCAATCCTACGCGTACCGGAATAATTGATGTGCTGTGCAAAATGGGCGGCCAGATAGAGATAAGGAACAAGAAGGAGCTTTTCGGCGAGCCCCGCGGAGATGTTTTTGTAAAGAATTCCTCTTTGAGCGGCATTGAAATAAGCGGAGACATGATACCCAGAATGATAGATGAGGTGCCGGCGTTTGCCGTAGCAGCGGCTTTTGCCAGCGGAACGACCGTCATCTCCGATGCCCAGGAGCTGAAAGTGAAAGAAAGCGACAGGATCAAGACAACTGCCGGCGAGCTAAAAAAGATGGGGGCGCGTATAGAAGAAAAAGAGGACGGCCTTGTGATAGAAGGAGGTTTCCCCCTCAAAGGCGCTGTCTGTGAAAGCCACGGGGATCACCGTATCGCGATGTCGCTTGCCGTGGCTGCGCTTGCGTCTTCCGGGGAGACCACGGTACTTGATTGCGACTGTATAGGCACTTCTTTCCCGGGGTTTTACACGATCTTGAAAGACATAGTCGGTACAGGTACCCGAGCAGATGGCTGACAGGATCAAAATACTTGACGAGCTTCTGGCATCCAAGATCGCGGCCGGCGAAGTGGTGGAAAGACCGGCTTCGGTGGTAAAGGAGCTTGTCGAGAACTCTCTCGATGCCGGCGCCTCCAGGATAGACGTGGAGATACACAACGCGGGAAAAGCTTTTATCAGGGTTACCGATGACGGGTGCGGCATGAGCGAAAGGGACGCGGTCCTTTCAGTTGAGCGCCACGCGACCTCCAAGATAAAAAGCATTGACGATCTGTTCTGTATTTCCACGCTCGGGTTCAGGGGTGAAGCTCTTGCCGCGATCTCTTCGGTTTCAAGGCTTGAGCTGATTACCGGCGACGGACAAAAGGGGACAAAGATCGTCCTGGAGGGCGGCAAGACGGCGGAGAAAAAAGAGGTCTCATGCCCTAAGGGGACCACGGTCATCGTCAAGGACCTTTTTTTTAATACTCCGGCCAGGCTCAAATACTTAAAGAGCGATGCGACTGAGTCCGGCCAGATATCAGAGATAATGTCCAGGCTGATGCTATCCAATCCCGGCGTGGCGTTCAAGGTCACGTCAGACGGAAGAGAGATGCTTTCTTCTTCCGGAAACGGAAATCTATTAGATCCGGTCGTATCGGTATGGGGGGCCTCATTTGCCAGATCTCTGATAGAGGTCTCTTACAAGGGAGTAAAAGGATTTATCGGCAGGCCTTCGGACACCAAGATCAACCGCAACTACCAGCATTTTTTCGTAAACGGAAGATACGTTAAGAACTTTATGCTTTCAAAGGCATTTGAATCGGCATACCGCAGCCTTATACCGGCAGGCAGGCATCCTTCCGCTGTGATGTTCATTACCATGGACCCCAGGGAAGTGGATGTTAACGTCCATCCCGCAAAAAAAGAGGTAAAATTCGCTTTTCCAAACAGGATCTCGCGTCTTGTGGAAGAGGCCGTTTCTGACGCCCTTTCGGAGATCCGGGCACCGGAGCTTGTCTATTCGCCGGATGAAGCTTTGGTCGCGGCGCCTCAAAAAAGCCGGTCGTCATACATGTTCGCGGAGCTTGATCTGCCGCATGAAAGTTATTCCGGCGCCCAGTCAGCCGGATATGAGCTCCGCGGGGCTGCACCAGACGGGCCGAAGATCGCGGCCGTGATAGGCAATTCTTATATTGTCTGCGTAGAGGGGGATGATCTTGTAATGATCGACCAGCATGCCGCGCACGAGCGCATGCTTTACGAAAAGATAAAGAAAAACAGGTCGGGCGGGACGCCCGGGTCGCAGATCTGCCTTGTTCCGGAAGTGATCGAACTGGACAAAAAAGAATTCGCGGCCGTGGAAAGCAGGACAAAAGAACTTTCGGAGCTGGGCTTTGACATCGAAGTGTTCGGAAAAAATTCCGTAAGGCTGAAGGCGGTGCCGTCGCCGCTCACGCGCATAGATGTAAAAGGCCTTGTAAAAGATATTGCGGCACAGATGGAAGCAGGGGATAAGGAGCTCAAGACCGATGATATTTCGGACAGCCTTGCAAAGCTGGCCGCGTGCCACGGAGCCGTCAAGGCCGGAGACAAATTGTCTGAAGAAGAGACCAAAGCGCTTGTGGAAGAGCTTTTCCGGTCGCCCGACTTTTCCACATGCCCTCACGGCCGGCCAACGGTGGTCAGGCTGGAGGGCGACAAGATCGCAAAACTGTTCGGCAGATAGGCGGACCACTTGGAAAGATTAAAAATACTATTTCTAGATCTCTACGTATGGGCGGCAGCCATGGCCGTAAGGCTTTTGATGCGCGCGGTAAAAAGTCTGATAAGGTTTGACAAGGTGGGGTTTGAAAATGTGGGGGATTCCGGCATACTTTCGCTTTGGCACGAAAGCTATTTTGTCGCAGGCTATGCAAACCCTTTCGATAAAGTGGCCGTGCTTACCACCAAAGGCGTTATGGGGGATATCGTTTCCAAAGCTATAGGCCAGTTCCAGGTCAAGATAATCAGGACCTCTTTTGACGGAGAGACCAAGCGGGGGGCGTATGCCGTGCTCCAGCTGATCAAGGCAGCCGAAGAAGGGTATAATCTTGTGATAGTCCCGGACGGGCCAAAGGGGCCGCGGCGCAGGTCTAAAAAAGGCATATTTTATATTGCTGAAAAGACCGGTAAAAAGATAATCCCCGTCGGAGTTGCCGCTTCGCACAAGCTTGTACTTCGGTTCAGGTGGGACAAGTACTTTATCCCTCTTCCTTTCAGCAGAGTGGTTTTGTTTGCCGGCGAGCCCTTTGAGGGCGAAAACGATACCCTTGAGTTAGATGCCGCTATGGAAAGAGCACGGAAAAAAGCGGAAGAACTGCTTCATGCGTGATATATGCCGGATTTGACATGTATTACTCTGTCCTGCTATATTCAACAGTTGTTAATCAAATAATCTAGTCAGGAGGCTTTTTTGTGCCGCAAATACTGGTGATAGTAGAGTCGCCCGCAAAAGCGAAGACTCTGGAGAAATTCCTGGGAAAGGATTATTCCGTCAAGGCAAGTTCCGGGCATATACGGGACCTTCCCCCGGGCGCGATGGGTGTTGACCTTGAAAAAGATTTCACCCCGACCTACACAGTCCTGAAAGGGAAGGAAAAAATAGTCAAAGACCTTAAAGGCTATGCATCCAAGTCGGACTCCATATTGCTGGCCCCGGATCCGGACAGGGAAGGCGAAGCGATAGCCTGGCACCTTTCCTTTCTGCTGGAAAGTAAGAAGGAAGTAAAGAGGATCGAGTTTAACGAGATAACCAAGTCCGCCGTTCAGCAGGCGGTAAAGACTCCGCGCGACATCGACATGAAGAGGGTCGAAGCCCAGCAGGCACGCAGGATATTGGACCGCATAGTCGGATATAAGATATCCCCGCTGCTTTGGAAAAAAGTCCGCAAGGGCTTGTCTGCGGGCAGGGTGCAGTCGGTGGCGGTAAGGCTGATATGCGAAAGAGAAGCTCTTGTCCAGAGATTCGTGCCCAAGGAATTCTGGAAGATAACCGCGCTGTTCTCCAAGAAAAATAAAAAGCAATCATTTGAATCCCTTGTATTTTCAAAATCCGGGAAGCAGATAGAGATAGGCGACGAAGCCTCTGCAAACGCGGTGCTAAAGGACCTGGAAGGTGCGGCCTATGAGGTGAAGGAAGTGCGGCGCAAAGAGCAGAAGCGCAATCCCTATCCTCCGTTTATCACCAGTACGCTCCAGCAGGACGCATCAAGGAAGCTGGGATATCAGGCAAAAAGGACTATGAGCATAGCGCAAAAACTTTATGAAGGGATCGAGGTGTCCGGCGAAGGATATGTCGGTCTGATCACTTATATGAGGACTGATTCCGTCAGATCGGCCGACACGGCTGTAGAGGAGGTCAGGCGGTACATCGGCGAAAAGATATCTGCCGACCATCTTCCGAAGACGCCGAACCAG
>Ga0209096_1004615_pt1 | contig 10973 bp, 10 predicted proteins | sample AD_UKC034_MetaG_FD_184407 | JGI IMG/M metagenome (GOLD analysis project Ga0209096, IMG submission 184407) | Active sludge microbial communities of municipal wastewater-treating anaerobic digesters from USA - AD_UKC034_MetaG (SPAdes) (version 2) | ecosystem: Engineered > Bioreactor > Anaerobic >...
AGCGTGAAAATGTACTGACGAACTGGTATAGGAAAACCCTGAAAGAACAAATTCCGGCATTAATTGAAGAATGGCAGAAGGTTATCGGAGTGGATGGTGTTCAATGGGAAGTTAAAAAGATGAAAACGAAGTGGGGTACATGTAACCGGGAAGCAAAACGAATATGGCTGAATCTGGAACTGGCGAAGAAACCTGAAAGGTGTCTTGAATACATCATTGTGCACGAAATTATTCATATCCTTGAAAGAAACCATACAGAACGGTTTGTAACTATTATGGATAAAACCATGCCACAGTGGAGAGAGCATAAGAAGGAACTTAATCAGTTTCCTCTGGCACATGAAGTGTGGTCATATTAATGGGGAATTGTTTTATTATTCCTGTTCGCAATTCTTCGAGAATTTGCTAAGTAATTGGTTTACAGGCATTGAAATTGAGCCAAATTAAGAAAAATAGCTTGTAACGTACTTCATTAAAAAAAGTTTCATTTTTTGTAACATTTTTAAAATCGTTTCGTATAAGTATCTGAAAGACAACATGACCCAAAAGTAAGATGATGAAGTGAGATTTTAATGTTGACTGGAAACGAGCGTTCTTTAAATAAGAATACTTTCATACAAGGGCGGGTTTTTTACCCGCCTTTGGTACGAAATAGAAGCCTGACTTTTTTAATTAAAAGATTTCTCCAAAGCTTATCGGGGGAAGAATTGGAACGCAGAATTAGATTTTAGCGTAGTGGGATTGGTATGCGCATTCCGAAGCGGTAATGAACAGAAACAAATAAAAACTATATAATATGAAAAAGATTAACAAATATTCCGGTAAAAAATTAAAGAGACCGATTACACCAACACCCTATACAAGAGTATATAGCCGGTTAATTACGACATCTGCTTTGAATGATGCACAATTCAGGTTGGTTTGTCTCCTTTTCAGTTACAGTAACGGAACAACAATTACAACTAAAAATTTGGCTGTCAAACTTAATAAGAAGGAAAGGACTATTTTGGATTTGTACAATCAATTGTCGGAAAATGGGGTTTTAAGATTTACAGATACTCACATTGAGCTGTTTCCATTGGGAAATTTGACCAACTGCGAAAATCCGCAGGATGATGTTGATGATGGCGAAATACCACAGCCTAATACGAAGAATTCAGCACACAGTACTGTGGATAACTGCAATTCTGGCTGCAAAAATCCGCAATTGAACATAGTTGATGATATTGATTATTTGGAAGATACAGACACCTATAATAATATTAAGGATAAGAAGAATTTAGGTAAGACTATCAATGAAAACAATAGTGTCACTTTTACTGAGGAATATTCTTCTCTTGATTCTGATGATGAAGATGACGTTAAACCTCAATCATCAAAATCTGATGAAAAGGATATTCCAATTATTGGAAAAGATTTCAATCCTGTTGAGGAATTGATATTTGATAAAACCCCCAATGATGGTAAAACATTTTGGAAACTAAAAAATGATGTCACTTCAAAGTTCATTGAAAAACAATATGTAGGCAAGTTAGCTGATGTGTACAACAAATGGATTAATCTCGACATAATACAGAATTCCAAAGTTCATTTCGATGTCTTTGAACTGTTTGTCATCGTAATGATTACTTCAAGAAATCAAGGGATAAACTCAAATGAACAACTCAATAGATATATTCGGATGTATCCAATTGACGGTGTTATAAATTATATAAGCGAATGGATTGATGGAATTGACGCTAACTCAATTGATGAAGTATTAAAAGATACTGCAAAATATCGCTTAATCAACAAAAAGAGTTAATAATAAGACACATAGCCGATGATTGAGAATTAGCAAAGTATTAACCTCTTATCAATTAAGTCGTGATATTCTTTCACAATTTCACTTCCAATATATTTCCGGTTTAACTGTTTTGCCATCTTCAGCACAGTTCCTGAACCTGCAAAATTATCGTAAACAATATCCCCTTCATTTGTCCATGTCAATATATGGTCACTGGCAAGTTGTTCCGGAAAAATTGCCGGGTGCTGGTGTGCAAATTTATCCTCTGTTGAATACCCATTTCCGGTAACATATCTCCAAATATTTGTACGTGGTGAATATTCTGGAATTGGCTTAAATTTCTTCACCGGGACAAGAATATCGTATTCATCACGTTCAGTTTTCTGTCCAAAATTTGTTGTCCCTTTCCATCTGTTCTCTTTATCAGCAATCAGATTAACGGTATTAGGCTTGCCCTTACTGAAGACAAACATATACTCAAAACTTTGGGTATACCTTAAACCCTCCTGCTTGGCAGGGTATGTTGTAGTATTCTTCTGAAATACCATGGTATCATGAAGTCGAAGTCCACAATACTCCTTGAAAAACAATGCCTGTTTGAAAGAAGTACCTGTCTCACTGCCTTTGTACATTCCATCACCGACAATCCATATAATTACTCCACCATTCTTTATTATACGGGTAAGTTCAACGGCAATTTTTTCGAAATCAAATTTATTATTCCCGTTGTATGACCGTAAATGGTCATATGGGGGAGAGGTAAGAACCATATCGACATAATTATCCGGCATTTTGCTCATTGTAATCAGGCAGTCCTCATTAAAAATATTGTTGATTAAAATATCATCCGGATTTTGAATCTCCGATTTGCGATAATTGCGACTCGGCAATACCTTTTTTTGTTCACCAAACCTTTTTTTGGGGAATTCATGAACCACATATTCATACCCTTTGAAATGTCCTTTCTTATCCCGGACTTCAACTTTATGGACAATCCTATGTTTCACAAGCTCTTCAAATGCCTGATTTAATGCATAATATCCCTCTTTAAAATATTTCGGCAAGTCCTTTTTATTGATATTGTGATTGGACGGTAGAGACAAGAGAAATGCTAAGATACCCTTAGCTGTAGCTGACAATCTATTATCATTCAGAATTTTAGTTGGAACTGTCGAGTAATTATAATCGGTACTTAGGTTTTGTATGCGACCTGATTCCATAAAGAAAGGTATTTACGAATAGGTCGAAATTTATCAAATTACTATCAGACAACCAGACGCAATTGTGTTGTTTTATTAACCAATTATCTACTCCATTGTCTGGAAGAATTCTGATAAGGACATTTCTGTTGCGTCAATTAGGGAAAGTAAGGTCAATAGCTTAATGTTTTTCAGACTACCCTTTTCGAACCTTTGTAGTGAGTTTACATGTAAATCAGCCATTTCACTGAAATCGGCTTGACTTAATCCATCATTAATCCTGTAATTCTTGATGAAAAGCCGGATTTCTTCAATACGCTTTTCCTGATATTCTGGTATCGATTTTTTATGCATAAACATGGTTTTAAATAAATACAGCGTGATGTTGATTATGATGCACTATAAAATGTAAATAGAGTACTTATAGGTACGGGAAATGTGGTCTATTTTACCGATTTTGTTGCTTTAAGTCTTGAAAATGAAATATCCCCTAAATTGATGTATCAGATATTCAGCGTTTTAAAATCGGAATGCAGTCCCAGCGTAGATGTTTTCGACCATTATTTTGAATAATTTTGATGAAAATCAAGCATTCAAAGGTCTTTGAATATTTCTTCCAGTGTTATATTATGTTGACGCTTATAATACAATAGAATCTGAAAGAGGGATGAAAACTGGAAATCTAATCTTCCTTCTTCGATGGCATAATAAGTATTTCGGGCAACTCCCATTTCTTTAGCCAAGGGTTCATATCCCTTATTCTGGTCTAATCTGAGCTTTTTCAGTTTCTTGCCCAGCTTAATCATAAATTCCTTTTGTTCAGGAGATATTTTATCCGGCTTCTTCACAGTTCTTTTTGTAAAAGTAAAAAAAATGTTGCCCTTATGTAAGGGTTGTAAACAAATATTATATATATTTGCCCTTACATATGGGCAGTGAAATTAAAAATAAGACAAGATTCGTTCATGAGTTAATTTCCTTCTCGTTTGATGGAGACTTCATGAATTACTTCTTTATACTGATTCAACTCGACCAGAATGATGTCCCGGTAGGCATCTGGATTCTTCCAATGGTCAAAGCATGTGGGACTACAATATTGTATCCCTATTCACAAAACTAATAGTGAACAATGAAAAAAACTGATTCAATCATAATATGCCTCTATATTCACTTTTGCACAATAGTGTATATGCAACATTCAATTCAATGGACATATAATCAATGTGTTATAAGGTTAAATAATGAAATCCGGGAAATATCACATTCACTTTCGATAGATAATAAACAAAACTGAAATAAATTATGAGTGCAAAATTCTCAAACACGACTTCCGATTTCCTCGAATGGAGTCAATCAATGAATTTGATAAGAAATCTCTACCGGGATGGCGATTATCGGATTTCATTGCTTGTTTCCTTCGGTTCATTCTGGGGACTTAGAATTTCGGACATTCTTTCATTAAAATGGCATCAAGTTTATGACGTGGATGAATTCGAATTGGTCGAAAAGAAAACGCAAAAATGCCGGGTGATAAAAATTAACGGGCAGTTAAAAAAGCATATTAATGACTGTTACCAGAAAATCAAACCCTATTCTGTTGAGGAATCTATTTTCATAAGCAGGAAAGGGTCTGTTTACACAGTTCAGCGAATTAATGTGATACTGAAAGACTTGAAAGTCAGATATAATCTGAAGATTAAAAATTTCAGCAGCCATTCACTACGAAAATGCTTCGGCAGGGAAGTGTTTAGCCGTTCTGATTCGAATGCAGAACTGGCATTAGTTAAGTTATCACAACTTTTTAATCATTCAAGTCCCTCAATCACAAGGAGATACCTTGGTATAAGTCAAAAGGAACTGATGGAAACTTATGAAATTCTGAGTTTTTGATAAAGATAGGGTTCTGAAGCCGGTCGGGATTTAGAAACTATATTTGAGTTTAAACATTAGCATATCATAGTCATTCAGATTTCCGAAAACTCCACTCCCTTTACCTTCAATAATTGCAGCAGACAGACTCATTTCAATATTGTCGGTTGCCTGATAAGCTATTTCAGGTACAAATAGAAGGGTGTAATTATCTTTTATTTTATTCCAGTCTGTTACGATAAAACCGCCACCAATAGGGGCAACTCTTAGTTTTTCATTAAAGAACTTTTTTTCATATCGTACAAAAAAATAGTCGTTAAGGTTTCCTTCCCCCCGTTCATTAATAAAACCGTGCATATACTGGAAATTCAGGTACGAACTGTTTGAGAAATTGTAATCACCGCCAATTACAAATCTTACATATGGTTTGGATGATTCCAATAACAATGAGTCCACAGTCACCGGAACAGGTGAGGCAGGATAAAATGCCGAAAAATCATTGGTCATTATAATGTCTTTATTAGGAATAAAAGCTGCCACTTCTGCCCACAATCCAAATCCGCCTATACTTGTTGCCATATCAGCCCCCAGAATGTGAGTTCTTGAAAAGGAAAGCTGAGAGTTTATATTTATACCTCCAAATGCATCGATAGGGATAAATGTGTTTCGTGTTGCGAAAGGTAATCCATCATATCCCCAGACATAGCTCAATGAAAAATCAACCCCCTTGACAAAACCTTTAAACTTCAAGCCAGCAGTTGAGCTTTCTGCCAGATTGTATCTTGGCATAAGTATAGTATCTGAAAATTCGTTCAATACCATACCTTGTGGTAATTCCATTTCAGGTGATAATGCATCTGCATAAATACCAATTGGCATGTTTGCAGGTTGGAAAATGGGAATGTAGACTCCCTGAAGTGAAAAATCATTATTTATATAGTAGTTAAGACTTACAGCATCTGAACCCCGATGCCGTCCAAAATCGAGAATGTCTTCCAAATCATAAGGATTCAGGTTGTCTGTAGGATTAAGTTTGTCAGCAGTACCCCAGACTATTCTTTGACGACCTATTGTAATGTCTAAGTTTTTTGAAAGGAAGCCGAATATCTGAACATATGCTTCCCTTAATTCAACATTAATCGGGTCAACTATCCCCTTATTATATAAATCAGAAGATGAAGTAATATTTGGTAAACCAATATTACGAAGCCATACCTCACTGTAAAATTTTGACCTGTTGCTGATTTTTTTATCCAATTTAAGCGTAAGACGATTTTCATTCCATGCCCAATCCTTTTTATCAGTCAGCAGAAATCGTTCGTCAGTCAATAGCGAACCTGTGATATTCAGCCTGCTTTCAGCTTGTTCCGGTGCGGTAAAGCTACTTTCTTGCGCTCTGACAATATAAGAGTTCGCTAAAAGTATAATTATCACTGAAGTTAGTTTTAATAGTTTCATACGTTATAAGTTATTGATTCTGTTACTAATAATCTTTGTAATTAAGTTTAAATTATTAAAAACTATAAGAGCAATTTGAATTCCCTCAAACAGAAATGCCTTCATTGCTCCTGATAGATTTGTTTTCTTAAATTTTGTGGGATGTTTTAATCCTTTTAATTTGACGTGTTTCACTTTTTTGTTTTGAGCCTCATAATAAAGGTTTATAAGGGTCTCTACGCCAAACTTTGATGTTTTCATATCTTCAACGATTGGCAGTACATCACTTCTTAATACTGCTCTCTGACCTGTGAGAACTTTAAAAGGATTGATGTGAAAATTAATCAAGGTTTCAGTTGGTTGACCAAGAACCATTTTTGCATCGCTTCTAATAATTGGTTTAATAAGTTGTAGAAAATGTTCTCTTTTTAAATTGGATAAATCAGCATCACAAAAAACAATCAATTCATTACCCGCATGTTCAATACCTGTTGCCATGGCAAAGCCTTTTCCCTTATTTTCAGGCAGATGGATATCAATAATATCCAATTCATTCTTACAATCAATTATGATTTCTTTGGTGTTATCGGCAGAACCATCATTGACAACAATAATTTCATCAAATATTTTGCAATCAGACACTGAAACCAACACATCTCTGATTGTCTTATCTTCGTTATAAGCACATATCACTACCGAAGATTTCATAATTCATGATTCAAATAATTTGAAATTGCCTCATTTGCAGCATTCTCTCCAATTTTTATCAATTCCTCTGCTTTATGGAAATCGAATGTATCAGAAGAATCATATGGGATATTAATCAGAATATCAGGTTTGAATAATTCAATGGTTTGTCTTGCAATTTTATGAATCATTTCAGAGGTAGTGGCTTTTAAAAGAGAATAATACCACATACTTTTCTTGTCACCAGTATCATTGGCTTTGGTAATAATTTTTAACAAATTATTAGGAATAAATTTATTCTGTTTGTTAACAGTGGATAATGTATCGGATAAATCATTCTTCTTGTCGCCATATAAATTCACAACCACAAGAATATCTTCAGGCTGACGAGTTACATATTCAATTGGGATAGGACTTAGTACGCCCCCATCAACTAAAATTTTATCCCCGGATATAACTGGTGTCATCAAAGTCGGGATTGCTATAGATGCTCTGATAGCTTCATAAAAACTACCTGAATTAAAGACCTCTACTTTCTCATTTAATATATCAACGGCTATTGCAGAAAACGGTATGCCCATCTCTTCGATGTTCATATCAGGGATGAATGTTTTCATTTTTTCGAGTACTCGTGCTCCTTTTAACAACCCGTTAGTTGAAATAGTGAAATCCATTAATCCCCACACTGTTTTTCTGTCCAATGATTTTACCCATGCAGTAAATTCCGGCAGTTTACCCATTGCATAAATTCCGCCAATAACAGACCCTATAGAAGAACCGGCAATAGAGGATATTTGAAACCCATGCTTTTCAAGTGCGTAACAAACGCCAATCTGTGCAAGACCTTTTGAACCTCCACTGGATAATACTAATGCAACTGAGTTATTCATATTTCAGGTTTCTGATGAAAGGGAAAAATTCTGATGAACTTTGCCTGTAACGCCATTATACATCTGATTAATTTGCTTTATAACAGTAACATAATCATTAAGGTCATAGATGACACCTTTGACTTCCATTTCTTTTTTCTTGTAGTCCAGTGATGTAACCACAATAGGTACATTAGCCTTCTTTGCCATATAGTAAAATCCTTTATTCCAATTAGATACTCTATTAATCGACCCTTCGGGAGAAATAACGACATGTAATTCATCATTTTCATTTAAAATCTTAACAACCCTATAAATCGCATTTTCATCTTTTACCCCTCTAACTGCCATTGAACCAAACTTTTTCATAACAATATTCATGGGGAAAAAGAAAAGTTCCTTTTTCGAAAGGAATAAATATCTGACACCCATTTGAGCTATACCTAATTTTCCATAGAGGGCATCAATGTGCGCTGTATGTGGGGCAAATATTATGATTGACTTTTTTATGTCTGGAAATTCACCTTTGATTTTCCACCCCAAAATATTTGTTAGTATATATCCTGATATTTTTTTCAAGAAGGTATTGTTTTATAACTAAGTTTATTGAACTAATCTCCTGACAGTAAAGTCATTGTCTGTCAATTTCATATTATCTTATGTCTGAACAATTTTTTCTTATATTATGCATTTTGATAATTTTCATAATCAATGATTAGAGCCGTTTTAAAAGGATAGCACCACTTGAATATCCACCTCCAAAGACTGAAATAACTATCGTTTCATTCTTGTCAAACCTATCCCAATTCTGGGATAATACAATTGGTGTACTTGCTGAACCAGTGTTTCCTAACTTTTCAATATTTGTCAGCACTTTATGCGGCTGAAGTTTTAATTGTTTGGATACGTAATCAGTAATTCTTGCATTTGCCTGATGAGGAATAAAATAGTCCAGTTTATTTAATTCAATTTTGTTCTTTTTTAAGATGTTCAACGTATCATTAATTATGTAATTGCAAGCAAATTGAAACACATCCTTACCATATGGCATTTTCAGCCCGCCATTTGTTGGTCTGAGATAAACCCCATCGATACTTTTTCCAATTGTTCCCAAACCAGATGTTTGGATATCCACTACTTCTATGCTTTTTTCAGAATTATTTTCTTCTGAAACAAGGATTGCAGCAGCACCATCACCCCATAAAAAACCTGATTTAGGGTCAGAGTAGTCGACATATCTACTATTTTGTTCTGAAACAATAATTAATGCCTTGCTTGCTTTTCGAACCTTAAAGAAACAATCTGTTATTTCAAGAGCATTTACAAAGGATGAACAAGCTGAATTAACAGTAAAACATTTTGCTCTTTCGATATTAAAATATTTTTGAACGGCATGAGCCAAAGTTCCTACAGTATCATAAGGCGTATAAGTGCATCCTATTATTAAATCAATATCCTGCACAGAATGTGCCATGTCGCTAAATAAACCAACAACGGCTTCAATCGCCATGGTATTTGTGTTTTCACCGTGATTGCATTTACACCGTTCAAGAACCCCGCTTTTTGAAACGATATCTTCACTTTTAATATTAAAGTTATCCTCAAAATATTGATTAGAAATTATAGTTTCAGGAAGCCAATATTTTACAGCATTTACTACCATTTCAAACGTGTTGCTTATTGTATTAATTTCCTTACTGTAAAATCATCATCGGTCAGCCCGGTATCATATCTCACGTCTGACATTTGCATTTTTGTCTTATGATTTTTCTTAAAGTCAGTCATTTCAATTTCCTGAGCATTCCAGTAGTTTCCTACTTTACTGAACACATATTTTGCTGATTTAATTTTTGTGTTTCCTTTGTCATAATAATCCATCGTCTCCGGGTAGAAGTTTGTTTTATTGATGGTTACAATTATCTTGGAATAATCAGATTGAGCCTGTGGTGTCAGTTCCAGCGTAAAAGCATTTGCTCCGGTTTCAATTAATTTAGGCGTGTATTTTGCTGAAAAAGGTTTTGACTCCATATCATCATAAGAGAAATCCGTACCTGCAAAATTCTGATTCTTTGCACTGGTGGCAATTCTTCTTTCCTTTCCAAAGGCAGGCAAATACAAATACATGACATCATTTGGCAGAGATAATACTGATATACCCGCCTGTGACGCTGGTGCTGTAAATCGAAATATTCTTTTATCGTTTCCTTTCTGTTGGATTGTCGCCTCTCTGATTTCTTCTTTTCCATTCTTATCAATAAGAACAATCCTATTCTTACCTGTTAAATCTTTCGGTGAGTACATTACATCATCCATTCTTTTTAGAATTGAAGATGCATCCTGTGCATTAACAGAGTATATACTACATGCCAGAACAGTAATGGTAACTGCCGCTGAATAAATTATTGCTTTCATATTTTAATATTTATTAGTGAATTAATTTGCTATGATTTTACGCTTTCTGTTTACCAAAATCAGTATTACAGGCAAAAGTGTCAATGAGCCAAGACCAGAACCAATCATGCTTATTGCTACAAGCAATCCGAAATTCTGTAAGGGGACTAACTGAGAAAACAGCAATACCAAGAATCCGGCTGCGACCGATGTGACATTAATTATTATAGCCTTGCCGCTTGTCATTAACGTTCTTTCGATAGCTTTTTCAGCATCGCCATTTTCTTTAAGGTGTGAATTAAATCCTGAAATAAAATGTATCGAATAATCAATGCCTATTCCTAATGCAATACTACCAACAAGGACAGTTGCAATGTCAAGAGGAATTCCTGTGAATCCCATAAACCCGAATAAGATAAGTATTGTTGCAATTATGGGAATGGTCGCATAGACTCCCTTTGAAAAAGAACGGAATATTAATCCTACAATTAGTACCACCAGAACCAAGGCTATCAAAAGGCTGCTGAACTGACTTTTAATCAGACTGTCATTTAGTCTGACATAAACAGAAGGCATACCTGTTAATTCAATTTTGCAAGTCTCACTTGAGTTTTCCTCAATGAACAGTTGCATTTTTTTGGTGAATGCTTCTATTTCTTGGTTTTCAACCGAGGCAAATTTTGACTGGATAATTCCCCTGTCCAAATCTTCCGAAACGAGTTGAGTCATAACATC
>Ga0209096_1004617_pt1 | contig 10970 bp, 16 predicted proteins | sample AD_UKC034_MetaG_FD_184407 | JGI IMG/M metagenome (GOLD analysis project Ga0209096, IMG submission 184407) | Active sludge microbial communities of municipal wastewater-treating anaerobic digesters from USA - AD_UKC034_MetaG (SPAdes) (version 2) | ecosystem: Engineered > Bioreactor > Anaerobic >...
TGGTTTCCAGGGTAAGCTGTTTGTACCGGTCCGTCACGAACGCGATCGCGTCCCCGACACCGCGGATGACGTCCTTGAGGCGGAACAGGTCGACGATGTCCTGGCCGATCTGCCTCTGGAGGATGGACATGTTGTCCGCGAGGGTGGATCGGAGGCCCTTCATGGTCGTGGCGGACTTCTCCATCCCCTGGAAGTACCGCCCCTGGGGGCCGGTGGCCTGCTGGATCGCCTTGTTCAGCATCTGGAACGTGATCTGGCCGGCCTCCTTCATCTTCATGAGTTCGGCCCGGTTCTTGCCGGTCGACTTCTCCAACGCCTCCATGGCGTCGAACCCGGCCTCGGCCATCACGTTCAACTCCTCCCCGAGGAGGCGGCCGAGCTTCTTCGTGTCCGTGAACTGCTTGCCGACCCGCTGGAGGGCCTGGGCGTCGCCCATGACCGCGTCGCCCAGCATCCGCATGGTCGGGATGATCTTCTCCATCTCGAACCCGGACTGGAGGAGTTGGTTGGCCACCGGGATGAGCTCCCGTGACCCGAGGGGGGTCTTGGCGGCGAACTGCTCGATGTCCTCCATCATCTTCTTGGCCTTGTCGGCGCTCTTGAGCATCACCTCCATCTTGACTTGTTGGGACTCGAACTCCTCCGCGAGGGCGACGCTGGCCCCGAGCCTCTTGACCCCGTGCCACAGGGCGAGGACCGGCACGAGGGCCGCGGCCGCCTCGGACCCGAACGCCCGGAGTTGGTACCCGAGGATCGAAAACCGGCGGGTCGAGATCTGGGTGAGGTTCGCCCCCTCCTCCTGGGCGTCGTTCCACTTTTGCATGGCCAGTTCGGCCTGCTTGACGCCCCGGGCGTAAGTCTCCTGGGAAATGGCCCCGGCCTTGAGGAGCTTGGACAGGTATCCGACACGGTTGGCGTAAGCCTCTTGGCCGGTCTTCAATGAGTCGGTCAGCCGCCGCCCCTCGGCCTCGATGGAGTTCGCAGACGTGCGCAGCCGGGTCTCGGTCTGCTTGATGGACGACAGCAGGCCGGCGTTGTCCCCGGTGAACCGGGTCACCAGGGTTTCGAGCTCGGTGGTCTGACTCATTGTGGCGACGCCTTCATTTTCGTAACGGCCTCCCAGGCGGCCTTACTGGTCTCGACCTCTTCCGGGGTCATCGGGCGGTCCAGGAACGGCCGGTCTTTCGCGCGGAGGTGGGCCCGCCAGGCGTCCAGTTGTCTTTCGGTCGTCCCTTCCATGACCTCCTGGAGGGGGAGGTGGAGCAGTTCGGCCAGTTGGAACCAGGCCGAGTGCTCCCGGGCTACTTTTTTGTGACGTCCTTAACGTCCTCCAGGAAGGAGTCCAGGGGGCGGAACCGCTCGTCCTCGGCCAGGGCCTTGCGGATGAAGTCCCGCATGACCTCGTAGGTGATCGGGGAGTCCGGCCGGGCGAGGAGGTCGGCGAACGCCCCGGCCCGGTCGTCGGTCCCGTTCGCCGCGTCGTCGAGGCCGCAGACCTTCCGGGCCGCGTCCGCCAGGCGGTTCATCACGCGGGCCGGGAACGCCTTGACCTCTTCGACCGATACCGGCCGGTGGGAACCGTGTCCGTCGGGCATGACCTCCCGGACACAGGACGAAATCAGGAACGGGTCGGTGTCAGCCAGGCCGGTTAGGTCCGACATGGAGAACTTGCCGTCCGACATCTTGGCCGCCCGGAGGCCCATGTTCCGGTACTTGACCATCTGGGCCCCGGACGCCTCGACGAGGACGTACTTTTTGCCCCCCCACTCGAACGGGAGCTCGGTCTTGGTGATGTCGGAGAAGTCGAGGTTGACGACCGGCATGTGTCTCTCCTTGGGGTGAGAGGGTTGGCGGAAGGTGGAAGCGGGCCGGTTCCCACGGCCCTCCCGGCTTTAGCCCCGGGTGGCGTCTCCCGGTCCGGCTGGGTCAGGTCCCGGCGACGGACGTCAGAACCGGCGCGGCCTCGACGGCGTTGGTGTAGTCGTAGTTGGTCGGCTGGAAGGTGACGGTGGCGGTCGGCATCTCCCCTTCCGTGTTGTCGTTCGGGTCGAACTGCCGGAGGAACCCGTAAAAGGCGAGCGTGGACCCGTCCGGGAACCGAACCGTGAGGGTGTCGTAAACGTTCACCAGCTGGAGGAGTTGGTTGTAGCAGTCGGGGTCGTAGGCGGCCGTGAACGTGGACTCGGTCAGGGTCTTGAGGGCGCGGGCGGCCATCGTCCGCCACGACACGTTGTGCATCGTGTTCGTGTCGATCGGGTCGCCGCCGTCGATCCCGGGGGGCTTGACGCTGACCTCCCACAGCGACACGTCCGGGTCGCGGGCGAACGTGATCTTGGTGCTGTACCCGTCGAGGAGCCGGCGGCCGCCCGGGGTTTGTCTGGTCGTCGGGGACGGGGCGGCGCAGACGATCAGCACCGCCATGAGGGTCAGGAAGAACGCGGCGGCAATCATCGAAAGGTCTCCGTTAGGTCAGTTGTCGGTAAGTCATGATCACGTTCCCGGTGAACACCTGCCGGGAACTCGTGGGGGTCTCCCTCCCGATCGGGATCGGGTTGGTGATTTGGTCGTAGGCGTGGACCACGTACCGATCGGTCCCGACGGCCACCACGGTCTGATACACGGACTCGGCCAGGGCGACCAGGATCAGGCGGAGTTTGCCGTACCCGGTCGGGTAGTCCTTGCTCCTCACCCGGACCTGGACCCCCTCGAACCCGAACACCTCCCCGTCGATCATGCTCCGGCCGCTGTTCGGCCCGTCCGTGTCGTACACGGTGATACAGTTGTCTGGGGTGGACGGCTCGTGCCCGGCGAACACCGGCCAGCTCCCCGCCTCGTGGGGGTCGGTTCCCACCCCGGCCGCGATCAGGTACCAGCGGGTCACGTCGGCCGCGCTGTGGGTCACGTCCGGTCCTCCGCCGTAAACACAATCGACCCGGGGTACCACTTGACCACCGAGCCGTCGGTGACCTTGACCGACAGGGACCACTCGCCCTCGGTCGTGATGTCGGTCGTGGTCGTGTCGTAGTACCAGACCGCCCCGGACTCCAGGGTGGCGTCCCGGTCGAACTCGGTCTCCATGTCCGGCTTCCGGAACCGGAACAGCACCGAGTCGATCCCGGTCCAGGCCACCCCGTCCTTCTTGACCGTCACCCGGATGCGGTCGGTGCTCTCGGTGGCCAGGGTGCCGAGGTCGACGTCCAGGTCGTCGTCGCAGTCGCAGCTCACCGGTGCACCTCCAACGTCGCGTTCCGGACGTGCGGGTAGTCCAGGGTGAGCCCCCGCTCGTGGAGGAAGTCCAGGACCAGGTCGACCAGGGGCGGGGTCGGGACGAACAGCGGGGTGTACGCGAGCGTGGCGGCCGCCCCGGACAGCGCGTACGACCCGGCCGCCGCCACCAGCCGCCCGGCCCGCCGGAGGGCCGCGGGGTCCCCGGTCAGCAGGTAGGAGCCGAACGCGGCCGCGACCTTCCGGCCGACCGCCAGACCGGCCGCGTTACCGGCCAGGGAGTACGAACCCACGTCGCCGGTAACCCGCCGGCCCGCCGTCAGTCCGGCCGCACTGCCCGACAGGGCGTAGGCCCCGGCGGCCGCCACGAACCCCCGCCCGTAGGCCAACCGGGCCGTCTGGTTCAGACCGGACCCGTTGTTGTACGAGAGGGCCCGCTCGTCGGCCGACAACATCCGGCCGTACAGCTCCACCTGGTCCAGGACCGAGCCCCCCGAGGCGCTCAGGTTGAACCGGCCGAACGCGGTCGGCGGGGTCACGGTCCCGGTCCAGGCCGAGGCGTTGTTGACGTACAGGGCCCCGTTGTTCGACCCGTCCACGGTCAGGACGACGTGACTGTGGGTCGCGTCCGCCAGGGTCACCCCGGTCGCGGTCGTCGAGCTGCCCTGCCGGATCTGGACCTCCCCGGTGGAGACCGTCGCCAGGTGGAAGATCTGGGTGGCCAGCGTGTTCCACCGGACCTGGGTCGACCCGCCGCTCGCGTGGTAGACCCAGCACTGGACGCTCAGCGGCACCCCCGTGAACCCGGTCCAGGGGTTGACGCTCGGGCTCCCGGTCGCCAGCCCCTGGCCGAGCCGGCCGGTGCCGTAGGTCGTGGCGGCGGACAGGTTACGACCGTTCCCGGACTGGTCCAGGGTGCTCCCGTCCAGCGGGTAGGCCGCCCCGTCCGACCCGACCCCGTAGGGGGCCAGCCGGTAGCCCCCGGCCGCCGCCGTCACCCTCCGCCCGGCCCGGAGCGCGGCGGCCGACCCGGTCAGGGAGTACGAGCCCGCGTCGGCGGACAGGGTTTTGCTCCCGCTCCCGCTGTAGTCGAGCGTGGCCGTGTTCCCGGTCAGGGAGTAGGAGCCCGCGTCCCCGGCGAGCTTTCGGCCGGCCTTCAACCCGGCGGCGGAACCCGTCAGGGCGTAGGAGCCGGCGTCGGCCGGCACTCGCCGCGTGACCCGGAGGGTCGCGGCCCCACCCGCCAGGGAGTACGAGCCCGCGTCGGCGGCAACCTCGAACCCCTTCTCAAGCCCGGTCGCGCCGCCCGCCAGGGCGAACGACCCCGCCGCCGCGACCAGCTTCCTCGCGGCCCTCACGCCGGCAGCCGAACCCGTCAGCGAGTACGAACCCGCGGCGGCGGTCAGGGTGTACGACGTGCTGAACGGGTAGGCCGGCGGGGTGCCGCCGCCGTACATCGTCGTCCGGTCGCCCGAGGTGGGCACCCGCTTCCAAAACCCCAGTTCGTCGAGCTTGCCGTCGAAGAACCGCGTCGAGGCGAGCGTCCCCTCGGTGCCGACCCGGAAGTCCTGCGTGTTCGCCCCGGCGGCCCCGCTCGTGGACGCCGTCGTCGGCGTCCCGTTGTTGACCGCGATCCCGACCTGGTTGTTCGTCGCGTCGTGCCAGACGTCGAGCTTGTACCACGTCCCCGTACTGAACCCGGTCGCCGTCACGATCCCGGCCAGCGTCGAGCCGCCGTTGAACACCGCCCAACCGACCGTCCCGCCCGAGGCCGAACTGCAGTAGAGGACGTGCTCCCGGTTGCTGCTCAGGTCGTCCTTGCCGAGGATGATCCGGTCGTTGCCGTCGAGCGTCTCGAAGTTCACCCAGAGCGAGAACCAGTAGTCGATGTCGCCCGTCTGCATCCGGGCGTTGTTGACGACGTACAGGGCCTCCTGCGACCCCGCCTCGAAGTCGGCGCACGAGTTCAACTTCCCCGACGCGGACCCGACCGTGTTGTGGTCGATCAGCGTGTCCGACCCGTGGGCGTCGGCGCGGTTGCCGGACGCCTCGTCGAGCTTCCAGAACGACACCAGGTTGTCGGTGATGGGCACGCGGTGCTACCTCACACGCCGTGCTTGGCCGCGGCCTGGTACATGGCCGCGTTCACGCTGGACACGCTGGCGTTCGTCGAGAGCTTCGCGTACAGCGAGTCCAGCTCGTCGAAGCTGGCCTTCGCCGCGGCGTTCGCGTCGGCGTAGTCCCCGGCCTGGAACCCGCCGGCCGCGGCGAGCAGGTCGTAGTGGGCGGCCTGCGACCCGTCCCCGTCGCGGTACTGGATGTCGATGGCCCGCTGGCGTTCGAGCAGCTCGAACCCCTCCAGGATCATCTGGAGGGCGCGGACCTTGTTCCGCATCGCGTCCGAGTTCCGGTCGTACTTGATGATCCCGGCGGCCATGTCTGCCTCACGCGATGGTCAGGATCGTCGAGCCCATGTCCACGGTGAACGTCTCCCCGTCGGCCAGGGTGACGGCCGACCCGTAGTCCCACCACCCGATGAGCGGATCGGCCGGGCTGGTCGGCGTGTCGTTGTAGAGCACCGCGTATCGGAACGGACCGACGCTGCCGCCGGACGCGGTGAACACGACGTCCGCGGACTGGGTCAGGGTGTAGGTGCCGGAGCTTTGGGACGAGCCGGTCACCGTGACCGCGGTCCCCCCGGCCGTGTACCCGTTCCCGGCGCTGATCTCGGTCAGGTCCGCCTTGACGCTGTTGGTCGCGGCCGGGGCCGGGGAGTTGACCAGCATGATCTTGAGGGTGTCCGCCCCCAGGTTGTGCACCTTCTCCGCCAGGTTCTCGACGAAGGCGTTGAACTTGTTGTAGGCGGCCATTCGCTCCCCTCGTCGTTACCCCCGGTAGTCCGGGGCGGGTTACTCGACCACGGTGAACGCGCTGTTGCGCAGCGCCCCGGTGTCGACCGGGACCAACTCTTGTGACTTCCGCATCAAGAATCGCCCGACCTCTTCCAGGGCCTGGCGGAGGGTCGTCCCACCCTTCCGCATCCGCGTCCGGACCATTCGACCCATCTCCGCCCGGTACTGCCTCGCCGGCCTCTCTAGGAACTTGGCCGTACCGGTCGGGTGGTACGCCTCCAGGTTTTCGTGGACGTACACGGCGTACTCCTGGGAGTACCCCACGGCCACTTTCGGCTGGCCCTTGTATCGGCCCCGGAGGTCGCGGAACTTCCGGACCAGGTTCCCCACGCCGTCGAGCCGAACCGTGGCGGGCATCAGGTGGCCTCCGGGAGGGTGTCCCTGTACTTCACCAGTCCGGCCTCGCGGTAGGCCGCGTCCCCCCGGATGTTGGGTACGTAGTCGAGGGCCACTACTTTCATTAGCTCCGAGTCGTCCCCGGCGCTCCCCGTCCCGACCCAGTCCTCCAACACCCCCAGGTAGACGACGTCCTCGATTTTGAGGTCCAGGTCGCAGCCGTACACCATCACCACGTCCACGTTGACCCGGGTCCCGTCGGGGGCCATCATGTCCTTGCGGGTCCGCTCCCACCGGACCAGGGGTTCAACCGGACTGCCCCGGGTTGGCTCGCCGTAGCGGTCGGTCCCGGTCTTTTCCCAAACCGTTACCGTTTGAGTCCGGCGGCCGGTGTACGTTCCCATGGTCAGTTCCGGTCGTCGTAGTCGGTTTGCTCGGAGAGGGTCTTGCCGAGCCAGTCGGCGGTCGCGACCCGGTTCCCGTTCAGGGCCGCGGCCAGGCAGTTGCTCGGGTCGAGGGCGAGGGCGGCCGCCTTCATCGCGTCGGCGCCGCCCCGCTGGTAGCTCACCGAGGCCCGCCCCACACTTTCACTCGTCTTGCTCCCCCACCCGCCGTGGTACAGCCAGGCCGCCACCCACATCTCCATGTCCGCCTTCTCGGCGGTCGTCAAAGTAAACCCCTTGGCCGCCGCACAAATCACGACCCGGTCCACGATCAGTCCGGCACTCCGGATCTGGCGGTCCAACTTCCCGCAGCTGTCGGGGTCGTAGTCGGCCCCGAGCACCTCTTGCACGGCCTTGGTGTTGGTTCGGGGCATTGGTCACTTCACGTCGTTGATTCGGTTCGGGGTTCCCGGGTGTACACCCCGGCCGGGTTGCGGGAACCCCCCAAGTTGACCCTCGGTACCGGGGGACCGAGAGACCCCCGGGCCGTTTTCCGGCCGGGGTGCTCTCACGGGTTCTTGCGGCTCCGCCACCAGGCCACGATCGCCTTGAACGCCTCAGCCCCGGTCTTGATCAGGAGGAGGAGGGTGGCCGGGTCGATCGCGTCGGCGGTCGGGGGGGCGGACACCGCGGAGCACTCGGCGATGCACTCGTCGGCCGCCTTCTCGGCCGCCTTGTCGTCGCCCTTCGCCCCGGCCCCGAACGTCGGGGTGCTCGGGACGAACATGGCGTACAGGTCGGCGAGCTTGTTGTTCACTTCCGCGTTCTTTCGCAGGGCCTGTTCGATTTCGCCGGCCGCCACGTGGGTCTTGATCTCCAGGAACAGGGTCTTGAACTCGTTGAACACGTCCAATCCTCCTACTTGGGGTTAGGCGAGAGGGCCGGCCGGCGGGCCTTCGTGAGTCGCCTGAATTCACTCTGGTTTCGGGTCGGGGTTGACCTCTCCCTCCCGCCCCCGCCGGCCGGTTTCCAGGACCCCGCACGGGGGTCGACGTATCAGGGTCAGCCGGAGCCGCTCACGCACACCCGGCCGAACTGGTCAATGACGCCATGAGTTACCGCAAACGCATACGTGGGTGTGCGTCCCGTCCCGGTTGAACCCGGCGACCGCGTACTGGCTCCGCCCGCAGGCGTTACACCGGTGGTCCGGGTCGTAGCCCCCGGCCCTTCCTGGGGAAAAGGGTGGTGGGCGACCTCGGACGCCTTGGCTGGGACCACGGTAGGGGCAGCCGCCGGGGGGCTGGAGCCGATCTTGACTCCGTGCCACCCGCACGGGCTCGACGCGCACCGGACGTAATGCATCCCCGCCGGGAGCTTGGGGAGCCAGGCCGGGAGCGGGTCTGCCGGCGGCGCGACCACGGACGGGGGGTCACCCCAGGCCGGAACCGAGGGCGGGTCCTGTGAGAGGCCAACACCGGCCGACAGCAGTAACGCTAGGATCGTTCTCACAGCCGCCCCCTTACCGGTTCAAGCCGCCGTCACCGCCCGAACGGCCACGGCACTGTTGGGGATCGCCTTGGACCCGCGGAGAACCGCCTCCCCGTCGTCGCCCCACTCGGGCCAGCTGTTGAGGATCCGGATGCCGAAGTCGCCCGGCTCGGGCTCCTCCAGGTCCAGCCCGCAGACCGAGTGGCCCCACCAGTTGAAGTCGAGGGCACACGGCTCGTTGTTCAGAAGGCACGTGGCCACCTGCTCAAACCGGAGGGTCTGGTAGTAGTAGTGTTGGGCGTCCAGGTCCACCCAGTCGTTGGTCACCAGGTACTGCTTGGCCGCCCCCCAGTTCGTCGGGTTGTCGAGGGACCGACTCATCCCCTGCTCGGGGTTGTTCGGCCACATCGAGGCTGGGACGATCCCGTGTTCCTTGATGAACTCCAGTGAGTACCCGCACCACCCGCCCTTGGCCTTGAAGTTCATCAACTTACAGGCCACGCTGTAGGCCGAGAGCGGGACGAACTCCTGGCCGTCGAGCGCCCGCCGGACCATGACGGCGTTGGTCGTGCTGTGGGCCCAGCAGTAGGGCATGCTCCACTGGATCGCGTGCTTCATCCCGGCCCGCCGCCGGACCGCGGAGTTCGTCGAGCCCAGCCGCTTCTTCTCCTTGATCCGGTCGGACCACTCCGACTTCGGGATGAGCTTCATCTGGGCCGGCGGGGAGGCCGTCACCGGGGGGAAGTTGTCCCGGGGCTCAGCCCCCCGCCCGAACTCGGGTCGGAACAGGAGGTCGTTCGGCGTCGAGTCGTCGATGATCAGCGGGCCGGCCATTGGGGTTAGCCTCCCAGGTGTTTCTTGAACAGGGTCAGGGCGGTCGCGGGGTCCGCGGGCACGTCCGTCTCGGAGACGATCTTGCCCCCCTTGGTGATGATCACGTTCCCGAACTGTCCGGGCTTGATCCCCCGGACGACTAGTGCCCTGTACGGGCTGGTACTCCCGGGCTGGAACTGGACCCCCTTCTCGTACACCCTGGCGTTGTCGCCGAGTGTGGACTTCAAGTAGTTGCGGGTGTCCGCCCCGTAGAGCACTGCCTTCCGGGCTTCCGTCTGGGCCTTCAGCTGGTCCGGATCGAACAGGACGAGTACCCTAGTTTGGTCGTCAGGGGCGGCCGGGAGTTCCGGGGCCGGCTCGACCGGCTTGGGCTTGGGGGTGGGCGTGGTGTCCGGCTCGACCGGGGGTGGATGGGGGGCGGTTCCGGACTTGACCTTCACCGTCCGCCGGATCACGTCGGCGGCCTTGGTCGCCCCCTGGGGAACGATCAGTAGCTCAACGTCGCCGGCCCTCGACTGTACCCCCGTGACGAGGAATACTTGCTTCCCCTTGAGGGTCCGAACCTCCTGGACGCCCGACCCCCCGGCGAACCTCCCGAACACCACGACCGGCCCGGGGGATTCCGACACGTTGACCAGGCCCGGGGGAGAAGCCAGCAGAATGCACGGGACATCACACTCCACCGGGTAGACGTAGTCGGGGGGGAGCTCGTCCGCGGACGTGACGGGGGCCGGGGGTGCCGCCGGCTTGGTCTCGGGGAGGCGGACGGGTTGCCCGGAGGCCGCGGCGAGGAGTGCGGAGGCGGCCAGGCCGACCGCGGCCGCGTACCACTTGCTTTGAATTGCCATCGCTCACCTCTTGGGGTAGGTGGGGCGTAACCGACTAGCGGACGACGATCAGGGCCGGCCCCCCGGTCAGGATCCCGATCACGAGGATCACGAACACCACCAGGACGATGTAAAGGACGATCTCCTTCCACGAGCCCGGCAGGATCGACTCCGGGGCCTTCCGGACGAGCAGGGCGATCAGGCCGCACACCAGGGCGAGGACGAGGACGTTGATCAGCAAGTTCATGTCAGGCTCCGGCGGGCGGCGGTTGCGGCATCGGCGGGTTCACCGTCCGGATCTTTCCGGAGTCGGGGCCGGGGGTGATGGCGTGGGCCGGGAGGCCGACCAACTCCCCGACCCGCTCCACCACCCTCTCGGCCACCTGGGTCGCCGTCACCTTCGCGGCTTGGGCGGCCTGGGTTACCGCCTGCCCGGCCTGTTTCACAACCGAGTGGAGGGCCTTCTGGGTCTCGTCCAACATCTGGGCGCTGCGCTCCTTCTGGGAGTCGCTGATCCGGCCGTGTGCCTCGGCCATGTCAAGGAGTCGCTCCGTCCGAAGGACCTGGTTGTGAACCTCCCGCAGGACCGACACCACCCACCGAAAGATCAGGTACTTGGCCACCACCTGGAAAATAACCATCATGACCAGGACGGCGCACACGGCGGACATGGCAATGATTAGCCCCGACAGCCAACGGACTTCGGACGAGACGGTGGTCAGGAGTTGGAACACGTCGGCCGGCTGCACCGCCACCGCCCGATCAGGAACCACCACGGGGAGCCTCCGGGACTGGGGTAACGGGGTGGCCGAGGGCGACGTGAACGGCCGTGTCTTCTTTCCACGGGGGGTACCGGACGTTCTTTTCGTCCAGCAGTACCATCGCGTGATATATCCAGGTGATCGCCCGCTCGGCCTTGATGTCGGTCTTGCGGATCTGCTCCTGCATCGCCGCCATCCGCTCCT
>Ga0209096_1004624_pt1 | contig 10952 bp, 6 predicted proteins | sample AD_UKC034_MetaG_FD_184407 | JGI IMG/M metagenome (GOLD analysis project Ga0209096, IMG submission 184407) | Active sludge microbial communities of municipal wastewater-treating anaerobic digesters from USA - AD_UKC034_MetaG (SPAdes) (version 2) | ecosystem: Engineered > Bioreactor > Anaerobic >...
CAAAGCAAACGGCTCGCCCGGCAGAATGGTAAGATTGGGGCAAAAGTTGCTGTTACAGCACGTGGAGAAGTATTCACCCGATGATAAAGATAAGTATGAATATCTGCATATTGAAGACCTAAAAGCCCTCTACATATGAAAAGCGTTCCATCTGCCGAATCCCTGTTCAAAACGCTCAAAGCGGAAAACGAGCCCTGGTTGGGCGACGTGTTCGTTTCCCTGCCGGTTTTCGAGCGTCTCCAGGAAGATCATTCAACCATCTTATATGGCGAAACGGGAAGCGGCAAGACGGCAATGCTTCTAGAGTTGAGAAATCGGCAAAAGGAAAACATTTTTATCGTAGTGTGGAAACCAGAACCAATTCTTGAAGCGCCTGCCACAGGCACCGCGCTCGCCCAACAAGCCATAAAGCAGGCTTTGCAAACTTGTGTTGAGAGTTTGGTCCTGGAGGGCAATCTGCCCCAGCGGTTGGGGGAACCTTCGGGGCATACCGCCTCCGCTTTGCAGTGGTTTCTGCCAAATTATCTTCCCTTTGAGGCTGGCTTCTATATTCAGGATCAGGCAAACCGTCTGTCACAGGACGACTTGCAATGGTATCTGAAGTTGCTGGAACAATCGTTTCCCCCGATCATCAAAGGCCAAACCAGTTTGAAAGATCAACTGCGCCTATTGCTGGCGGTTTTACGCGCGGCAAAGTATGAGCGCCTTTGGCTGATGATAGATGGACTCGAACGGTGGACTCCGCGTCAGGCGGGTGAACAGATCGAGGCGGCGTTGGAAGCGGTTCTGTCCACGTTGGTCTTCTTCGACTTGCCGGATATCGCGTTCAAGTTCTTCGCTCCTACCTCATTCAGAAGCATCCTGCATAAGACCAGCGGTGTCGAGCGTCACCGCTCCAGCGAGGCGGATTTGGCATGGTCGGCGGAGGCATTGCAAGGGATATTGGAAAAACGCTTGGAATGTGCGCTATCCCCCAAAAAAGCATCGCTGGATTCCCTGTGTGATGGAAATGAGTTTTTGGATTGGCTAAAAGTATATGGCGGAACTTCTCCTCGCGCCTGGCTTGGGTTTACCGCGCCGTTGATGGCGGAATATCAAAAGGAGGGCAAACGTCTTACCCCCGCGCAGACCCGTAAGTTTATTCTTGAACATCCCGCCCCATTACGCCTTCGCCCCGAACGGAGCGAGGTCTGGCTGGGAGAAAAACGAATCGGCAATAGTTCGACGCTGGAATTCCGCGTGTTGCAGTATCTCGCCGCTCACTCAGAAAAGTTAGCCTCATTGGAAGAATTGTATTACTATGCCTATAAAGACTTGAGCGCGCCTCCAGACAAAGGCGACTCAGTCTGGTCTGCCCCTGAAACATGGCGCGGGGCGATGGATAACGTGCTTATGAGGATAAGGCAAAAGATCGAGCCAGACCCCAAAAATCCGCTTTATTTGGTTACACATCATGGCAAAGGCGTGGAATTGTGCCATACAGAGGTGTGAGATAACTGTGAGAAATCTGATAGAAATTTAAAGTATCAATTGAGCGTATAATCGGTCTGGTTATAGTACAAAAGAGTAACCCATTCAGAGTTGTAAGCAAGTAAACCCTCGCACACATAGTAAATTTCTTGATAACGTTATAAAATTAGGTGAGGAAGAAAAATCGCCCAATGAAAAGTTTGCTGGATTTAGGATTTGGATTTGACCCTTTTAAACATCTTGATAGCACCAGAGATGTTCATCTGCAAGAGTATTTGGTTATCCCCAAAGCGGTGGAGATTACCCTCTTGGATCAGCCTGTTGCAATCCTTGCCCAGCCGGGCGGCGGCAAGAGCGCGCTGAGAATCTACACGTCAAATTTCTACACAGACAGTCGCGGCATTCGTTTTCCCGTTACCTACATCCCCGATGATTATTCGACGGAAAACGATTTTCATTTTAAAGGGATCAAAAAATCTCTGGCGAGCGCCGCGTTCATGTATTTAGCGTCTTACCCCGATCTTTTTTTTGCTTTAAGCCCTGATGGTAGACAAAAATTAAAAGGACTACTTCTGGATGTTCCTCTTGGGCTGGACTTCAACTTGCAGGCTCTGCGCGACTCCCGCTTCCTCTCGGACCTCGAGCAGACTCTTGGAACCCCCGCCTTTTCCAACCTCCCACGGCTGGACCGCGCCCACAAGAAACTTGCGCGCGAACTGGAAGAAGAATCCCCTTTTGAATCACTGTCTTTAGACGACAGTTTTGCATTGCTCAATGAAGTTTTCGGCGTAAAGTCCATTCACATTCTTGTGGACGGGCTGGATGGGTTCATGGAAACCCAATCTCCACAAGCATTGTTGGCTTGGATAGAACCTCTGTTAAATGTGCTGGAAACATGGGAAAAGAAAAACATTTATCTCAAGTTCTTTCTGCCAATGGACATCTCCGACGCGCCCGCGCTGACGAACCTGCATTCCCTACGCCTTGCCGCGCTGACATGGGACGATCATCTGCTTGCCGAAGTGATCCGCCGCCGCGTATTTGTCGCCAGCCGCAGAACCTTCGACAGTTTGGATGCCGTCAGCGCGCCCGACCTCCGCAATGTAGAATTAAGCCTCGCCCGCCAGTTGGGGGAAAAAGAAAAATTACCCCGCCAGATCATTTTGAAATGCCAGAACCTGCTTCATAAGGTCGTGCAGTCCGGCAGAATAGAGATTTTGCCAGAGGATTTATTTTTTTCAAGGGAGTCGTTCTATGTCACAGCCATATAAGATATTCAATTCAGCCGAGTTCACAGATCGGCACTCGGAATTTGAGCGCGTTGAAACGTTCACGAAGGAAAGAAATAGAGGCGCTCTTATTTTTGAGGGAGAACGAGGCAGTGGTAAAACTACATTTTTATTCGAACTTTACCGCCGTCTTAATGAACAGAGAGAGTTACGTCCATTTTTGATCAGTCTTTCTCCTTATTCTGCTCCTGAATTCGAATCGAACAAAAATAAATGGCTCAACACAGATAGGTCTTTTCAGAAAGACGATATCCCCGTCGTATTGAACCGCTTAGCAAGTTACTTGGAAATTGACTCCATCGAAACCGATGACCGCGAGTTCAAGAAGGATTATTTTGCGCGTGGGCTGGCGTATCGTTCGGCGCAAGCCACGCCTGTGTTATTAGTGGATTCGATTTACGAATGTCCCGACGATACCCGCATAGAATTCGAGAAATTCATCCTTGCGCCTATTCTCGCCTCGGAGCGTGTTTTTGTTATTTTGTCCGGGCGCGGCAAACGCCCCATTTGGTCGAGACCCGAACTGCGAGACGCCGATATTATCAAGATTGAGCCTCTCCAATCTAATTTTGTCATAGAGCAATTGGAGAAACTAAACAAGCAAGGAAAATTGAAGCGCGATCCGAGCGAATACGCTACGATAGCGTACCTAAGCTGCGGTTATCCCCTCATCGTGCGTGTCATGGCAGAATCGAACAAACAATTATTAACTGCCCTTGATGAAGCTATCAATATTATTATTGGGGAAACACTACCGGAAAGGGAGCAAAAAAACTTGGAAAACATCCGTCCTTTTATCGAAAAATTGGCTCTCGTGGATATTCCCTTCCGCATTCCTGATGTGGATGAGTATCTTTACGGTGATGATCGTGAACCTAGGGCTAAAACGAACCATCTCATCAATCTGTTGCTGGAAAGCTATCTTTTACGCTATGAGGGCAAGGGATACCAACTCAGTCAGTCCATAGTCCATCCCATTCGAAAGTGGCTGGCTTTGAAAGGGCGAGATTCTGAATATATGGAACAATTACAACAAATAAGCGCGAAACTACAAGAGGAATATCCCTCCGCCAGAGCATGGTATCAAAAAATGTTGCCGGCGAAGACATCACTGCCTAATACGGTTTTCCATCCGCTCAAGGCAAGCAAGGCGCATTACGCATGAAGACCGGGGAGCCGCATACTATGTTTCCAGAACATTTCTCCTACAAAACACTTGAAGAATTCATCGGGCGGGAAGGCATTCTAAACCAAGTCCGTGACTGGTTGCAAGATGATAATCTTCATCTTGCCTTTTTCAGCGGCGAGTCCGGTATTGGTAAGACGCGCCTGCTCCAGCAGATTCTCGAAGTGGCAAATAGAGAGTTGAGATACAACGGTGCGCCCGCACGTTTGATTGACCTGTACCATTTTGATCATCACACTCCCGAAGGCTTGGCGCGCGCGATTGCTGCTTCCTTCAAAGACACGGTAAACGAGCACTACTTCAATCCATTTATTGTTGCGGCAGGGAAGTTAGACAGAACTCGTATCCGCGGAGATAGCACAGGGATCCATGAGCAATTACGGGAACTACTAAGAACATGCGAAGAGGGTGTCAAAAAGATGAGCGCTGAAGGCGGGGTATTACTCTTGTTTGATACTGCCGAACAGTTTGTGTATCCCGCTGGTGCGCGTTTTGCTCCTGCTTGGGATTGGTTTAAAGGTTGGGTCGGCAATCTGCATGGCGCGGTTCTCTTTGCCGGGCGTCCAGCTGCTTCCACCATGTTCCAAGACTTCCCACTTTCCACTATCCTGCTAGGTTCCTTCACACTTGAGGAAAGTAGTGCCTATCTGACGGCTGTGGCAAATCGCTGGCTGCAGGGAACCACCCAACCCGTGCCTTTTATAGAGGAAGAAGTTCAAAAACTTCATACCTTGAGCCAAGGTCGCCCGATCTTGCTTGCAATTTTCCTCGAATCGCGCATGTACGATCAGCAGGCATTCAATGATATATCAGAATATCAAACAGAAGCCTTCGAGAAGAAAGTTATCGAGTACTTGCAAAACCAGCCTGGACTGGGCGAAACGCTTAAAGCCGCCGGACGCACGCGGAAAGGCATCAATTCTGAGTTGCTTGCGAAGATTCGAGGACTTCCTCTTCGCGAGGTAAAAGACTCGCTTGAAACGCTCAGCAATATGTCCTTTGCAAAGACATTTCCTGGAGATAATCGCGTATATCTTCACGACAATATGTACGATTTACTCGATAAATACATATACTCTGGTGAATCTAATACTCGTGAACCCCTAGATGCTGCGCAAGCCATTTACGAATATTATAAAGATGCACTTAGACGAAAGAGCGAAGAACTGAAGGAAATTTTTGACAGCCTGACACAAGATAGTTTCGAGCAATCCTCACTGTCTTCTGAAGACTATGCTGATAAAATTCGACAGATCGAAACTTTCCGCCAGCGCCTTAAAACAGAATTTGTTCACTATCGTTTACGCCATCAGGTGGAAAAAGAAGGTAAAAGAAAGTGGTATGAGGACGATCCGATCTTTGCGGGGCTGAAGATGTATTACCGCTACGGCCATGAAGCTGCCACCAGCAGAAACGATGAAATTCTGATCCCTTTGCAAATTGAATTAATCAACTTCTCGCTTGGGTTAGATGATGAGAATTACTGGAAGCAGTTCATCGAGGGTATGCTGTTGATCAATGAAGTTTGGCTTAAATTAGCAACCGGGCAATCATACCTCGATGATATACCCATTCATAAGAAAAATGTTTCCAATCTTATTGCCGATGAAAGAGCAATTCTGGATGCAATTTTTGAGATTTGGGCTGGAATGGATGTTTACACAAAGCAATCCAATTATGATGAAGCCCAGAAAATATTCACAGCATCTATTAATAAAACACAGAATCTGCTTGTGGATAAACGCCTAGCCTGGTTCAAAAATGTAGTATTAAGCTTGGCGTATCGCCAAAGAGCATTCATGCAACAGATTCGCGGCTTATTTGAAAGTGCAATTGATGATTTCAAACAGGGTTTGCATTACAGCCGTTTTATACACTTCGATCACGAAGAAGCCACCCTACGAAATGATTTAGGTCTAGCTCAAATGCAAGCGGGTAAGTTTCAATCTGCTTACGAAAACATGTCGGACGGCTTGCAACTCAGGTATAAATTAGCGATTGGACATCGTATTGCCCTCAGTCACAGTTCACTGGCGCAGTACTTCATCGCTACAGGAACGTATGAGGAAGCGCGTAAACACGCACAATATGCTGTAAAAATTGCCAGCGCGGTGAATTATCGCCGCGGGGTTGGATTCGGTAATCTGGCGTTGGCGGAAGCGACGCGACGCTTCGCCTTTTCCGCGCAAGTACCCTCCAATCAGACGGAATTATTGCGGGAGGCGCAAGATACTATCGAGTTCGCCATTACAGACCTTAGTGAAAAATCCCAAAAAATCCATGCGGAACTAGATCAAGCCTGTCTCTATCGTGACCGCGTCCGCGTTGAAGAGGACCCAACGAAGAAAAAAGCTTGGTTCAAGAAATCCGACGAGCAGTTCAAATTAGTTGCAGGCGAATCGGAAAAAGCAGGTATTGAACATCGCCAGGTTGATGCTATGTGCAACCGCGTCTGGCTCGGATATTTTGCAAAAGATATGGAACATGCAGAACAAGTCGCAAAAGAATTCGAATTGCTCCCCATTCTTGAACCCTACTGGCTCAGAAACGGAAAATTTGTTGACGAGGAAAAGGCGCGCAAAAACCCTCAACTGTGGTCGCAGATTGGCAAGTACTATGTAGGCCGCGGCATGGTCGCGTTGGCAAAGTGGAGAGATGAAAAGGAAGACGAATACCTCAAGGAAGCCGCGCGCTGTATGATGCTGGGACTAAAATATAGCACGACATTCGCAGAGGACCACCGCGGTTTACGCGAAGGACGCCGCACCCTTCTGCTCGAATTGGCAAAACTGAATTCCGAAGAACTGAAACAATTCGGCGGTTATGTTTTGGAAGCGGAGAAATCCGAAAAGATCGTAAAGAAGAACGAACAATCAAAGATTCAAACTGTGATGCGCGATCACGCCTTGTGGTTTGCCGAATAACCGATATAGACATATTTGTCGTTTCCAAAATCCCCGATGCCAATCGGGGATTTTGCATTCTTGCGTCCAGAATGGTTTAGGCTATAATCACGCTATTCGGTCAAGTTGGTTTTCCTTATCAGATCCGGGGTTCCCTTATGAAACCAAAAATACTTACTTATGCCTTGAGTGAAACTGCTCAATCTGAAATACTTAACCGAGGGTGTGAAGATGGTGGTGGTGCATGCTCAAGAGCAATTTCATTTACCGGTGGAAATGTAGTTCCAACCGTCTCCCTCAAAGAAAAGCTCTTAGTACGAAATGATGATCATACACGCCATACGTTTGTAGACACTGACCATTATGCTGTCCTGAATTACGGAAAAACACCATCTTTCTTCGTTCTCAATACTCCCGCGCAGGAGATTCTGGATTTCTTCTCCCAGCCGCGCGATCCCGCCGAATGGTCACGAACCAGTTCGATAGACTTTTACGACGCGCAACTCGCCATCGCTCAATTTTACGAAGCGGGACTTTTACAAGAAGTATCAGCCCAGCCCCAAATAATAAACTTTAATCAGATCGCCTCGCCGCTCGAATCCTGGCTGTATCTCACCCGCGCCTGTAATCTCGCTTGCGCGCATTGTTTCGTCAGCAAGGATATGCGCCGCATGAGTTTGGAAACAGGCTTGCAGGCGGTGGATCGCCTGTTCGATCTGGCGGAAAAGCACGGGCATCCCGAAGTTAAGATCAAATACGCGGGCGGCGAGCCAACCATGAATTGGGAGTTGATTCCCGCCTTGCATGAGCGGGCAAAATCGCGCGCGCAAGAAACGGGTCTGAGGCTGAACGAGGTATTGGTCACCAATGCCACCCTGCTCAATCGCGAGCGGTTGCAATTCATCAAGGACGAGAGATTCCGCCTCTCCATTTCGCTGGACGGCTTCGGCGAGGGGCATGATCGTCAGCGTCCCGTTCGCAATGGCAACCCGACCTTCGAGCGAGTCCTCCAGTCTGTTCTGCTCGCGCTGGAGGCGGGACTCAAACCCTACCTGATCACCACGATCACACGCCTGAATGTGGACGAGGTCCCCGCGCTGGTCGCCTTTGCGCTCGAACACCGCCTCATGCTGAACTTGAATTTTTATCGCCCGCATGATCTTACGGACACCCTCCCGGCGGACAACGCATCAGTGACGCGCGCCCTGCAAGAGGCGTTGAAGGTTATCGAGGCGAACCTGCCCGATTACAACTTCATGGAAGGGCTGATTGACCGCAGTAACTTCGGCGCGGCGCATCAACACGTCTGCGGCGCGGGGCGGAATTACCTCAGCATTGACACTGACGGAAGCGTCCTCCCCTGTCACATGCTGACGGGCTACAACCTGCCGGGCATTCCCTTGCAAATGTTGGAATCACCTCGCTTTGACGACTTCCCCAACCCGCCGATTGACCAGCGGAACGGATGCAACACCTGCGAATGGCGCTACTGGTGCGCGGGCGGGTGCCCCATCCACGCGAAGAACATTACGGGATCGTCAAACGTCTCATCGCCGTATTGCAGTGTGTACAAGGCGACTTACCCTGAACTGGTCAGGTTGCAGGCGTTGCAATTGCTTCAAGCGGATATAAATAGCCGATAAGACCCGCACGAAATACAAGTTACATTTTTGGTGGATTGGAATAACTCCAATCCACCTTTCTTTTTTGATAGAAAAGTGTGAGAAAACGCATAGAATTAAATGATAAATCTGGGGGTTGGAAGTGAACACTCCTTTTAAAAGCGGTTGTAAACTTGCCGCATTGATAAAGAAAGGAGCATGTCATGAACTACCAAAACGGACACTCAACAGGCGCAAAGTGGTTTTTCTTTCTGGCGATCGTGGTTCTGCTCGGGGCGTTCGCTCTCGGCGCAAACGTCAAAGATGCCAAGTGGTTGAACCGTGAGATCGCCTCCGCAACAGCCAATGAGATGAATGTGGCTACGGATATTGATCGCCAAAAAGCAGAATTAGACTTGCAAGTTCTCCAGGCGCAAACCGAGATACAAGTTAACCAGATGAAGCAACAGGCAGACTATGAAGCCGCAAAACAACAGCAGGAACTGAATGCGTCAACTGCCGCCGCCATCCAGAAGGCGAATTTCCAGGCGGACTTGTACGACACGGTCAACTTCGGGCTCATGGCTGTGATGATCGCCCTCGGCGTTGCGCTGGCTATCGCTGGCATCTCCTCTGCAGTCGGTCTGTACAAAATTTTGAACGCCAAAGCGCGAGCCATCCAACCCAGCCAAACTCAGACGGTTGTTGTACACAAGTATCATCGCCAGCCTTCGCCCGCTGTGCAAAAAGCCCGTCAGCGCGAACGCGAAGAACGCAGACTTGAAAAGCAGGTCATTGATCGCCGAATTGAAAGGCTTTTCCCCGATAACCAGGCGATCTGGAGCGCTGAAGAAAGCAATACAGAGGATCTCCAACCTGAAAAATATCCCTGGGCAGTCTAAGGATGTGAGACATGAAATCTCCAACGAAACGTACACTGTTGTTTCTTCCGCACAAGCATCAAGGTAGATCGCCGCCGATACATTGAAGAAGAATGAATGACCACCGGAATCAACCACTTGATGGAGGTAATCATCATGGAACCACCGTACAACGTAAGAGAAGCCCGAAACTTCGGGCTTCTCTTGTTTATCTCAACACACGTCTCGCTTCATCTTCCCATCCGCTTTAGAGCCCGCTTTATAACGCCCCAAATTTGACTTGTGTGTTTACTTGCGCGATAAGCGAGCACAAGAGAAAAAACAATTAAAGCCGAGCCAAGAATAGTGCCAGAGTAACCGACGAAATTTAATAATTCTATATTAAATATCTTGCCCAACACTTGATCGGTCGGATCTATTTGTTGAAGATCGGTCCAGAACGAAGGCAGCATGATCAGAGTTAGGATAAACGACACGGCTGTTAACCCGAGCGTCATGACTGCGGAAAGATCGTTGTTTTTCTCCGCCAAATCCAAAGCATACAATTCGTCAATATGATCAACCAGACTATTAAGGCTGGTCATATTCCTGTCAATATGGGTAAGTAATGTTGGAACGCCCAATTCCTCCAACAAATATTGAGCTTTGATAATCGCGTATTCAGACCGACTCCAAACCAAGGGATCGCTCATGCCCTGGGATAAAGCCGCCAGCCTGCGCAAATTCCCCGCGCTGCTGACGTGTTGAGGAAGGTGGCTGTCCAGTTCAATATCCCCAGCTTGAAGCGTTTTGCGAGCGGTATCCACGGTTTGCGCTGTTTCTTCCAAAGATTCGTAACTTGCGCGCTCAATTAGTTGAGCCAATGCGCGGATTTCCATGCCAAACTCGATCATGCGCTCAATCGCTCCCCAATAGCGCGCATACTTAACTTTCAATGTAGCGCCCGGTGTTGTGGACACAAGAAGATTATCGCCTTTATATTTCCGCGATGGAATGATCAAGGCGGTCCTTGTGGTTAGCAAAAAGATTTCGCCCATCCAGGACGCCAGATTCTTTTCCATAATCCGATCAACAATTTGCCATCGTTGTAAGGGAAATTTTAGGGACAGGTTCTTGTTGCCCGTATTATCATCGCTTGATCCGCACTCTAATATCGCGCCTTCCAGCAAATTGATCAGAGTCCGTTTTATCAACGGAGAACGATTCAAGGCTTCCGGCGTTACAGGAATTTGCCTTGAAGGCTCGTTCTCTTTCGGTTTTGAACCGACAGGCTTTGTATTTGTTTGATTCGATTTTCCTTCTCTAATTACAATGGATTCATCGGCGTAGATCTCGTCAATATGGTAGACAACATAGGAGTCGTGCAGAGGCATGGATAATCGCGGTTCTGGCTTGGTTAAGTGGAGCGGCTCCGCGCCAAGGACCGTGATCTCGCCCGTTGCCTTGACGAACAACGATGCAACCTCCATTGCTATTTTCCATTGAACAGGGTTGTACAGCAGTTCGCTCTTGTCGGAAGCCTTGCTCCCCAGCCACTTCAGAAATGCTGAAACCGATCTCTCCACTTTTTTTATTTCATCAGGCTGGTCTTTTAACTCCTGCTTTTTTTTGGCAAGCCAGGC
>Ga0209096_1004625_pt1 | contig 10941 bp, 12 predicted proteins | sample AD_UKC034_MetaG_FD_184407 | JGI IMG/M metagenome (GOLD analysis project Ga0209096, IMG submission 184407) | Active sludge microbial communities of municipal wastewater-treating anaerobic digesters from USA - AD_UKC034_MetaG (SPAdes) (version 2) | ecosystem: Engineered > Bioreactor > Anaerobic >...
CCCAGTGGCCGTAAATGGCTTTGTATTTTGTTTTGAATTGTGCGGTGAGTTTGGATGGATCGCCCGCATCTACTTCAATGCAACTCTCCTGGCCTTTAAATCTTAAAAAAGCAATTCGCTTTTGAATAATAATTTCTTTCTGCGAATAACCATCGCGCACTAATTTTTCTACACCAGCTTTTTCCAATCGCGAAAAAAGGAGACTCCAATTTTTGATTGCCGGCAATGGCTTTAGCAGCAGGTGTTCCTCAAAGTGTGTAACATCGGCATGGCCAATTCCATAGGCACTTAACAACCCGGCATCATACGGGATCAGAATTTTTTTTGAGCCAAGCAGTTGTGCAAGAGCAACTGCGTGCTGGCCGCCAGCTCCACCAAAACTTAGCAGGGCATAATCAACCGGGTTATGTCCGGATTGCACCGAAACTTTGCGAATCGCTTCAGCCATTTTTTCGTTTGCTATTTGCAGAAACGATTCCAGTATTTGTTCGGGGGTCGGCTTTGGGTTGTGTTGAATTTTGTTAAGAACTTTTTTGAGTGCCCGCTCAGCGTGTTCGCGATAGAGCGGAACAGCAAAAAATCCGGGAGCTATTTTTCCCAACAATAGATTTACATCGGTAATGGTAAGCGGTCCGCCCGCCCCATAGCAAGCGGGCCCCGGGCTGGCCCCCGCACTGTGTGGCCCAACCGTTAATTTGTAACCATCAAAATCACAAATCGATCCGCCACCGGCAGCAATGGTTTCAATTTCCAACGAAGGAGAGAGAATGCGAACCGATCCGACTTTCGATTCGTACCGATAGGAGAAATCTTTGTTGAACAACGAAACATCCGTGCTGGTGCCGCCCATATCAAAGGCAATGAGTTGGTGAATGCCCGATCGCTTTCCGGAAACGGCTGCCCCCACAACACCACCGGCAGGGCCGCTTAACAAACTATCTTTCGGGTAAAACTGATTTGCGTTAACCAGGCCACCGGCACTGGTCATAATTTTCAGGTTTGCCGATGCCAGGCTTTTTTGAATACGATCTACATAAGAATGAATAATGGGCGCGAGGTAAGCATTGGCAACAGCCGTTTCTGCGCGCGGTAAAATTTTTATTTGTCCTGAAATTTCGTGCGAGGCAGTTACATAGGTAAGTCCGGCAGCCAGTAATGCTTTTTTAATTTGCTGTTCATGTACCGGGTTTTTATAACTGTGTAAGAGCGCAATGGCCACCGACTGGCATCCGGAGGTTTTAATTTTTTTGATTAGCGCGGATAATTCGTTGCGGGCAAGCGGAACAAGCACCTTCCCGTGCGCATCCAAGCGCCCGGTAATTTCATAAACAGCTTTATAGAGCGGTTCTTCTTTTACAATGTGTAACGCAAAAAGATCGGGCCGTTGTTGGGTACCGATGCGCAACAAATCTTTAAACCCTTTGGTGATGATGAGTGCGGTGGGTGCGCCTTTTCGTTCCAGCAATGCATTGGTGCCTCGTGTTGAACCCAACTTCATTTCGATTGGCGGAAACTTTTTTCCGAGGGCGGTTTCAGTAAGCAGGCGCGCAGCCAACACGGGCACTTCTTCATTACTGGTAATTTCTATTCGGGTACCCGTTTTAATTTGTTTTGGAATTTTTGATCTAAGATAGATCAACCCCTTGGCGGGATTTGTATGGTGAATCGTGAATGAAATATCAGTACCCGGAACCCGGATTGAGAAGTTTTTAAAAATATCAACAGAAGTGTGAAAGGTGCCGTGTACCAACAAACAGCTATCGGGCAAAACCGATTTTACTTCGGCTTTGATTACACTACTGCTTAAGATCTTCAGCCGCCTGAGCTGCCCGGAAGGAGCAAGGGCAATACAATCCGTAAAGGTGCCACCGGTATCAACCCAAATTTTCCACGGTGTGTTTGCGATAGGCACAATCTTATTTGATAGAAAGCACAATTTGTTTTCGCGTAAAGCGAATGGCAATCGCTTTTAGAAACTCAGTAGAGCCATCGGGATGTTCGCGAAAAACAGGTTTGGTATAAAGTAATGAGTCCGATCCCATCTTCTGCACATTTTCGCCACCTGTGCTGCTGGTATAAGCTTCTAACAATTGCTTTTCGATGTGGCGTAAGCCGGGGCTATTGGTTTGAAGCGATACGATTTCCACGCCTTCGGCACGAGCCAGTGAATCGAGAAACGGGGTATTTGTTAACAGCCGGTCTTTCTTTTCAATGGTGGTGGCAAGTTTGCGTCCCCAGGTGAAGGTAGCATCTGTAATTTCAGCTTCCGTTACTTTTTTGATTTCACCCTGGGCCATGTTTTCTTTCATTTTCTTGCGTTGTTCGTCCGTTAGGGTGCCGGTGCACGAACTCAGAACTACTACAATCAAAATCAGGTAACGCATAGCGGTTTTTTTTAACTGAGGGCTAAAATAGAAACTCTCCATCGAATCCACCAGACTTAAAATACAGGGCAGGTCTGGTCTTTTGATTAAGTTGTTAAATTTGCACCCCATTACAGGTATGATAGATAAATTAATTGAAATAAAGGATCGATTTGAGGAGGTGGGCCAGCTATTGGTTCAACCCGATACGGTGAGCGATCGTAAGAAATTCAGCCAGCTAAGCAAAGAATACCGCGATCTGGAGAAGGTGGTTATAAAATACAACGAGTATAAAACAGTGTTGGATGGTTTGCAGCACGCAAAAGACTTGTTGCAGAAGGAGAAAGACCCTGAATTGCGCGAGCTTGCTAAAATGGAATTGGATGAGTTGCAACCTAAAAGTGAAGCGCTGGAGGCGGAGATCAAAGAGTTGCTGATGCCGAAAGACCCCAACGATTATAAGAATGCGATTCTTGAAATTCGTGCCGGTACCGGTGGCGATGAGGCTGCTATTTTTGCAGGAGATTTGTGGCGCATGTATCAACGCTTTTGCGACCGCAAAGGGCTGAAGATGCAGGTAGTGGATGTAACAGAGGGAACGGCCGGTGGTTATAAAGAAGTAATTAGTACGATTGAGGGCGAAGGCGCTTACGGGATTTTCAAATATGAATCGGGGGTGCACCGGGTGCAGCGGGTACCGGCTACCGAAACACAAGGGCGTGTGCATACCTCGGCCGCCTCGGTGGTGGTTTTGCCTGAAGCTGAAGAAGTAGATGTAGAAATTAATCCGGCCGACCTGGAGTATCAAACCGCGCGATCGAGCGGTGCCGGTGGTCAGAATGTAAACAAGGTGGAAACCAAAGTACAGCTTACCCACAAGCCTACCGGCATCATGGTTACCTGCCAGATTGAACGCTCGCAACACGGTAACCGCGAGCGGGCTTTGCAGATGTTGCGAACAAAGCTTTACGAAATTGAGTTTGAGAAGAAGAATAAAGAAATAGGCGATTCGCGCAGAAGCCAGGTGCGCAGTGGCGATCGTTCAGAAAAAATCCGCACGTATAATTATCCGCAAAGCCGCGTAACCGATCACCGCATTGGATACACGCAGCACAACCTGCCCTCGGTAATGAATGGCGAGGTAGATGAATTTATCAACCAGCTTAAAATTGCTGAAACGGCCGAGAAGATGGCGGAAGGGAAATGATTTTTTCCGGCTTGCAAGTTGAAGCTTCTAAACTGAAATAATTAGACATCACCCTGCTCAAAAAAATGTGCGCTGCAGAAATGCAGCGCACATAGTGTTATTTTTTTGGAGAGTCCATTTGAAAATGGACTCATTTTCAAATCAACTTAATTATCATCTTCTGTTTCTTCTATTTGCCGATCCAGAATTTCTTCAATGATTTTCATCTGGCGCTCATCAATGGTTTTATCGGTTTTGGCCTGCTTTTTCATAAAGCGGAACATAGCATTCTTCTTTATTTCGTAGGCAATAAACACGGTGTACTTGTTTTCCTTTTCATTGAAATATTTTTCTTCGCCTATTTTGCGCAGGTCAGCAATGTTGGTGTTCATGGTTTGGCGCACCAAACTTTGAAACTTATCCGCCACATCGGCCGCATTGGCATTTTCAGTTTGGCCCAGGTACTGGTCGGCCACTTGTTTCATGGTGGTGCTTACTTGTCCGGCTAATTGAGCCTTGGCTTCAATATCCGCTTTGCCACGTGCAATATTATCTTGCGAACTTTCACCTTTACCCGTAGCCCTGAAAAAACGGTTGTTTGATTCGTAAGCATTTCCACGGAAGGGTTCTTTTACTTTTTTCCCTAACATGCCGGAGCTACAGGCACCAGCAATCAGAATAATTAGAATGGCATACGGGAATCGGGTTTTCATAATGTGCGGGTTAATGAATTTAATCACCAAATTAATAAAAATTGTGCCAGTTCATACCGTGGATGTAACGGGGTAAAAAATAATCCTTACAATTGAACGGGATGGGTTAACTTAGAAGAGCAGTATCTTCCATTTGAAATGAAAATTATGGTATCTGTTTTTCTGCACCTGCGCTTTCTGCATGCTTATTTTTTAATGCCGGTTTACCTGTTTGCGTTAGTCATTTCACCCAACTTTACCGAACGGCAGTTGTTGTGGTCGTTTGTAATTATCCACCTGTTGCTTTACCCCGCAAGCCATGGTTATAACAGGTATTTTGATCAATACAAGAATGCGGGGGGTGCATTAAAGAATCCGCCCGCCCTCTATTTTATTTCAGTATTGCTGCATGCCGTTGCCCTTGCACTTGGGTGGTTATTTTTTAACATGTGGTTTGCGCTACTGATTTTGATTTACGGGTTGGCAGCAATAGCATACAGCTACCGGGGCGTGTGGTTAAGAGAATATCCGATAGTGGGTTGGGTTGCACGTGCGTTATTTCAGGGCGCACTTGCATTTATGATGTGTTATGCGGGCATCAATAATTATCCTTTAGCCGGTTTGCTTAAAGCGAAAGTACTAATACCGGCAGCCCTGTGCGCGTTAATGTTTGTGGCTATTTGCTCAAGTATGGAAACACACCTAAAGCGCGGGTTGCGGGGGCATCTTTTTGTGCTCATCACTTTTTTAATGGCTACAATTGCATACCTGCTTTATTTTCATTTCTATTTTTCAGATTACTATGGCATAGTCTTTATAGTTGCGTTTAGCCCGGTTGCGTTGTTTTTCCTGTATGGGGTTTATAAAAATTTACGCACACCAGAAGCTGCGGAATATGGGCATACCATTGGGTTCTTTTTAGCAGCCACATGCTTCAATGCGTTTTTTATCTGGATGTTTTTGCGCATTACGAACTTGTTGCAGTTGTAAAGCAAAAAAACTGTAAAAAACAGAAATATTATTCCGGGGCCGGGTCGTTTACCAAACTACGCGAACCCGAATTTACATCCGTCTCTAAACCGGACAACCCTGTTTGATTTAAGGGGATGAAATTCTTCGCATCCGGCTAACAGATCGTAACAGTTAAGAGTTTTTTGGTGTTGTTTAAACTTTATTTTAAAATCTGTGTCTATTCTAAAGGACATCCGTTAAAGAACACGGGAAAGGCGGCCGATCGCGACTGCGGAGCCGTTTATAATGGAAACAATGGTTGGTTATGAGTAATACGAAATCCAAAGAACAACTTAATGTGCTGCTGGTTGGAAACAACCCGATTGATCTTAGCCGTACAGAGGCGGGATTGGGGCAGATTCAAAACCACCAGGTTACCATAGAAACAGCTTTTGATTTAACCAGCATTTTGAACAGGCTTTCAAAATTTCGTCCCAACTTCATTTTATTGGATGATAACCTCGGATCAACCGGCTTGCGGCTGATTGTTCAGGCATTGCAGGAACATCGCAAAACAAAAGACATTCCGGTAACCGTTCTTAAAAACTCCAACTACATTGATACAATAAATGTTGGGGTTATGAATTATGTGCTAAAGCATGCTATAACAGGCGAAGTGCTCTACACCGCATTCATGAACTCGTTGAAGTTTAAACGTACTCAACAATACTTACAGCAAGCGTACCGTAAACGCAGGGGGCAGTTTATGCGCATGGTGCGGTTTCAGGATTGATCAGAGCGGATCAACCAAACGAAATTCCTTTTTAAACTTTTCTGTTCCTCGTCCAATTTGTAAGACCACGCGCCTGCCCGGTTTTGAATTGAGAAAGGCATTAACGATGTTGAGGTTTAGGTCGCTGGCCAAAATTCCATTAATACTGATAATCTGATCGCCCACCTGAATACCGGCTTTCTGCGCCTCAGAATTTTCGCGCAGGCCGGTAATCTCAAAGTTCTTTAATCGCGATCCTTTTGCTTTTATAGTAAGGCCACTAAGGCTGAAATAAAATTTCTTCTTGAACGCAGAGTTTTTCTTCAGATAAATCTTTTCGCCAGGGAAATCATAGATAACCGTAAAGCGACTGAGAATTTCACCACCCAACGAACCATTCCGGAAAACACCACGACTTGCTTTCAGTGTATCTCTGTAAGTTTCAGGATCAGGAAAGTTTGTAACCACATCGGGTAGTACAAAGTTGCCCAGGTTAATCGACTTGATTTTTCCGATCTCACCGGTAATTTCGCCACCTAACCCTCTTCCAAGTGTGTTCCTTACATGTTTTGGGGGAACTTTAATTTTTTCACTAGAGGTTGTTTCCAAAAACAAACCATGACTGGCACCACTATCTACCAGTAATTTGGCGCTTAACGAGGTGGTATCATTCAATTGCAGGTTGGTTGTTATGTATGGTTTGGTGTCTTGTATTTGTGCGGGTATCCAATGATACTTTCTTTTTTCTTTAAACCGATGCGGCAACATTAGCGTAAGCAACTTGCGTTCATAGTCAACCTGAATGATAAACCGGCTAAATAGTTCATATCCCAAAACCCCATGCACATCGGTGCCCAGGTAGTTTCGAAGTTCCAGGTAATCTTCTTCCAGCACCAGCATGGCGTGGCCCCGTCCTTGCACTCCGGGCATATCCAACGAAACATTATTGGTAATGTACGCTACTACCAGGCGCGCATCGCCCGGCCCTGAAATAGTTAATTTGCGGGAGTATGGAAGATTGAGAATGTCGCTGTATGCTTTTTCGGTTAGAATGGAAGTCCGCACACCGGTATCCAGAATGAACTTCAATGGCAACTGGTGGTTTAGAATAATGGGTACAACAACCAGGTTGTTGTAAATCTCAATGGGAAATTGAACTTTAGACTTTCCCTCGGGTAAAGAAAACCCCAGGGGTTGGGCATTGCCCATTGTGGTGATCAGAAAGAGAAAAATAAAAAGATAACTTCGCATGCCAGCAGCCAGCCTGATAAGTGCAACTTAAGTAGCCGCACAAGGTTTCAAGATAAAGCTACTACTTTTTAAATATTTTCAAGCGTTTAAATATTGCGCAAATAGCCGCTCGGGTGTTTCGGCTATTGCTACATCGGCCAGATTTTGTGCCGACAGGAATCCTTCCGTTACCATTAACTCCATTTGTTTAAGCAGGGTATCAAAATAACGGTTGGTGTTTAGTACCGATACCGGGGCTTTAACCAACCCCAACTGCCGCCATGTTAAAATTTCGGCCAGCTCATCTAAGGTGCCCCAGCCACCGGGTAAGGCAACAAAAGCATCTGCAAGATCGGCCATACGCCTTTTTCGTTCGTGCATACTTCCCACAACTTCCAGCTGAGTAAGGCCTTTGTGCCCAACCTCTTTCTGCATCAAAAAATCTGGGATAACCCCAATGGCTTTACCACCTCCGGACATAACCTGATCAGCCACAATACCCATCAGGCCTATATTTCCGCCTCCGTAAATTAATGTTGCATGATGCTTAACCATAAGCCTGCCCAGGGTTTGGGCGGCCTCTGCATAAACAGGGTTATGCCCGGTGCCAGATCCGCAAAATACACAGATGTTCATGGGCAGCACGGGCTGAATAGAAACTTAATGCTTAATGTCGTGTTCGTTGTCGCTCACTTTGCTGTTAGGGAACAGCCAGATAGATACGATAGCCAGCACAAATAGCGCAATTACAACTCCAAATACAGCCATATCAGATTTTATTATAAAGTGAAACAAATTTAACTTAAGCCCCCTTAATTATTAGCAAAATACGGGTTAAAAATTGTAAACTCGTGAGAGAATTATAAGCCAAAAAGGTAAAAGTCAGTTTTAAAAAGAAATTGGAATGAAGAAGTTTCTGCTTGTGCTGGGCATTGTAATGGTTCTTGTGATAGGGGGGTTAATGTACCTGCGTATAGAAACGAAATCTAAAAGCCCTGCCGATGTGAGCAGCTTTAGCCGGGGCGATCTGGAAATATCCATCACCTACAACAGGCCTTTCAAGAAGGGGCGGGTAATTTTTGGTGAACTGGTGCCCTATGAGAAAGTGTGGCGTACCGGGGCCAACGAAGCCACCATTTTCAAAACAAATAAAGACCTTACTTTTGGGGATAAGGTGTTAAAGGCAGGTAGTTATTCGATGTTTACCATACCCGAAGAACAAAATTGGACCATAATTTTCAATTCTGAAACGGGCCAATGGGGAATCACCTTTAATGGAGAGGCTAATCGTAATCCAGACAAAGATGTACTCACTGTTCAAGCCCCTTCAGTTCAGCAGGAGAAGGAATTTTAACAGTTTACTATTGCCGTTGAAAACTGGGAAGAAGAAATGCAGTTGATTTTTATGTGGGACAAGACCCTTGTTTCAGTACCTTTTACAGCGAAATAAAGACTTAAGCAAAAACATAGCGGAATATTAGCAATCACGTGGTATTTTTATGCAATAGAAAGTACCCTAAATTAAGACACTTGAAATGATACAGGTAATACCGTCAATAGCAATTCGAAAGGGGAAGGTGGTTAAAATGCGTAAAGGCGACCCCGCCAGCGAAAAGGCTTATGATGAAAATCCGCTGGACCTGGCAAAGCGTTTTGAAGATCATGGGATAGAAGTTATACACCTGGTTGATCTTGACGGTGCGGAAAAAGGCAGTCCAAAAAATTATCACGTGCTGGAAGCCGTGGCAGGCCATACCGATTTGAAGGTGGATTTTACCGGAGGTATTTGCACCGATGGTGATATTGGTAAAGCCTTTGAATACGGAGCAGATTACATAACAGCATCCAGCATTGCAGTTACCAATCCGCAGTTGTTTGCCTCGTGGATTATTTCGTATGGTCGCGAAAAAATGACATTAGGAGCCGATGTAACGGATATTGAATCCAAAAAAATTGCCTTTAGAGGGTGGCAGAAAAAAGCGGACATCACGCTGTTTGATCAACTTCAGTTTTTCTACGACCGCGGGTTAAAATATGTTAAGTCAACCGACATTTCGCGGGATGGTGTATTGGAAGGGCCGGCCTTTTCCTTTTACCAGGAAATTGTGAAGCAATTTCCTGATTTGAAAGTGTTAGCCAGTGGTGGAATAAGAGGTGTGGATGACATTAAGCGCCTGAACGATATTGGTGTCTTTGCTGTAATTTTTGGAAAAGCCTATTATGAAGGCGTTCTGAATCTGAAAGACCTGGAGCAATTCCTGGTTAAAACCAATAAATAAAATTTAGCAGAACACTTTGCTGCAATCTGTAAAGACAGAACGATAAAAGAGTTGAAAGGGAGGGTTACTGACCAATTACATCCGAACTTTTAAACTTCTGAATGATGTGCAACAAGAAGTTGAAAGAAAGCGCATCGTCTTCAGTTTTGGTGGCTACACTCTTTGACGGGTCGGATGTTTTTGATTTTGGTTTACTGGTTGGTGCAGGAACAATAACTGGTTGCTGATTGTTTGGGGCTTTTCCTTCAGGTTCATAAATCAAGGGCTTATCTTCTTTGGTGGAAGATTCTACAAATGGAGGTACCAACTCTTCCGGACCCTGCGAACCCTCTTGCGCATACGCAACTCCTGCCATCAGCAAAAGCGCCATGAATGAAAACAGATATGAGAACTTTAATTTCATCTATTTACAGCCTACAACCTCAATCAGTTATTTTGCAAATCAGCTATGCAAAGTAATAAAATTTTGAAAATGACAACAGTAGCAGACTTTAATAAAATCGACATTCGGGTAGGTACAATTTTAAGGGCTGAAGCCTTTCCAGAGGCCAAAAAACCCGCTTTTAAGCTTTGGATCGACTTTGGGCCACAAATAGGGATAAGGCAATCCAGTGCCCAGCTTACCGATCTTTATTCGACCGATCGGCTTATTGGCCGCCAGGTTATTTGCGTGGTAAACCTGCCGCCCCGTCAAATCGCCAATTTTTTGTCGGAGGTTTTGGTTACCGGTTTCCCCGATGAGCACCAACACGTGGTTTTGTGTTCAACAGAAAGGCCCGTGCCTAACGGCTCCAAACTGTTCTAAACATGATTTACTTTACCCACTTGCCAAAACTATGTGCTGGCCATTTGCTGGCTTGCCATCGCGATAAGCCGGTAACAGATCTTGTAACCGATAGCCGCAAAGTGGTGCTTGCCGAAGGCGCAGTATTTTTTGCTATGAAAGGGGAGCGGCACGATGGGCATTTGTTTTTAAGCCAGTTGTATGACCAGGGGTTGCGGCAGTTTGTAGTTGAGCAGCCGGTTGATATAAAAACACTTCCGGAAGCGAACATAGTGCAGGTTGCTTCTTCGCTGCGGGCGTTGCAAATGTTGGTGAAATTTCATCGTACACAGTTTCAAATTCCTGTTATTGGAATTACCGGGAGCAATGGAAAAACCATCATTAAAGAATGGCTTTATCAATTTCTTTCGCCTGATTATAAAATTGTAAAGAATCCGGGCAGTTATAATTCGCAATTGGGTGTGCCCTTATCCGTATGGCCCATGCAAGCGTATCATCAACTGGGAATTTTTGAAGCCGGTGTTTCCAAACCGGGCGAAATGGAACAGTTGGCTGCGCTAATCAAACCTACTATCGGGTTGCTCACCAATATTGGCTCTGCTCATGATGAGGGATTCGAATCGCATAAACAAAAGGTAGCGGAGAAGTTGAAGTTGTTTGTGGATGTACAAACGCTGGTATATT
>Ga0209096_1004629_pt1 | contig 10938 bp, 9 predicted proteins | sample AD_UKC034_MetaG_FD_184407 | JGI IMG/M metagenome (GOLD analysis project Ga0209096, IMG submission 184407) | Active sludge microbial communities of municipal wastewater-treating anaerobic digesters from USA - AD_UKC034_MetaG (SPAdes) (version 2) | ecosystem: Engineered > Bioreactor > Anaerobic >...
AAATCAAGGCGTGGAAAATGCGCCGCGACAATCGCCAAGCCAAGGTGCAATGGCACTTCTCGACGGCTGATGCCCGCATCAAGCTGCGGCGGTTATATCCGACGTTGGAAGTGTGACACGACACTAGAGTTTTACCGGGAGCGCAACCAATCTCCATGATTTTTTTCCCAGGCCCTATGTGACGCTTGAGAAGCATTTGGATATTTCTATTATTCACATGGAAAGGGGATGGGAGCCGCATGCTGATTGAAGAACTCCAACAATTCTCCCAATGATTCTCTTGGGTTAAGTTTTCAGACATTCTCTGCCTATCTCCATTCCCCATAGTCAATATTACATCTCATCGATTCCCAGAAGCGTCGCCAAGCAAGATGACACCGAAAGTTATAGTATTATATTTTTTATGAGAAAACATTTTTGCTCAGGATAAGGTTTCTTAAATGAGTTTTCTATCTCCTTGAAGCGGAATATTTCGGCCGCATTCGCAATAATTCACGAAATATCATTGGAGCGGCGATTATGAGACCAAGGCACGTGGAAAGACTGAGTGTTACAAACAACATGAACTTTGTTTGAGGGCCGAGTATCGTGGTTGCACCATATGACAATAATGCAATCAACGCCCCAAAGATAGTTCCTAGAGCAAGTTCGCGCCACAGTCTCAGCGTGTTGATATTGCAGACTCGAGAGGTGTACCAAGGTGTCCATACCGCGTTCTTGAGGACTAGAGTGATGCAGCAAGCCAGGGCAATTCCCATAAGGCCCATATACTTCGCGAGGACAATCGAAAGAACTACATTTCCTGCGCCCATGGCAAGGGTAATGAGGGCAGGTATCTTCACTTTTCCTGCCGCAAGCAGGGCATTCCATATTGGCATGATGCCGAGCGTCGGCACAAGATACCAAGTCAACATGACTGCTGTCGGGGCAAGAGTCCCAAACTTGGGGCTGAGCCACAACGACAGCACAACTTTTGCAGTACCGCAAAATACTCCTACGAATAGAGCCATCATCATTGTTGTCAATCGAATTGAACGAATCAGATACGATTCAAAAGCCGCCATATTATCTTGGGCCCAAAGCGCGGTTTGAGTTGGTGCGAATAAACCCGACGCCAAACCGGCAAGTACCCGTAACTGGGCGGATATCACTATAATCGCTGCATACTGTCCTGCAGTCTCTGCCCCAAGCACTCGGTTTGCGACAAAGATATCAGTCTGAAGAAACAGCAAGGCCCCAATTTGGGATACGGTCATCCATCCGCCCAGCGAGATTGATTCCCGCAGAACAGTCAAGCTAAACCACCGAGAGGCGATGTGTACTCCTGGCAGAAGATATTTATGGGCCGCAATATTAGCTAAGCAAAACAAAATGCTGCCCGAAAGAAGGGCCAGACCATAAGTAATCAAGCTAGCATCTTGAAAGTGGAAGAGGAGAAGAACAACGATTACAAAAACTACTGTTTTAGCCAGATTTACTCCACTAAACAGGTCCAGCCTGTTCCTTACAAACATGGCCGCCCCAAGTGGACCGGCAAGCAAAGTAAGGGAAAATGAACCAATTGAGAGAAGAAACAATATTCGAGCATCCCAAAGGGCGGTAGGTGGAATGTTGATTAGGCGATCGATAAAGATCGAGCCAGCCAACATCGGAAATAAAACTACCCCAAGTATCGCAAGCACCCCGAATACCGACGTACTAATTTCACTGTCGGCCCGTGAAAAATCGCGTTTCTCAACTGCTAAAGTCAGATTACGACCAACGGTGGATGTTAGAGACGAACTCGCAATACTCATAAAACTGACGATGGCGGTGATTACGCCAACTACACCGAACAATTCCACACCCAAATGGTGGATGATATATGGAGTTATGGCGAGATTGATTGCAATTGCGGAAATTTGTCCTCCGAAGCGAAAGATCGCATTCTTGAGGGTTTTGCCCCGTGGAGCAAGAAAAACCTTATGTTCTGTCTGAGCCTTACTACTATCTAATAATTCCATTGTTGTTTCTTCGAAAATAAATAATCTGGAGTGATTCAATCAATCAACAGGCAATTCGTACACCGTAAGACCTAATTTATTTCTTTTGATTTGAGGATTCTAAAAAAATGGTTCTTACAATAATCGTTATAGAATACTCTGATCCTTGGCAAACAAAAACGAATCAGACGCAGTGGTTGACCTGTCTGGAGGAGTTGTAAGAAGCTTCGATACAAGTATCGTTGGCGCGGTCGTAAGTATATTTCTTCTTTTTTATAACCTTTCGTGAGGATAAGCTGACAGTATGAAAAATCCCGCATTACTGCAGGTTTCTGTGAATTCGGAAAGAAATGTTCTCTAAATAATTCCAGTACAGTTAGAACCCGTTCGAGTCCACCCTTCCTGAATAGTGCCAATATCTTTTGATCTTTGTCGGAATTTGTCATAGCCAAGTATTCCAACGCCTCCACACAACCCCGAAGATTGCCATGGCCGAAGTCGTTAACATTTCCAACCACCGCATAATAAGTCGCATCTGATATATCGAGAGAATATTTCCAGTTGTCACCATTTGTTCGGATCAAAGCGCGATCCCACAGTTCATCGTTTGGCAGCCAAATAAAGTACCAGTCTGGACGTAAAGCCCAATGGATATCTAGATTTAGATTGAGATTTGACTTCTTATCAATTCGACTCCATGAAGATTCGTAATCGAAGTATTCATTTATTGGGCGGAATTGATGATATCCATTCTCTGATAATATTTTCCCCAGATTAGTCACATCGTTCTTTCGAACAAGAAAATCAAAATCCGAAAACAATCGACGAAATGGATCCTGGTAGAGAAAAATGGATCGCTCAAAACCTTTGAGCGGAATAACAGGAATGTCTTTTTTTTCAAAGATTTGTAGCAACTCTTGCCATTGAGCATAAAGTTTGTTTTGCCGTTCGACAAACAGCTCCTGCCAGGCCACGAGGCGGGCGCGGGTCTCGAAGGGGGTGGCGGCCCAGAGGGCCGGGCAGCGCGTCTCCCAGTGGTGGAACGCCAGGGGGGCGACCTGGGTCTTGAGGACGTAGCCGAAGAAGGCGGCGGGGTCGACGCCGGACCAGTCCGAGGGCCAGGGCACATCCCCGCGGAAGTGGACGGGGAGGAGGGAGCAGAGGAGCTTGAATTCGGGGGAGATCGGGGAAGACATCAGGATATTTTCACCACAGAGGCACAAAGGACACAAAGGATCATTATTTGTTTTTCAGACAGCATTTCATTGATCATTTTTCATTTATCAATTGTCATTTTTCATTGGGGGGAGATTATATATTAATGATTATGATTATATATTATTTGTTATTTAGTAGCTTGGGGTGTGATGGTGTTCAAGTTGCAGTTTTTGATATCGGGATGTTCAAATTGAATTATTAAAACATTAAAAAGTTTTCTTTGTGTCCTTTGTGCCTCTGTGGTGAATAATTCCTGTGCCTCTGTGGTGAATATCGGCGGGTCATGCCTTGACGACGTTGGGGAGCGGCGCCCGGTAAAGGCCGCGGGTGTCGATGACGAGGGGCGCGTGCTGCGCCACCAGGGCGTAATCCACGGCGCGGTGGTCGGTGACGATGAGGACGGCGTCGGCGGCGGCCAGCGTCTTCTCGTTCAGCGGCGTGCTCTGCATGGGCGGGAGGCCCGGCCAGGTGCGCATCCGCGGCGCCGCGGGGATGTGGGGGTCGTGGTACGAAACTAGGGCGCCGAGGTGCAGCAGCAGGTCGATGATCTCGAAGGCGGGGCTCTCGCGCGGGTCGTCGATGTCGCGCTTGTAGGCGATGCCGAGCACCAGCACCCGGCTCCCCTTCACGGCGCGGCCGCGGTCGTTGAGCGCGGACTGGAGCTTGCCCACCACGTAGTGGGGCATGCGCAGGTTCACGTCGCCGGCCAGCTCGATGAACTTCGGCGACTCGCCATGCTCCCGCGCCTTCCAGGAAAGGTAGAAGGGGTCCAGGGGGATGCAATGCCCCCCCCAGCCGGGGCCGGGGTTGAAGCGCATGAAGCCGAAGGGCTTCGTCTCGGCGGCGTCGAGCACCTCCCAGACGTCGATGCCCATCCGGTCGTAGACCATCTTGAGCTCGTTCACCAGGGCGATGTTCACGGCGCGGAAAATGTTCTCGGTGAGCTTGGCCGACTCGGCGGCGCGCGCCGAGGACACGCGCACCGTGCGGGCGATCACCAGGTCGTAGAGCGCCTGGGCCAGATCCCCCGACGCCGCGTCGACGCCGCCGACCACTTTGGGCGTGGTGGTGGTGGTGTAGTCCTCGCGCCCCGGGTCCTCGCGCTCGGGGGAAAAGGCGAGGAAGTAGTCCTGCCCGCACTCGAGGCCCGCTTCGTCCAGGATCCCCTTCACCAGCTCGTCGGTGGTGCCGGGGTAGGTGGTGCTCTCGAGCACCACGAGCTGGCCGGGATGCAAAGAGGCGCGCACCTGCCGGGCCGAGGCGGTCACAAAGGTCATGTCGGGCTCGCGCTGGGGGGTGAGCGGCGTCGGCACACAGATGAGGATCGCGTCGGGCTCGCCCAGGCGCGCGAAGTCTGTGGTGGCGGCGAAGAGCCCCGAGCGGGCCATGGCGGCGACGCGGTCGGCGCCCAGGTGCTTGATGTAGCTCTCGCCGCGCGCGAGGCGGGCGGGCTTGTCGGGGTCCACGTCGAAGCCGAGGACGCGGACGCCCCGCTCCACGAAGGCCATGGCCAGGGGCAGGCCCACGTAGCCGAGGCCGATGATGCCGACGGTCGCTTTTTTGCTGTCAATTTTGGTTTTCAGATCTTTGAAAGTGCTGGACATTTAGTTACCTCGGGGGAGGGTTGAGGGTTGAGGGTTGAGGGTTGAGGGTTGAGGGTTGAGAGTTGAGGGTTGAGGGTTGAGAGTTAAGTGGTTTCGATACATATAATTAGAAGTTTTTTTCGAACAGAGAGAAGTTCATACGTTAATAGAGTTAAAGGGCGACAGCGAGTGAGGGTGTGGGATGCCCCCAATTTCTAGACACTCGATGTGTTAGGCCGAGGGCCGGGAAAGGAGATAGAGAGATGGCGGCTATCCAACGGTTTGAAGAGATCAAGGCCTGGCAGACAGCCCGTCAGCTGTCCCGGTTGGTGTACACGCTCTCCGGCCGCGATGCCTTCGCCCGGGATTTCGGCCTTCGGGATCAGATCCGGCGAGCGTCCGTGTCGATCCTGTCCAACATTGCCGAAGGATTTGAGAGCCAGACCCGGATCTTGTTCATCAGCTACCTCCATCGGGCCAAAGGCTCGGCGGCCGAACTCCGCGCGCAGGCTTACGTGGCGCTGGATGCCGGCTACATCGATTCTGGCGACTTCGAACGGATCCAAAAGATGGCGGACACCTGCGGGCGCCAGCTCCGTCGCTTCATCGACTACCTGCGGCAATGCCCTGACCGCTGAATCGATCAGTCCCGTTTCTCGCCTTCCTGAACTCTCAACCCTCAACTCTCAACTCTCAACCCTCAACTCCGAGCAGTGCCGCACCGTCCCAACGCCTCAACCCTCAACGGTTCCTCGCCGGCACGGCTCCGTTACCGAGAATAGAGCTCCGCCGTCAAGAGCACGGCGGCTCAAGAAAAAGGGGGCGGTGGGTTGTGCCGTCATCCGCATACACGGTCGTTCGTATTGTACCCCCGGCGGATCGGGCGCCGGGGCACAAATCGAACAGATTATTTTAATGGAAAGCGTTGGAAAGTCAAGGGGAGCCGCGGGTTTGCGGGGGACAGGTTCATAGAATAAGTTCGCAGGTTCGCAAGTTCACAGGTTCCAGGTTCATGGGGGAAGGTTCACAAGTTCCAGGTTCATGGGGGAAGGTTCACAAGTTCCAAGTTCCAAGTTCATAAAATGAAAGCAGGTTCTCGGGATCCGAGAACCTGCGAACTTGTGAACATGCGAACCTCCGAACTAATCCAGAGAACTTGCGAACTAATTATGGATAGAAGGTTCCAAGTTTGGGGAAGATGGATGGTAAATGGGAAATCGCTTGGGGTTACTTGCGCGATCGGTGTGGAGACGAGGAGGGAGGGCCGGGGTCGGTTTCCAGGTATTGGATCAACCGGCTGATCTGACGACTGCAGGTGATCACATGCTTCGCCAGGGTATCGAATTCTTCAGGCTTCAGGTACCCGACGTCGCAGGCGATGTGGCACTGGGCCCTCAGTTCGCCCGCGGATCCCCGTGCGCGATGGAGAAAACTGATGAACATCGCCCGCGTCTGACTTTCATACCCTTCCGCGATGTTGGAGACGACGGAAACCGCCGCCCGGCGGATCTGGTCCCTCAATCCAAAGTCTCCTGCAAACGGTTGCCTCCGCGTGATGGAATAGATCGTCTGTGCCAGCTCTCGCGCCTTCTGCCAAACGCGTAGATCCTCGAATCGCTTCACGGTGCTCATATCTATAACTAACGGATGAGGGCCGGGACTGTTCAGGTATTTTTTCAATTTTCTGGCTCCCGGGGGCAGGTTCCAGGTTCACAGGGGACACGTTCCAGGTTCCAGGTTCGAAGGTCCTAGGTTCATGGGGGAAGGTTCACAAGTTCCAAGTTCCAAGTTCCAAGTTCATAAAATGAAAGCAGGTTTTCGGGATCCGAGAACCTGCGAACTTGTAAACATGCGAACCTGCGAACTAATTCAGAGAACCTGCGAACTTGTGAACATGCGAACTTGCGAACAAATCCAAATTTAAGGTTCGAAGGTTCCAGGTTCACAGGGGACAGGTTCACAGATTCGCAGGTTCCATGTTCAAAGGTTCCAGGTTCAAAGGTTCATAAAATGAAAGCAGGTTCTCGGGGTCCGAGAACCTGCGAACTTGTGAACTTGCGAACTTGCGAACAAGGGGAAACTGAATTACTCTTCCCCAACCTGCAGTCTGGAGAAGCGGCGGACGTCGAGGGCGCCGGCGGCAGGCGCCAGCGACTCGAGGTACGCCTTCACCGTGAGCTTGTCGTCGCGGATGTAGACCTGCTCCACGAGGCAGTTTTCCTTGAAGAACTTGTCCAGCTTCCCCTCGACGATCTTCTCGATCACCTGGGCGGGCTTGCCGCTCTCCTTCATCTGCTCGCGGAAGATGACCCGCTCGTGCTCCAGCACGTCGGCGGGGACGTCCTCGCGGCGGACCCAGCGCGGATTGGCCGCGGCGACCTGCATGGCCACGTTGCGGCCGGCCTCATGGGCGGCGTCACCGGCGGCGCCGGCGATTTCCACCAGCACGCCCAGCTTGTGGTTGGAGTGGATGTAGGTGGCGAAGAACCCGCCCGCCGGGGCCTGGTGGCGGACGAAGCGGCGCACCACGATGTTCTCGCCGATCACGGCGATGGAGGCGGCGACGTAGTCCTTCACCGCGAGCTTGGCGTCGTGGACGTACGGCTGGTCCATCAGGCACTGTTGGGCGTCGTGGGCGCCCGCCGGGGCGTCCTCGCAGCGGACGTAGGCCGGCGCGGCCTGGCCCACGTGGTAGGCCAGGTTGGCCCCCAGCTCGCGGAACTTCTCGTTGCGGGCGACGAAGTCGGTTTCGCAGTTGATCTCCACGAGCACGCCCAGCGTCTGGCCGGCATCGGTCCAGGCGGCGACGACGCCCTCGTTGGTGCTCCGGTGGGCCTTCTTGGCCGCGGCGGCCAGCCCCTTGGTGCGGAGGTAGTCGACGGCCTTGTCCATATCGCCGCCGCACTCCACGAGGGCCTTCTTGCAGTCCATCATGCCGGCGGCGGTTTTCTCGCGAAGTTCCTTCACCATCGCTGCAGTGATTTCCATGATGCGAATCTCCTTCAGATTATCTGGTCCCGAACGCCGATTGTTTCACACGGAGGCGCAGAGACGCAGAGCAGATTTTTTGCGGGTCAGTCAAACTCGGGCGAATGCCACAGCAATCGCCCGCTCTTCGTGTCTTGGTGTCTGCGCTCGGCCGGTCTACTCGGCGGGGGGCTCGGCCGGCGGAGCCGGCGGGGCCGGCGGGGCCGCGGGCGCCGCTTCGCCCGGAACGGCCGGCGGCGGCATCTCGCCGATGATCTCGCGCGGCACGTGCTTGCGCGGCGGCCGGGGGGCGCGCGGCGTCCGGTCGGAGGGCCGGCGGGTGTCGGGGCGGCGGTCGCCGACGGGGCGCCGGTCACCGGCGGGCCGGTGCGCGGGCGCGGGCGCGGCGACGACCTCCTCGAGCACGCCCGCGGGCGTCTCGGGCTTTTCGCCGGTGGCCTCTTCCTTGGCCGCCTGCTCCAGCTCGGATTTGCGCATGGTCACGCCCTCGATGACCGCGTCGGAGAGCTTCGAGACGATGAGCCGCACCGAGCGCAGCGCGTCGTCGTTGCCGGGGATCACGTAGTCGATGAGCTCGGGGTTGCAGTTGGTGTCCACCAGGGCGACGATGGGCACGCCCTTCTTCTTGGACTCCAGCACCGCGATCTGCTCCTTGCTCGGATCGACGATGATCACCAGCTCGGGGATCTGGTCGAGGTGGCGGATGCCGGCCAGGTTCTTTTCGAGCTTCTTGCGGATCCGCTCCAGGCGGGCGACGGCCTTCTTGGAGATCTCGCCGGCGTAGTTGGCCTCCTTCTTCTCCTCGAGGGTCTTGTACTTCTCCAGCGACCGGCTGACGGTGGCCCAGTTGGTGAGCAGGCCGCCCAGCCAGCGGTTGTTGATGTAGTACATGCCGCAGCGCTCGGCCTCTTCCTTCACCGCGTCCTGCGCCTGCCGCTTCGTGCCCACGAAGAGGATCCGCTTCCCCTGGCGGGCGCTGTCGGCGACGAAGTCGGTCGCCTCCTTGAAGAGCTGCAGGGTCTTCTGCAGGTCGATGATGTGGATGCCGTTGCGGTCACCGAAGATGTAGGGCTTCATCTTGGGATTCCAGCGGCGGGTCTGGTGCCCGAAGTGGACGCCCGCTTCGAGCAGTGCTTTCATGGTTACAGCAACCAACGGTGCCTCCTGATCTGTTCCGGGCCCCGGGCCCGGGTGATTTGCGTATCCTGTCTCGTCAGGCGGTGAGCCCGAATCGGGCCACCGCCGGCTCGCCGGTCCCCCGGCTCGCCGCTTCCCCGGTTCGCCGTTTCGCCGGCTCGCCGGTTCGGTTCGCTCAGGCGGGACGCCTGAACCACAGACTAGCGCTTCGAGAACTGGAAGCGGCGGCGGGCGCCGGGCTGCCCGTACTTCTTCCGTTCCTTCTTGCGCGGGTCGCGCGTGAGGTACTTGGCCTGCTTCAGGCGCAGGCGGAGTTCCAGGTTGAACTCGACGAGCGCGCGGGCGATGCCGTGGCGCACGGCCACGGCCTGGCCCATCAGGCCGCCGCCGACGACGGTGGCCTGGATGTCGAACTTGTCCATGTTCTCGGTCAGCAGGAGCGGCTGCCGGATGAGCGTCCGCTGCGAGCTGGTCTTGAAGTACTCTTCGTAGTTGTGGCGGTTGACGAAGATCTTGCCGGAGCCGGGGCGCAGAAAGACGCGGGCCACCGAGGTCTTCCGCCGGCCGGTTCCGTAGTATTGCACGCTGCTCAAGGTCCTCTCTCCTTACTGTTGAATTTTCAGCTCGACGGGCTGCTGGGCCTGGTGCCGGTGGTTCGCGCCTTTGTACACCTTGAGCTTCTTGATCATGGCGCGGCCCAGCTTGGTCTTGGGCATCATGCCCCACACCGCCTCCTTGATCACCGTTTCGGGGCTCTGGGCGAAGACCTTTTTCATCTGGGTCTCCTTCAGCCCGCCCGGATAGCCGGTGTGGCGGCGGTACATTTTCTGCTCCTGCTTCTTGCCGGTGATGGTCACTTCGCCGGCGTTGATGATGACGACGAAATCGCCGGTGTCCAGGAAGGGGACGTAGCCCGGCTTGTGCTTGCCGGTGAGCACGTGGGCGACCTGGGTGGCCAGCCGGCCGAGGACCTGCCCCTTGGCGTCCACGACGAACCACTGGCGCTGGATGTCGTCTTTCTTGGGAACGTAGGTTTTCATTGTATACTCCGCAAGTAACTGTTCTGCATGGTGGCCGGGCGACGCGCGCCCGGCGCCGATTCGCCGGCTCGCTCCAGCGGGGCCGCCGATTCGCCGGCTCGGTTCGTCCCGGGCAAGATGCCTGAGCCTCCGCTTCCGGCGCGGTTCGAGAACAAACGGTGCGATCGAGGAAAAGCCGTCAGTCCCGATGCCCTGGATTTGGGCCGGCATCCCGAGGGCCGGGTCGCCGTGGTTTCGCGCGCGGGTGGCGCGCCTCAAAGAACCCGAACGGATCGGCGTTGAACGGCAATCCAGGTAACCCATTCAACGGAGGCGCGATTTTATAGGCCGCCGGGGGGGATGTCAAGGGAAATTTGGGATGGGAGATTACCCGCCAAGGCGCGGATGAGCAAGGGCACGCTAAGACGCGGAGGCGCAAAGAAGGCGTTTTTTGTCAATGGAAAGACAAGGGGAGACAGGACGGAGATCATTGGTAAATGGGTGAATGGGTCAATAGGTGAATCGGGAGACGGGAAATGGGAGACGGGAGACGGGAGACGAGAGATGGGAGACGGGAGACGAGAGACGGGAGACGAGAGATGGGAGACGGGAGACGAGAGACGAGAGACGGGAGACGGTTCACGATTAAGGTTCAGAACATATATAAACCTTTGTGTCCTCTGTGGCTCTGTGGTGAGGGCCGGGACGGTTGATGGTTGATCGTTGGGAACGAGCCTCGAATCCCGAGCCGCGATTGCGATCGCGATCACGAGCACGATTACGAATTACGATTACGAATTACGATCACGATTACGAATTACGATTACGAATCACGAGCACGAAGAGACTTCAAACTCCTATCTCCTGTCTCCTATCTCCTTACCGTTCACCGTTCACCGTTCACCGTTATCGCCTCACTCCTCACTCCTCTCCAGCTTGTCGTACACGTCCCGGCGCGGGCCCACCCGGACCACCAGGATCCAGACCTCCGTCTCGCTGAACGTGTAGAGC
>Ga0209096_1004631_pt1 | contig 10935 bp, 5 predicted proteins | sample AD_UKC034_MetaG_FD_184407 | JGI IMG/M metagenome (GOLD analysis project Ga0209096, IMG submission 184407) | Active sludge microbial communities of municipal wastewater-treating anaerobic digesters from USA - AD_UKC034_MetaG (SPAdes) (version 2) | ecosystem: Engineered > Bioreactor > Anaerobic >...
TCCTAAAAGACCAAGATAGGTAGCTACTTGAGCTAAAGTATCAAACCAGAATAATCCGCTATCCAGTTTATAAACAGTTTGCAGAACAGCTTCTTCCAGAGAATTTTGGACGGAATTTCTTAAATCCGTTCCTGATTGACCACTTTCTCTGGCATCTTTAAAAACCTTTAAAGCACTCCAGAAGATAAAACCCATAGTAGTTCTCTTATAGCTTTCAGCAATTGTGATTGCTTCCTTAAGCTGGTCATTACGGATATAATTGCGAAGCTTTAAATAGAATCCACCGGCATCAATCTTCTCTTTGGGGTATAACTGATACCAACGCACAAAGCCATAAACAAGACCAATAATAAAAACCAGGAGAATAGCGTAAGCCCAGTTACCGCTATCTACAAATACTTGACCAAAGCTATAACCCTGTTTAGCCGGAACAGCGGTTTCTGCTGCTGCCTGAGCAAACAAGCCACCACACATAAAGAGTGAGATGATCATAAGGACGATATTTTTTGTTTTCATTTTGACTCCTTCAGCCATTTATTTAATAATGTATCGCTTTGATTACGAATATCCTCAATTGTAAAAGAGAACTTATATTCTCCTGCTTTCTGATAAGTATCGGACTTATCCTGGAATATACCTGTAGAAGGGATCAGAGCTTTTATTTCAATAATCAGCTCTGTTTCTTCCACATACCTGCTCGCGCCTTCAAAACCCTTTACCGGTTGTTGCTGAGTTGTAGTAGTAGTTGTTGCTGCTTGAGCAAAAATAATGCCTGAAAAAAAGAGCAACACTACTAACAAGAGTATAAATTTCTTCATCGTATATCTCCCTTTCCTGCTTTAATAATTTTAACGGTAGCGATAAAGCCACGGTAGTTGGAATTGTTAGTTACAACAAAGCGTAGAGTATTTTTACCGGTAGTAACTTTAGCCGGGTCTATTGTAATTTGAGAAGTATATACCCTAAACGGTTCCGGATCATAATCCAGAGAAATATTGGTAGCTAATTCCTGTCCATTCAGATAAACCGAAGCTAGTTCCGGTGCTACAAAATTGATTAAACCATCCCGGAACTCAGTATCCAGGTAAAAATCAACTTCCAAAATAGCACTGCTTACAGGTGCTGCTTCGGGGAACCAGATAGGTTTAGCATAAGCTCCTTCCAGTCCTTCTATACTTTCTAAGGCGATGCCAAAATTGCTTGTAATAGTTGCAGCAGAAGCTGTTTCCGTTCCTGTTTCAGGATTAACAGTTATAATTCTCCAAGTTGGATCAGTATAAAGCATCACCGTTTCCGGAGGTATAGAAGCAGCCAATTTCTTGCGGTCTGTAAACACCTGTAAAGTCATATATACACTTTGCTGTTCAGGACTATCATTAGGAACAGTCAATTCTATTATGTTTTGTCCTTCAGCCCAGGCACTGGCAGGCAATAAATAAGCGAAACGGGTAGAAGTTACCGGTTTATTTGTATCTAAAGTATCGGTAGGAACAACACCAGGTTTCAAATCAGTCCCATTCAGCCGAATTTCAATATCATAAGGATAAACCAGGTGCAGTAAAGCAAATTCAGGTTGAATTTTAGTATTGACAGTGCGGTTTAGGATAAGTTCTTTATTGGAAGGTATTTGAACAAAGCCCAAACGCACACCTTTAGGCGAAGTTATGCTTTGAGCCGGTAAAGTTACATTTGTGTCATCTATTTTTTCATTCCAGCCGGAACCGAGAGGATATTCTTCAATCTTATAATCGGGAACCAAGTTCCATTCCTGCAGTTTAGCATAGCTCTGCTGCGTATAATAATCGGTATAACCAGCCATCTGATAAAAGTTATAGATATTTAAATGAGTAGAGTATGCCAAGCTAAGGAGGTCATTACTATAATCAGCAGCCAGAGCATCAATAAAAGCATCTAAAACATCTGCATACTGTTGGCGGACACCTTCCGCTTCAATGGAAGTGCGTACATAAACCCCAACTTGAGTATTTATAACATTAGCCCCTTTTTCATAAATGCGGCTAATTAAATTTAAAGCATGTAAACGGCGGTAATTCTCCAACTCTATATTCTCTTTCTCAGCATCAGCAAGAAGTTTATTAACTTTGGCTACTTCAGCGTTAACAGATGCTTTGAAATTGGGAATCCGACGATAGGAACCACCAATTAAGTGATTCTTCCAGGTTGTGCTGGCATTAACTTTGATCAGCGATGCTGGAGATGATTTAAGCAATGTTCCATTCTCTATAGCTGTAAGCTGGCTGTCAAAATTTTTCAGGAAGGAAAGTCGCTTCTGGAGTTCATTATATTCTTTTTCAACTGCGGCAAAATATTCATAATTCTTGGTAGAATTAAAGTCCTTACTTTCAAAATTCAGTCCCTCTTTTGTGTAAGCTGTCTCTAATTTTTTATATTCATCACGATACTTGAATGCTTCGTTATAATTCTTATTTTTATAGGCATTATCAAAATTATAAACCAATTTACTCAGCTTTGCAGTAGCAATCCATTGATAGCGGTCACTCTTGGTTTTATCCTTTTGATAAATTTCTTTGGCAATCTGTTCAAACCGCAGGGTGTCCCCTTGGGCAAGGTAATTATCTGCTATTTCCTGCATAAGGGGTATTACATTTTCATTATTGGGATATAAAGTAATGAAGCGGTTATAAGTTTCCATCTCTTTATCTTTATTTCCAGCTTCCCGGAAGTTAATTCCTGCTTTAAATAATAAAACATCAGGGGTAATATTTCCGGTATTGATAGTTTTATTTCTGGTTTCTTCATATAAAGCCAGATAAGCTTCAGCAGCAGCATTCTTCCGGGCGGGGTCTTTTTCCATTTCCTGAATCATCGCCATACGCAGGTTAAATGCCTGATTACTACCGGGATACTTGGCAATAAAGCTTTCTCTGATACTTTTAGCTAATTCAGGATTGTTCATTGCTGTATCAGCTTCAGCAATTTCTGCTGCACGGAAATAATAATAGTATATTTCACCAATATCTGTTCGCGTTCCAGCCAGTTCTAACAGAATATCTATTGCTTTCTGATAATCTTTAGCTTTAATATATGCCTCTTGAGCTCCCATTTTATAACCGGTAATGCGTTGTATGTCCTTAGGATCAAACTCTGCTGCCAACCGCAAACGTTCACTTGCAGCCAGAGAATAATTTCCACTGCTTTCAGCTGCTACAAAGCTATTTTGAATCTGATAGCGTATATTATTAGTTATAGCTTCTCGTTCAGCCGGAGTAGCAGCAAAAGGTAATGCTTTACGATAATATGCTTCTGCCTGAGCATAATTGTTCTCGTTTTCAGCCATTAACGCAAGTTTGCCGTAAACAGCAAATTTTGTTCTTTCGGGGATCAGGGCTTCATTTTCCAAGGCAGAAAGATATAGAGCTTTGGCTTCAGGTATTTTATCCCGATCATATTGAATATCCGCTAAACTGAGTAAAATATTAACTGCCTGGGTTTCCCGCTCAGGATTTTTATAAGCATCACTGCGCAGAACATTAATAAATCGCTGGGAGTTTGACTGTAACAAAGCATAAAGCTCATCAGCGTTAGCAGGTAAACCAGATTCAGGGTGAAATCCTTCTCCATAAAGGTCTTTCATCAGATTGTAAATATTAAATGAATAAGTATATATCAAACCTTCATTTTGGAAGAAATCCACATCTTGGGGGTATTTAGCATTAAATTCCTGCAGATTTCTAATAGCAGTTAAATAGTGTTTGGGTAAATTGGAACGCTCAGCAAGAGTATTACAAAGCAATAGTCTGGTTTTATCTGCTTGAGCTTTCCATACAGTATAATTTTCACCATGCAGCTCCGGAAAAGCAGCAAATTCATCTATATGCCGGTTATAGGCAAGCAACTTGGTTTCATTAACAGGATCGTTAAGAAATTCGTTTTGCAGGCGAATAGCTCTTTTTTCATAAGCATTTTTGATTACTGCCAGTTGCCCTGAAATGTTGCTGTTGTTCTTATTTGCTTCGTACCAGGCAGTGTTCTTGCCATAGTTGGTAATAATATTCTGATACAAATCCTGGGTTATCTGATCAAAATTCTGACCTTCACGCAGTTCATACTGAGCTGTAGCATACAATTTTAAAATAGAATCCACCAAAGAGGGATTTTCCAATGCCAGAGGATTTATATCTATTTTCAACCAGATATAGTCAATTGCCTGGAGGGTAGATAAGTTCAATTTATTTGCCGCCGCTCTATCTATAATACTGCTTACTATTTCAGGATTCTTGTAACTGGCAGCAATGTTTTGCAATTCTTCCACACCCTTGGCGGGTGAATAGAAATCAGTTCCATCTAAAGCAATGAGACAGAAGGCAATATTTTCTATAGCATCATCACGATACTCATTAGCGATTACAGGATCGGAAATCTGACCGCTCTCAACAGCATTCAGCAAGGTTAGAAAATCGTTCAAAGCAAGATTAAAATCCTCTTCTTGAAAAGAATTTAAGCGTAACCACCCACGCTGATAGATAGCATCGTATTTATATTTACTATTCGGGCTATTGATAATTTCATTAAAGTAGTTGGTAGCTAAAGTATAATAGCGCTGTGGTTGATCAGCATCAGTAGCTATATAATAATACAGAATTCCCAGACGGTATAGGGACTCGTCATAATAAGGAGAGGTCTTATAGTTATCTATAATTCGTTGATAAGAACTGATTGCCTCGGCAAAATCGGATTCCTTATATTTGCTGGCTTCATCAAGAGCAAGAGCAGTTCTATTTATTTCATAAAACCGGCCCTTATTGCTGTTTATTTTTTGATGACTGAGCTGACTGCTGATAAAACCGATATTATACAGTGCTGCATTTATATTTACATTATCAGGATCGAGCTGAACAACTTTTCTGTAACTTTCCAATGCTATGGTAGGGGTATCCAGATAGACAGCATATTGAAGTTCAGCCAGATTGTAATAGAGATCAGCATTACTGATAAGATAAGTACCGTTAGGTTGTGCAACTGCACGGAAATTGGGATTGTTGTTAATAAAATTTTGCATTCGGATAATTAAATCACTCTTCTCTGCCAAAATTTCAGCTTGCCGTTCAGTCAGTTGTTGTTCTGTCCATTTTCCTATTTGAGCAAGACGCGCTTGTTCTTTAATATGCAGGTTGCGGTAGTCCAGTTGCAATTTAACGAATTCCACATTGGCAACTAAATCCTGGGCATTTTTACGAATGGGTTCATTGCGCATACCGCTATCAGCAGTTGTAGCTATTTGAGCAGCAATACGGTTTTTAATCTTATTGCGTTGTTCTTCTGTAAAGATGTTTTTCGTTTCTTCCTGCATAAACTTTTCAATTTCAGCCAGCTGAATATCAATATCTTTCTTATCCTTATTTAAGGAATAATACTCTTCCAGCAGAGCATTGAAAATTTGTTCTTCAATATCACTGGTATGCTTACGAGTTTGCAGAAGGTCATTTTTACGAATCAACAAACTGGTTCTTTTCTCAGAATAATCGGCTCTGGTGCTTTTCAATTGTTCCTGAATATCTGCTAATTTCGGATCAGCAATATCTTTATCCAGTTCAGCAATAAGATCATTATAAAGCAAAATATTTTTCTCTATATCATATAATCGTTTCAGTTCCATATCACTGTAATTGTGCCCCTGAACACTGGGATCATTGGTAAGAAAACGTTCATATTGCTTTTCCAGAATTTGATCCATTATCTCCAGCTGTTTTTGATAACTGATAGATAATTGTTTCACTTGCTGTAACAGCAAATTACCCCTTACAATTGTTTCCTCAGAGTGTAATTTCTGATCCAAATAATCCAGAATAACTATTTTTAGGGAATCCAGCATAACCATTTCTTCGGAATGCAGGTTAATTATGGGATCAAGATAAAAAATTCCTTTCAATGAAATTAGCTCGTTATAATTATGTGTTAAATTTACTTTTATGTCATCTATTTCAGAAGCTATCTTCGCATATTCATCAAAACTGGGATTAGCATAATAGGGTTCTAAATTTAAAGTTTGCACTCTTGCCAGGATTGCTGTTTTTTCGGGAAGCAACCGATTCATTATTATATCCCGGTTTTGAATGTAACTGTTTAGTGTGTTTAGAACACTTTCATATTCACCATCATCAGCAGATATATCAGCCCAAATGTATAAATAGGTAGGATAATATGTATCAATATTGAAATTTTCAAAAATGATAGCCCGTAAAAAGTCCTTAGCCGCCTGACGATTACCCGCTTCCAGATATTGAACCATCTGAGTGTATAAAGCCAGGTTTAGCATTTGCCTTGCATCATCATTCAATTGAGTGTTTAACAGGGATGTAAAATAACTGATAGCCCTTGTGTTTTCTCCCATACGAGCATAGAAATGACCCAGTAAATATATAAAATCATTTTGATCCATACTGGAAAAAACATCTTTATATTTTGTTAATGCCTCTTCAGCCCGTGTTGGATCTTCTTTCACCAATTCAGGCAGTGCTTCAACTAAAAACATCTTAGCTAATTCTCTGATAAGCTGTTTTTCCTGAGCTATTTGTTCCTGGAGTTCCTCTTTCGTAACTGGAGATTTATCTTGTGCATAAACTCCTGCCTGGATTGACAATGCAATAACAATTAGGAATATAATTTTAAGAATGTGTTTCATAATTCCGCTCACTTATATTCTCTTTATTTTCCCTATGATGATAAGGTTCAGGATTCTTTCACTTAACAAAAGCATCCTGAACCCTTTACATCACTATTTCGGGGAAACATGATTCCTCAACCTACACACTTTAGATAAGTAGATTAAGATTATTTATTGTTTTTGCTTCAATTCTTCTATCCATTTGCGCAGTTCTTCCATCGCCTGCTGAGCTTTCTGCCTTTCTTCCTTCAGCATCTGAAGCTCTTTAAGCAAATCTTGAACTTCAGGAGAAAGCTGTTCATAACCTGCAGTTCCAGGTGTAACTAAACCCGGGGTCTGTAACTGGGTTCCAGGACCGACTACAACTTCTCCTCCGGCAGGAGGTTTGGCTGCTGTTCCTGGAGGAGGAACAATAACAATTTCTCCGGTGGGGCTTACAGTAGTACCTGTTGGAGGAACAACGACACCTTTTTCAATAGGTGTTTCGCCAACCTCAACTATTTCTCCGCCAGCAGATGGCTTTTTTCCATAACTGGCATAAAGACCAAGATCAGGACGACGTTTGGCTTCAGCATATTTATCAAACAAATAGGAAACCCCTAAAGCAACACGAATATTATCCTTGTAATCGCTATCCTTGAAGCGGTCTTCAATAGCATTGGCTCCCAGCTTAAAACCAAAGTTCTTATAGGAATATTTAACACCTATATTTAGATCTTCACCGTCAAATTCTCCCTGTAAAGCTAAATCTCTAATAGGAGACATCTCAGCAGAAGCAAATAGTCCAGTCATATAGCGGGATTTAGCTTGGCCAACAAAACGGTTGGAACCAATACCTACATTGAACATCCAAGGAATTCCCAAAAAGACAGCTTGTTTGGAGGCAACCGCATACGGAGAATAGGGCTCATAAGAATCAGCTTCCGGATTATCAACAAAATCGTCATTTTCTTCCAAGTATTGAGATCCGTGTTTTTTTATAGGTGATAAAATATTATCCATTCCTACAGCGATTTGGGGAATACGCAAGGTCTCTTCAATAATTTTCACTTTGGCATTGAGTAAATAAACTAAACCATCCTGGGAGGTATAATCACCAAGAAACATACTTATTTCCACTCTGTCCAGAATTCCTACCCCAATTATTGTATATGGGAAAAAACCTTCTGAGGCTTTTTCAGCTTCATCGGTAAGTGGTTTGGGGGCAGATATGTCCCGATAGTATCCAACCAACAAAAATTCTGCAGCTTTGTTTGGCAGGACATAAGCATCGGGGGTCCTTAACATACCCAGGGTTTGAAAAGGTGCTGCTTGAGCTATTCCCCAAACAGCGACCAGTGCGATAAAGGTCAATAAAACTTTTTTCATGTTTCCCTCCACCTTTCGGTGTTATTTTCTTGTCAAGGTTCATCATTCCTATTGACAATATAAATGTCAAGTTTTTTTTTGCACTATGAAAAAATATTCACTTCAGGATTTTTCTCACATCGGTGAAGATCTTGCTGTTCGCTATCTTGTAAGTAAAGGTTACACTGTCATTTGTCGTAATTACAGAAAGAGATACGGCGAGATAGACATTATTGTGGAAAAAGATCAACACCTCGTTTTTTGTGAGGTTAAAACCCGCACTTCACACTCTATCAGCTGGGCTCTGGCTTCTATTGGTTTCTCAAAACAGAGAAAAATTTCCAGAACTGCACAATTATATATTAATGAAAATCCCAAGTTTGCCAAACACATTTTTCGTTTTGATGTTTTACTTGTTTTTTACTGTCAAAACACCGATACTTTTGAGATTCAGCACTTGGAAAACGCTTTTGATCCAATTTTAGAGTATTAATTATCCAGTTTAGAAGTATCAAAATCGGCACCTACATAACGCATCCAGTCAGGATTTGATGCTTCCAGTTCATCATTTTCCACATAAATTAAACGGTAATTACCATTCATCTGAATATCAATGAACAAATAGACCGGTTTTTTTCCTGAAGCATATTTCCATATCTGATAATCCTTTCTCACAAAGCGGCTTTCGTCTGAACTGGTATCGCGTTGAATATCATCCGGAGCTCCGTTTCTGATATAGATACGTCCCATATCAGAAGTCCAGCCCTGTTTAAAATGACTAAAATTACGATTTGCATAATCAATTCGTTTCTGTACCAAATCCATAATGCTTTGAACGCTACGATTAGTAGAATAAGCCATATCTCTCCAGAACTGAGTAATATATCTTTTTTTTGTATCCTGATTCATTTTACTCCAATCAGAAGGCATTTTATTACCTAGAAATATGCGTATTAGTTCATATTCTTCATCGGGATTGGCAAACAGACAAAATACCTCTTCTTGTTCTTCAATCACACAAAATTCTATATTGCGTTCTTCAATGCGTTCTGAACTCTGAAGGACAACAGTTCCGGTATAAAAGCCAGGATTAAGGTCTTTAAGGGGTATTTTTAAATTGATGCTTTCACTGCCCGGACCGGGTTGAAAATCAAAATATTCATCCCTAGCTATAAGCGAATCCTTTTCCAGAGAGAGGTTCAGAAGACAGGTTTCCGGAGTGGAATTCCAGTTATATATTTCCAGATAGAGATAAATATAATCAATAAGAGATTTATTGAAGAGAATAGAGGGTTCAGAACGGTAAAGCACATTATTGCGTTTGAATTTAACTAAATATTGAGAAGTATCAGGTCTAACTTCACTGTTCAATTCTATATCGCTAAGTAAACTCTTGGGTGGAAGGGTCTCAATGTGAAATTCATAGAAAAAGTTTTTCTGACTATTAATATCCAAAGCACTAAATTGAATTGTGTAAAATGGTTTATTTAGGTTGAAACTAAGTCGGTTAAGATATGATTTTTGGCGATTACTGGTATCGGCTTTATTTTTTACACCAATGATATCGTTTATCTCATGCTCCAAAAATATGCTGTCCGTTTCTGTAATTTTCACCTTTACATTCAGTTCTGCGAAGTATCCGTTATTTTTAGCTAGGAAAGTCAAATTCTCATAAGGTATCTGGTAATCAAGTAAGAGAATTGTGTTCTTATTTTTATCCAGAAACCGGTTATAGCCAATGAACATATTTAATTTATCAGATCCTATCAGGGGATTGAAGCAAAAAAGGACTGCACCTAATATCAGAAATAATCTAATATTCTTCATCCTTATTCCTTAAAGTATATTGTCCGTAACCCGTAATATCCGCGAAGATAAACTCCAGGTTTTTATCATAATAATACCAGATAATATAAGGATATTTGTCTAAAGCATAAACTTCCGAATAAATATCATCCGGTTCTCCATATTTGATATATATTCTACCCTGATCTGTTGTCCAGCCGGCGATTTTTTTATGCACGGTAAATTGTTCATCTGCGGTAAGCACTCTTTGATAGAATTTTTCACGCAATTCATTGCGTATTGTTCCCGGGCTGGGATCATTTGTTTTCCAGAATGCTTCAATTGCTTCTGCCTGTTTTTCCTTAGGTAATTGTCTTAAATACTTCCATTCGTTTTGATTGGCAATATAGCGGATTTGCCTTATTTGATCCTCCAAAGAATAACGCAGGGAATAAGCATACCAGGGTGAAAACAGGAAAGGTTCCATTTTATAGTAGATGTTATTTTCATAAAATATCAAGTTCATCAGGTTTTGAGCATTCGTTTGCAGATAGGGAAGAAGGTCTAAAACTATTGGGCTTTGAGGATTTTTCACTGTTAAGACCTGATTATCTATTGTTATTTTCAAGCTATCCAGGGGAATTGAATAATTCTGATATAGTTTTACATCATCAGCAATCAGTTCGGAAAGAGTATGGGGAAGATATTCCACTCCTTCTCTTTTAGCAATAATCCAGCTGAGTCCAATTTCTGTGCTGGAAGAACCAATTGTGAACTGGCGGGAATAGTTTCGTTTATCTCCCATTGCTTTGTTTTTTATCTGTAAAATTATGTTATATGAGCCCTGAGGAAGTTCCTGTTGAAACCGCATAGGAATTCCACAATCGCTAAGCCAATCACGCTTCGGAATAATTTGGCTTTTTTCCAGGGTTGCTACTGGCTTTTTTTTAGAATCACTAATCTGCAGAGAAACCTGATAGAGTGCTGCATCGCTTCCTTTCTTGAAGTTGATTGAACTGTAGGGAAAAACAACCCACATCTCTACTTCGTTTGCATAGTGCTCATAGAAAAGTTCCTGTGCAGATAGAAGACAAAAAGGCAGCAGCAGAAGAAATAAGCTAATTATTTTTCCCATTGGTTGTAACCCGTACCTGAAA
>Ga0209096_1004636_pt1 | contig 10922 bp, 6 predicted proteins | sample AD_UKC034_MetaG_FD_184407 | JGI IMG/M metagenome (GOLD analysis project Ga0209096, IMG submission 184407) | Active sludge microbial communities of municipal wastewater-treating anaerobic digesters from USA - AD_UKC034_MetaG (SPAdes) (version 2) | ecosystem: Engineered > Bioreactor > Anaerobic >...
CCCCGCTCCTGAGGCGGCTACATCCCCCACACGGCGATGGGCAGGTCCTGATAGCGCTCGGCGCGCTGCCAGATGCGCTCCTCCCAGCTCTTGCCCGGCCGGCGGTCGAAGATCACCAGATGCGCCTCCTCCGCGCCGCAGCGGTCGGCGTATTCCCAGGTCTGGGCCAGCCCCTCTTGCAGCGTCGCCTCCAGCGAGCCGCGCAGCAGCTTCAGCTCGATCACTGCCCGCTGCACGCCAGCCGGATGGTTCCACACCACCAGCAGATCGGTGCGCCGCCGGCCCAGGCCATATTCCCGATCGACGCGGCCGCCGCCGTTGACGATGCGCTGCAAGAAGGCCTGCATCAGCAACTGCGGCCCCGCCTCGCGATAGTTGAAACCGTCCAGCCAGGCCTCGGAATGCTCGCGGAAGAACTGCTGGAAGGCCGCCAACAGCTTGGGCAGGTCCAGTCGGCCATCGCGCAGGATGTACCAGGCCGGCTCCTGAGAAATGGTGAGCTGCGTGCTGAAGGTGAGCTCGCGCGGAATGACTTCCTGGTAGATGGGGTTGGCAATGCTGAGCTGACCCTCGGTCTTGATCAAACCGAGGTCGCGCACGTAGGTGACATCCTCAGGCGGGATGACCTCCGGCGAGGGGTCGCCGGTCAACAGCGCCTCTACCACGCGGCGCACACGCGGCTCGCGCAGCTTGTGGGCCAACTGGTCCAGGTGCGTCACGCGGCGCAGAATCAACGCCTCCTTGGCCTCCTGGATCATGGCCGCGCTGATGGGCTGTGATCGGTCGCGGCCGGCGCGCATTTCCCAGGTGGTCTCATACGCCAGGGCGTTGACCAGCCACGGCTGGCCGTTAGTGAGCTGCCAGATCAGCTCCAGCGCATCGGGGGTGAAAAGCTGGCCCGTCTCGGCGGTGTGTTCCAGCAGCAGGGCAGCGGTTTCCTGGCGGTCGAAGTCGCCCAGATGCAGCGACTTGGCCTTGATGTTGAAGGCGCTGCCGCCCACGATGGCCGCCTTCTCGCTGCTGGCCTGGATGCGGTAGTCGCGCAGGTCACGCACGCCGCACAGGACCACGGACTGCGGAAACTGCTCAGGCCGCTTGGGGTAGCCGGCGCGCAGTTGACGCAGCAGCGAGATCAGCGTGTCACCCACCAGCGCATCCACCTCGTCCAGCATCAGTACCAGCGGCTTGTCCAACTGCTGGCACCAACGCGACAGGAAGACGCCCAACTCTGATCCCGGCGCAGTCGTAGCCAACACCTCGCGTGCTATCGTCTCGGAGTCGCTGGCGCTTGCCGGGGAACGCCCCCAGGTCGCAATGTCAGTCACCACCGTGGCCATGCCCTGCTCCACGTTCTCCCGCCAGGCCTGGGCGCCTTCGATGTTGGCGTAGACCGCGCGGTATTGCCCTGCCTGGTTGAGATAGTCGGCCAGCGCCAGCAGGCAGGTGGTCTTGCCCGTCTGGCGCGGGGCGTGCAGCAAGAAATACTTCTTCTGCGCGATCAAAGCCAGCACATCTTCCATGTCCAGACGGGACAACGGCGGCAGGCAGTAGTGATCCTGGCAGTTGACGGGGCCTTCGGTGTTGAAGAAACGCATCGGGTGTCTCCTACGGCTGGGGGGGCAGCAGAGGGCGAAACAGGCGCGCCTTGACGCCGGCGCGGCGCAATGCCATTGTAACGGATATCGACACAAAGGGCAACTCCCCCAGCAGCGCCGGCTGTCAACCCGCCCACGCGGCGGCAACAGCGGCGAAATCCTCGTCAGTCCCGCGTCGGCCGCGACCGACAACGCGCTGAGCGAAATCTAGCAGGCCAGCCGCGGGACACGGGCCAACTGTTTGACGCCGCCCACAGTTCTGGGGTACACTCAGCGCCAACCAATCACCCTGGATTGGCTCGGTCGGCCCCAGTCGTTGCACCTCTTCAGGCTCCGCGCCGGGACGCGGCGCCCAGACCAACGACAACGCCACGTTCATTTCGCACAAGCACGAAGGAAACGCTCATGACCCAAACTATTGTCGTTCTTGAAGGCGACCAAACTGGCCAGGAGCTGCTGGTCGAGGCGCTGCGCGTCTTGCAGCCCAGCGTGATCGGCTTCGACCTGCACTTCCAACACTTCGATCTGAGCCTGGCCAACCGCCGGGCCACGCAGAACCAGGTCGTCCACGCGGCGGCCGCGGCCATTCGCCAGCATCACCTGGGCCTGAAAGCTGCCACGATCACCCCCGAAGGCATGGGCGATGTGGGCAGCCCCAACGCGATCCTGCGCGAGGAGATGGACGCGGTGGTGATCCTGCGCACCGGCCGCCGCATCCCGCGCGTGCGGCCGGTGGGCGGCGTCCACTCCCCCATCAGCGTGGTGCGCATGGCAGTGGGGGATGCCTACGGCGCCAAGGAGTGGCGCGAGGGAGAGGCCGGCTCGCTGGACGAGACAGCCTGTCGCACCGAGGTCATCAGCCGCCGCGTCTGCCGCGCGGTGGCGGAATACGCCTTCCAGCACGCGCGCAAGACCGGCTCGCGCATCTTTGGCGGCCCCAAGTGGACGGTCAGCCCGATCTACGAGGGGATGTTCAAGGAGGAGATGGACGCGGCCAGCCAGCGCTACCGCGATGTGGTCTACAAGCCGCAGTTGATCGACGCCACCCTGGCCCTGCTGCTGGCCACCTCAGGCAACCCGTTGGTCATCCCGTCGCTGAACCGCGATGGCGACCTGCTCTCGGACATGGTCTTGCAGATGTTCGGCTCCATCGCCGGCTCGGAATCGCTGGTGATCGCCATGGATGACGCCGGCGCGGTCAAGGCGGTCATGGCCGAGGCCCCCCACGGCACCGCGCCGATCCTGGAGGGCAAGAACGTGGCCAACCCCATGGCCATGATCCTGGCCGGCGCCAGCCTGCTGTCTTATGTCGATAGCAATGAGGCGCGGCTGGCCAGCCGCGCCATCTACGAGGCGACGCTGGAAGCCATCTACGACGGCTTCGCCACGGCCGATCTGGCTGGCCCCACCCGCACCGATGAGTTCACCAACGAGGTGATCCGCCGCGTGCGCACCAAGGTAGAGGTCTGGTCGTCGTTGGCGTAGCGCCACGATCTCAAGGACGTCCCGTCCGGCTCTGGCCACACTCTCCAGGGCGGGACGTCCGACGATCATTCCCCGGTCGATGATTCTGACCGCCGCAGAATCTTGAAAAAACCCTCCTACATATGACCTATATCATGGTTGGAATCTCTTTTCGGGGGTATCATGGTCTTGTGCCGCCCCAGGTGTGGGCGGGCCGCATAATTGACGATGACTGCTTCACTCCGCCTGGCCGCTGACGCCCCAGGCTGGCAGCGAACAGCCAGGGGCTCCTGGCCTCGGGACCTCACCACCGGGCGCCGCAAGCCATAGTATCATATCGTAGGACAGGATTAACATGGCCAATCGACCGATTGTGACGATCGACGGCAACGAGGCAGCCGCCTACATTGCCCACAAGACCAACGAAGTGATCGCGATCTATCCCATCACCCCCTCCAGCGCGATGGGCGAATGGGCCGACCAGTGGACCTCGGAGCTGAAGCCCAACATCTGGAACACGGTGCCGCTGGTGATGGAGATGCAGTCGGAGGGAGGCGCGGCGGGCGCGGTGCATGGCGCTTTGCAGACCGGCTCACTGACCACCACCTTCACCGCCTCGCAGGGCCTGCTGCTGATGATCCCCAACATGTACAAGATCGCCGGCGAGCTGACATCGACGGTCTTCCACGTGGCCGCCCGCAGCCTGGCCGCGCAGGGGCTGTCGATCTTTGGCGACCACAGCGACGTGATGGGCGTGCGCCAGACCGGCTGGGCCATGCTGTGCAGCAACTCGGTGCAGGAGATCATGGATTTCGCGCTGCTGGCCCAGGCCGCGACGCTGGAAGCGCGCATCCCCTTCATCCACTTCTTCGACGGCTTCCGCACCAGCCACGAGGTGGCCAAGATCGAGCAGCTCACCGACGACGACATCCGCGCCATGATCGACGACGAGCTGGTGATGGCCCATCGCGGCCGCGGCCTGACCCCGGAGCGTCCGGTGATGCGCGGCACGGCCCAGAACCCCGACGTCTACTTCCAGGGCCGCGAGACAGTCAACCCCTTCTATCTCAAGGTGCCCGGCATCGTCCAGGCCGCGATGGACAAATTCGCGGCGCTGACCGGCCGGCAATACCACCTCTTCGACTATGTGGGCGCGCCCGACGCCGAGCGGGTGATGGTCATCATGGGCTCGGCCGCCGAAACCGCCCAGCACACCGCTGAATTCCTGGCCAGCCAGGGGGAGAAGGTGGGCGTGCTCAAGATCCGGCTGGTGCGCCCCTGGAGCAGCGAGCACTTCATCGCCGCGCTGCCCCCCACAGTCAAGGTGCTGGCCACCATGGACCGCACCAAAGAGCCGGGCGCAGCCGGCGAGCCGCTCTACCAGGACGTCATCACCGCCCTGATGGAAAGCGGCAAGGCCCAGATTCGGGTGATCGGCGGCCGCTACGGCCTTTCCAGCAAGGAATGGACGCCGGCCATGGTCAAGGCGGTCTTCGACGAGATGACCAAGCCCGCGCCCAAGAACCACTTCACCGTGGGCATCATCGACGACGTGACCTTCACCAGCCTGGAGGTAGACCCCAGCTTCACCATCGAGTCCCCCAAGGTGGTGCGGGCGCTCTTCTATGGCCTGGGCGCGGACGGCACGGTGGGCGCCAACAAGAACAGCATCAAGATCATCGGCGAGGACACCCCCAACTTCGCCCAGGGCTATTTCGTCTACGACTCCAAGAAGTCAGGCGCGACCACGGTCTCGCACCTGCGCTTCGGCCCCACCGAGATCCGCCAGCCCTACCTGATCGAATCGGCCAACTTCATCGCCATCCATCAGTCGGTCTTCCTGGAGCGCTTCGACGTGCTGGCCAAGGCCGCGCCGGGCGCCATCTGCCTGCTCAACACCTACTACTCCAAGGAAGAGGTCTGGGACAAGCTGCCGCGGGTCTATCAGCAGCAGTTGATCAGCAAGGGCATGAAGCTGTACGTGATCGACGCCTATGCAGTGGCCGACAAGACCGGCATGGGCGGCCGCATCAACACCATCATGCAGACCTGCTTCTTCGCCATCTCCGGCGTTCTGCCGCGGGACGAGGCCATCGCCGCCATCAAGGAGTCGATCTACAAGACCTACGGCAAGCGGGGCGAGAAGGTGGTGCAGGCCAACTATCAGGCGGTGGACGACACGCTGGCCAACCTGTTCGAGGTGCCCGTGCCCAGCCAGGCCACCAGCGCCCTCGAGTTGCCGCCGCCGGTTCCGGCCGCGGCGCCGGACTTCGTGCAGAAGGTGACGGCGGAGATCATCGCCGGCCGCGGCGACCTGCTGCCGGTGTCGGCCATGCCGGTGGATGGCACCTTCCCGGTGGGCACGGCCCAGTGGGAGAAGCGCAACCTGGCGCTGGAGATCCCCATCTGGGACCCGGATGTCTGCATTCAGTGCGGCAAGTGTGCGCTGGTCTGCCCCCATGCCACCATCCGCATCAAGGTCTATCCCCAGGAGGAGCTGGCCGGCGCGCCGGAAAGCTTCCAGTCCATGCCGTACAAGGGCAAGGAATTCCCCAACTGGCTCTATTCGATCCAGGTGGCGCCTGAGGACTGCACCGGCTGCGCGGCCTGCGTCCATGTCTGCCCCGCCAAGAACAAGCGCGAGCCGCGCTTCAAGGCGATCAACATGGAGCCGCAGCCGCCCATCCGCCAGCGCGAGGTGGAGAACTACGATTTCTTCCTGGGCATCCCCGACATCGACCGGCGCACGGTGAACATCAAGTTGGTCAAGACCAACCAGATGCTGCAGCCGCTCTTCGAGTATTCCGGCGCCTGCTCTGGCTGCGGCGAGACGCCTTACATCAAGCTGGTGACGCAGCTTTTCGGCGATCGCACCATCGTGGCCAACGCCACCGGCTGCTCGTCGATCTACGGCGGCAACCTGCCCACCACCCCCTACACCAAGGACGCCAGCGGCCGCGGGCCGGCCTGGTCCAACAGCCTCTTCGAGGACAACGCCGAGTTCGGACTGGGCATGCGCCTGACGCTGGACAAACGGCTGGAATTTGCCCGCGAGCTGTTGCAGGCCCATGCCGAGCGCATCGGCCCTGAGCTGGTCGATGCGCTGCTGCAGGCCGATCAGTCGGACGAAAGCGGCATCTACGAGCAGCGCCTGCGGGTGGCTGAGCTGCGCCAGCGACTGGCGACCATTCAGAGCAACGGAGAGAGCCGCGCGCTGACGCATCTGGCCGACATTGCCGACGTGTTGGTGGCCAAGTCGGTTTGGATCTTCGGCGGCGACGGCTGGGCCTACGATATCGGCTACGGCGGCCTGGACCACGTGTTGTCCACCGGGCGCAACGTCAACGTGCTGGTGCTGGACACCGAGGTCTACAGCAACACCGGCGGCCAGATGTCCAAGTCTACCCCGCGCGCGGCCGTGGCCAAGTTCGCGGCCGGCGGCAAGCGCATGGCCAAGAAGGATCTGGCCATGATGGCCATGAACTATGGGTCCATCTATGTGGCCAGGATCGCCATGGGCGCCAACGACGCGCAGGCGGTGCGCGCCATCATCGAAGCGGAGAACTACGACGGCCCCAGCTTGATCATCGCCTACAGCCACTGCATCGCCCACGGCATCAACATGACCACGGCCAACGACCAGCAAAAGCTGGCGGTGGACAGCGGCTACTGGCCGTTGATGCGCTTCGATCCGCGGCTGACGGCGCAGGGCAAGAACCCGCTGCAACTGGACAGCAAGGCGCCGAAGATCCCCTTGCAGGACTACATCTACAACGAAACCCGCTACACCATGCTCCTCAAGTCTGACCCGCAGGCCGCCGCCATGCTGCTGGCCGAGGCGCAGGCCGACGTCAACAACCGCTGGCGCATGTACGAGCAACTGGCGACGCTGGACTACAGCCACGCGGCTGGCCACTGAGGACGTGATGCGTGACGCGTGAGCTGTGCAGGAAAAGATTGACCTCACATCTCACGTTTCACGCCTCACGAACTACGGAGAAGATCCCATGAACCTGACTACCCACTACATGGGTTTTGAGCTCAAGAACCCCATCGTGCCATCGGCGTCGCCGTTGACCCGAAACATCGACAACATTCGCCGCATGGAAGACGCCGGCGCGGCCGCCATCACCATGCACTCGCTGTTCGAGGAGCAGATCGAATTCGAGGCCGAGCAGTTCGAGCACTTCTTCGGCTACGGCACGGAGAGCTTCGCCGAGGCGCTGACCTACTTTCCCAAGCTGAATGAGTTCGGCGTCGGGCCAGACCACTACCTGGAGATGGTGCGCAAGGCCAAAGAGGCGGTGGACCTCCCGGTGATCGCCAGCCTGAACGGCATCAGCGACGGCGGCTGGATCGACTATGCCACCAAGATCCAGCAGGCTGGCGCCGACGCTCTGGAGATCAACCTCTACTTCCTGCCCACGGACCAGAACACCACCTCCGGCGAGGTGGAGCAGATCTACCTGGATGTGCTGGCCAACGTCAAGCGCCACGTCACCATCCCGGTGGCCATGAAGCTGGGGCCCTACTTCACCTCCCTGCCGCGCATGGCCCACGCCCTGGACGGGGCCGGCGCCGATGCCCTGGTGCTCTTCAACCGCTTCTACCAGCCTGACCTGGACATCGAGGAGCTGGCGGTGATGCCGCACCTGGTGCTGAGCAGCTCGGAGGAGCTGCGGCTGCCGCTGCGCTGGATCGCGATCCTCTACAGCCACGTCCGCTGTTCGCTGGCGCTGACCACCGGCGTGCATCGGGCCGAGGACGCGATCAAGGCGGTCATGGCCGGCGCGGACATCGCCAACACCACCTCGGCCCTCTTGCAGTACGGCATCGGCCATATCACCACGCTGCTGAATGGCATGGTGCGCTGGATGGATGAGCACGAGTACGACTCGGTGGACATGATGAAGGGCAGCCTGAGCCAGCGCAACGTGGCCGAGCCGGCCGCCTTCGAACGCGCGAACTACATGAAGACCCTGCAAAGCTATCGCGGCCTGCGCTAATGCACAGCCGCAGATGACTTGGCGCGTGGGCCGGTCTTTGCGCAGCACCCCGGTTGGGGCTGATCGAGCCAATCCGCCGCTTCTTATCGACCGTTCTTGGTGCAGATGGTACCTCTCCTTTCGCGGGAAGCTCCCGGCCGCTTGGCTGGGAGCTTCTTGTATTGATGATTTGTCACTGCTCAGGCGCCGGGCGCTTTCGCCCCGGCTAGCTGCTTTCGGGCAGCAGCTCCGCCAACCGATTGATCACGTAGGTCGCCCGGATGGACGACCCTGCGGCCTGGGCCGCGCTGGTGGCGCCGGTGAGGGTCAGCGCGGCCGCCATGCCCGCATCCAGCCCCATCAGCACATCGGTCTCCAGCCGGTCGCCCGTCATCACGCACTCCGCGGGGGGCAGATCCAGCAAAGCCAACGCCGCCTCGGCCATGATGGCCGACGGCTTGCCCACGATGGCCTCCACCTTGACGTCGGTGCAGGCCTCGAGGGCAGCAATCAGCGCGGCCGCGTCCGGCTGGCCGCCATCCGGCGTGGGGCAGTACTTGTCGCCGTTGGTGGCGAAGAAGCGCGCGCCGCCGCGCAGGGCGTCGAAGGCCACTTGCAGCTTGTGATAGTCGAAGGTGCGGTCGAAGCTGACGATGACCGCATCGACCGCGGCATCGTCGGCCAGCTCGAAGCCGGCCTGCCGCAGCAGCTGCTGCAAGGGGGTCTCGCCGATGACGAACAGCCGCGCGCCGGGCATGCGGCGCTGCAAGAATCGGGCCATCACCAGCCCCGAGTTGAGCACATCCTCCACGGGGGTGGGCAGGCCCAGGCGGGTCAGCGCGTCAGCCTGGGCGGCGCGCGTCTTGGTGGGGTTGTTGGAGAGGAAGATGGTGCGCTTGCCCAGCCCACGCAGGCGCTGGATGGTCGCCCCGGCCGTGGGCAGCAGGGCGTCGCCCAGGTAGACGGTGCCGTCCAGGTCGAAGATATAGGCCGAATAGAGACGCTGGGGCCGGCGGGACAGGTCGGAAAGTTCCATGTTCATGGGGCCCTTTCTGAGGAACAATTCAGAACCGATCACATTTTGCAACTGAGCGGGATTGTGCTATACTTCTCATGACGCAACGCGTCATAGGAGTACGATCTATGAACAACCGTAGAGCTGTCTTCCAATTCACAACCAAGACGGACCTCAAGGTCAAGGTGTATCGCATCAAGCCGCAGGATGCCGGGAGTCTGGTGGACTTGTTCGAGCACCTCTCCGGGCCCAGCCGCTATCAGCGCTTCCACGAGCCGTTGATCAACCCAGATCCTACCCTCATCTGGCAGACGGCCGAGCGCATGGCGACCGTCGATCCTAAGACCGGCGTGGCCTGGATCGCTTTCGCTGACCTGCCGGGCGAGCCGCGGGCGCCGGTAGCCGGCGCGCGCTACATGCGTCTGCCTCAGCGCAACCTGGCCGAGGTCTCGATTGCCGTGCGCGACGACCTGCAACGCCAGGGCATCGGTGCGCAGTTGCTGTTGCACCTGGCGCGCCACGCGCGCAACAACGGCGTGCAGCGGCTGATCGGCACTTTCAGCACAAACAACCGGGCGGTGTGGCGCTTGGTGCGTGAGGCGCCTTTCAAGTCCACGACCACGGTGGCTGGCCCTGAGACCGAGTTCATCATCGATCTGGATCAGCCGGCCGAGCGCCCATCCCCGGAGATCAAACAAGGCAACGAGCAACTGCTTGATCGCTACCCATCAACAAAGGAGTCTGACATGGCCGTCGACATCATCACAACGCTGCGGTTGAACAATGGACAGGAATTGCGGGTGCGCTCCAAAGGACCAGACGACACGGCGCGCATCGCCGAGCTGCTGCAACTGGGCAGCCCAGAGAAGCGCCTCGAACGCGCCGACATCGCCCTGCACAGCCCGGCCGAGGCGGCGTTGGCCGAGGCCACCCGCCTGGCAGAGCTCAGCTCCGCCGAGGGTTGCGTCTGGCTGGCCTTCGCCGACCTGCCTGGCCAGCCCGATAGCCTGGTGGCCAGCGGTCGCTTCATGCGCTGCAGCCCGGACGAAGGCGAAATGTCGGTCGTCGTGCGCGATGACATGCAGGGCCAGGGCATCGGCGGCAAGATGCTCTACTTCGTGTTGGATCAGGCGCGGGCCATGGGCGTCAAACGGATGACCTCCTGCTTCGCCAGCGACAACGAGGCCGTCTGGCAGATCCTCAGCTATTCGCCCTATCACGTCACCTGGCAGCCGCGCGGCAAACAGGTCGAGATTGTCGTCTATCTGCAGGCTCAGAGCCAAGGCTCGCCCTCGCTCAACTAGCTGGCGCACAACCCGCCTGTCCCTGGTCGCCTGCCATGACTACCTCAGTCGCCTGGATCACGCTCCCCACAGCCAGCGGCCTGACGCTGCGAGTTCGTCCTGAACAGCCGGGCGATGGGCCAGCCCTGGTGGACTTGTTCCATCATCTGAGCTCATCCAGCCGCTACCTGCGCTTCAGCAAGGTGATGGATGACCCGGATCCGCGGCGGGTGCAGCAGGAGGCTGAGCGCCTGGCGCAGCTCGGCCCGCCGACGGACATGGCCTGGCTGGCCTTTGCCGACCTGCCCGACCAGCCAGATGCGCCGGTGGCTGGCGTGCGCTACATTCGCACCCAGCCCGGCGAGGCCGAGCTGGCCGTGTCGGTGCGCGATGACATGCAGCGCCTGGGCATCGGCTCGGCCCTGCTGCAGTTGGCCTGCACCCATGCGCAGGAAGAGGGTCTGCAACGGCTGACGGCCGCCTTTCGCAGCGAGAACCGCGGCATCTGGGCCCTGCTGCGCCGCTCGCCCTATCCCGTCACATGGGAGCTGGACGGCGCCGAGGTGCATGCGGTAATCGA
>Ga0209096_1004637_pt1 | contig 10922 bp, 15 predicted proteins | sample AD_UKC034_MetaG_FD_184407 | JGI IMG/M metagenome (GOLD analysis project Ga0209096, IMG submission 184407) | Active sludge microbial communities of municipal wastewater-treating anaerobic digesters from USA - AD_UKC034_MetaG (SPAdes) (version 2) | ecosystem: Engineered > Bioreactor > Anaerobic >...
TACACGGCTGGCAAGTTCCTGATCGAACTCGACGGCTACGAGGCATAAGGCCAGCAGCATGAACCTCATCCAGACCACAGCCCCCACTATCGAGCCGATCACCCTCAACGAGCTCAAGCTGCATCTGCGGCTCGACAGCGGATCCTTTGCCGACAGTATCACCAGCACCCAGAGCATAGCCCCCGGGAGTCACGCGATAACCGAGGGCTATGCACTTCTCGGCTCTGCTGTGGACGTGCTCGGCAAGTCGGCTGTGGTCACGCTCAAGGCCGGAGCCAACAGCGAAAACGGGACCGTGGATATCAAGATCCAGGAATCCGATGACGGTACGACCTGGACCGACTGGACAGGCGGGGCGTTCACGCAGGTCACGGAAGCCAACGATAACGCCACATACGAGAAAGCCTATACCGGGACAAAGCAGTATATCCGCGCAGCCGGCCAGGTGCTTCTTGCGGCCTGTGAGTTCGGGGTGGACATCCTGACGGAAGACGCGACGCTGGCCGAGGATGACCTTCTGAGCGACATCCTGACCACGGCCCGGGAGCATGTCGAAGATATCACCGGCAGGGCGCTCCTGACACAGACATGGGATGCATACCTGTCCGAGTGGCCCGATGGCGATCATATTATCCTGCCGTTCGGAAATCTCCAGAGCGTGTCAGCGATTTCCTACAAAGATTCTGGCGGCACGGAAACGACTCTGACCGAGAACACTGACTATCTCGTTGAAACCAACGGCGACCAGAAAGGGCGTATTGTGCTGCCCTACGGCGTGTCCTGGCCGTCCGTAACCCTCTATCCTTCCAATCCGATCAAGATACGGTTCGTCTGCGGGTGGGAGGCGGCTGCCGATGTTCCCAAGCGGATCAAGAGCGCGATCAAGCTGATCTGCGCGGATCTGTACGAAAACAGGGGAGAGCGGACCATCGGCGGGATTGTGACGGAGAATAAAGCGGCTGACAGCCTGCTCTACCCGGCGAGGTTGTGGTGATGAGGATAGGCGGACTGGACAGGAGAATTATCATCCAGGGTAAAACATCGACCCATGATGATCATGGCGAGATGATCGAGACATGGCACGATCTAGCCACCGTCTGGGCGAGGCGCTTGCCCCTGCGCGAGTCTGAGGGCTTCGCGGCACGGCAGACAGGCGCAGTTATAGAGTGCAAGTACCGCATCCGGTTTCGGCGCAACATCTCCCCGCTCAACAGGCTCATGGACACATCTGACGGAAACAGGGTGTACGACATCCACGGCGTGTCTCCAATCGGGCGGAACGAGGGGCTTGACCTTCTGGCTTCCGCGAGAGGTGAATGATGGCAGGACAGGCATTCTCCTTCCAACTCATAGGCATGGAACAGCTCATGAAGAATCTTGAGCAGTTGCCGACCATCGCCATGAAGAAGACGGTTGTCAGGAATGCCTGCAAGAAGTCGCTCATTCCGGTGCGTGACCTTGCGAGACAGAACGCTCCCTATGATCCGAGGGTGACCAAGGGCTTTTCAAAAAGCAGGCACCTCCGGGACACCATCGAGGTATCGACGAGCCTCAAGGCTTCGCAGAAAAGAAAGTTCGCGCCAGACAGGACAAAAGTCACGGTCTATGTAGGCTCCACGGCTCCCCATGCTCATCTGATCGAGTTCGGGACCAAGGAGCGCACACCGAAAGAGCCGTTCACCGCAGAGATCAGGCCGGGGCAGGTAATCACGGTAAAATCGATGGGCAGGGCTCCGGCTATCCCATTTCTCAGAAACGCCTGGGACGCGGCAAAGGACCGCATCATCTCCATCTTCGCCAAAGAGATGAAAGTAGAGCTGGAGAAAGCGGCGGCACGGCTGGCAAAGAGGGCGGCCACGGGCAAGCTCACAAAGGCGCAGATCAGGGGATTGAGATGAAGGCACTGGTGGCGGCACTCAAAGCGGACAGCGGGGTATCCGCAATCACGACGAGGATATACCCGAATTACATCCCGCAGAACCCGACCTATCCGCTCATTGTGTACCAGCAGGTGAGCGGGCCCCGCATTCAATCCATCGGCGGGCCGACCGGAAACGCTCATCCCCGGTATCAGATCGAGGCATGGGCCGAGACATACGATGCGGCCAAAGGGCTTGCGGCGGCGATCAGGACCGCCCTGGACGGCAAGAAATATACGCATGGCGGAGTGACGATATCGGCGCTGATGCAAAACGAATTTGATGGATACGAGGAAGCGGAGGCGTGTCATCGCATCGTCTCGGATTTCAGCATATGGCACAACGAATAAAGCCAGGAGGACAAAGCAATGTCTATTGAAAGTCAGGGAACAAAGCTGGAAATAAGCGGGACCAGTGGGAGCGCGGTAACGGGGTGCACCCCTGCGGCGGGAAATCCGACTATTTTCACGAAGACATCCCACGGGCTCAGTGACGGTGATGTGGTCACTATTTCGGGGGTGACCGGCGACAATGCGGACGATCTCAACAAAGTATGGGTTGTGAAGTACGCGACCACTGGCACCTTCGCCGTTGACTGCGATTCAACCGGATTCACCGATATGGGCAGCGCGGCAGTAGCCACCCCGCTTGCATGGCTGGAGATCGGAGAGGTCACCGATTGGGACGGCCCCGGTGGGTCCGCGACAATGTACGAGACCACCCATCTCCGGAGCGAGGCGAAAGAGAAGAAAATCGGCCTGATGGACGAGGGGCAGCTTACCCTGTCGATCAATTGGGAGCCCACCGACACTGGCCAGCAGGCGGCGAGAGATGCAAGGGCCGCCAGGACCGAGAAATCATTCAGGCTCACCTATACCGACAATTCCACGGCCACCTTCGACGGCTACGTGATTGGCATGAGCTCTTCCGGCGGCGTGGATAACAAGGTGAGCGGTTCCATCACTATCGAGATCAGCGGGCCCGTGGAGTACGCATGAACCCCATAACCGGCGAGAAGGTAATCACGATTAACGGCGAGAGGCTGACCCTGCGCTACACCTGGAAGGCCATAGCCGAGATTGAAGCGAGGTACGGCGATGTGCCGGACCTCTTCAAGCCGGAGACCGTGGCTGATGTTGCGGCGGCGGGGCTCAGGGAGAAACACCCCGAGTATACGGCGGAGCGGATAATGGAACTGTCCCCGCCCCTGGTGCCGCTGGCAAGGGATGTTCAGCTTGCTCTCCGTTGGGCTTACTTCGGAGCGGAGGCGATTCCGGAAGAACAGGAAGTAAAAAAAAACCGGCCCACGGGTGGGTGGTGGAGGCGTTTGTGCAGGCGGTAGGCGCTGGTATTTCACCCTTGGATTTCTGGCGGCTCACGCCATACCTGACGCGCAAGTCCGCCCCCGCACTGCATGACAGTCGCACCACGGCGGCATGGCTCACGGCGAACCTGTCACGGGCCAAGAGGCTGCCCAAGCTGGCGGAACTGACCACGAAAAAGCAGGTACACCGCAGCCAAAGCGAGATGGAGGAGAGCCTGAAATCTCACCTGGCGGGAATGGCAAGGAGAAAGAAGTAGATGGCTGCACCAATTGGAGCCCTCAGAGCAGAGATGAGCGCCGGCCATGCTCAGTTTGAGCGTGACATGGGCAAGGCTCGCGCAGCCGTGCAGAAGAATGGGCGACAGATGGAAACCGCCATGAATAAGGTCGGCGCTTCTTTCACTTCGACAATCAAGACCATTGCATCCATCGGAGCGGCATATTTGGCTGTTAATAAGGCCTGGGACTACGCGGAGCAGGCAGCCAAGTATGAGCAGAGCAGGCAGGCGTTCAACAGCATGGCCGAGGGTATGGGTGCTGATGCTGAAAAGGTCTTCGAGCGGGTCCGTAAGCTGTCCGGTGGTCTGATAGATGATAATGCCCTTATCGAGTCGATGAACAAGGCAATATCCTTGGGCATCCCCATTGAAAAACTCGGGGATTTGATGCTCATTGCTAGGGCAAAAGCCAGGGATATGGGCATCACGACCACGCAGGCATTCAACGACATCGCTACGGGTATCGGACGCGGGTCTCCGCTCATTCTGGACAACCTCGGCCTTGTGATGAAGGTTGGGACCGCAAATGAGCAGATGGCGGCCAGCCTCGGCAAAACCGTTCAGGAGCTCACCGACAAAGAAAAGAAAATGGCGATTTTGAACGCCACCCTCGATGCAGGGAAAGAGGCCTTATCAAGACATAATCTTGAAGTTCTCACGGACAAGGAGCGCATGGACAGCCTGGGGGCATCTGCGGCAAACCTGGGCATAGAGCTCGGCAAGCTGTTAAAGGGTCCGGTGTCCGATGTTTCTAGCGGCCTTGCTTCCATTGTTAAGAACATCAATGAACTCATCGAGACAAACCGTAAATGGAAGGAAGAGCAGAGCGATCCATCGACCATCATTCAGAACGAGATTGATCTTTTAGGTAAGAAAATAGCCATCCATTCCAAGCTGGCAAAGGTAATCCCAGGCAGGCAGGAAAAAGTTGAGGAGATGGCGCTCCTGCGGGAGCAGCTTGTCCTTGAGCTTGAAAACCTCTCCACCCTTAAAAAGAGAGCGGAGGCAGCAGCAGCAGAAGCCGCAGCGGAGAAGAGAAGGGCGAAGGAAAAGAGCGAAGCCGATGCCGCAGCCGCAGAAGCGGCAGAGCGAGAGAAAGAGGCCAGAGCGAAATTTGCGGCAGAGCAAAAGAGGCTCGGCGAAGAGGCAATATTACGAGCCCGCCGAGAGGTGGAGTTGTACGGCGAGGTATCAGAGGCCGACAAGGTGCGGTGGGAAATCGAGAAGGGGCGCTATGCGGATCTCTTGCCGGAACACCAGAAACTTCTTTTGCAGTACGCGGAAGAACTGGACAGATTGGATGCTTTGGCTGAGGGGAATAAGGCCGCGATGGAGAAAATAGGGGACTCCACGGAGGAGGCCGCGGCAAGGTTTGAAGAGTTGAAGATGGTCATCGACGGATGGGGCAAGGATTCCGCAGCCGCGATAGCGGATTTCGCCATGCGCGGGGAAACATCCTTCCGTGACATGATCGACGCAATGATACGCGACCTCCTGCGGATGGCTGCCTATCAGAACATCACCGGGCCCCTGTTCGGAGGCATCAGCGGTGCTATCGGGAACTTGTTCGGCGGCGGCACCACGGGGCTACATATCGGTGCCGGCGGGACAACAGCCTTCGGGATGCACGGGGGCGGCATCGCCGGACAGGATTCATCCTTTACCCGCACACTCCCAGGCGGCCTGTTCAGCCATGCTCCGCGGCTGCACTCCGGCCTTATGCCTGACGAGTTCCCGGCCATTCTTCAGAAAGGTGAGGCGGTGATACCCAAGGATGCGGTCGGCGGTGGGGCGGGCGACACCAATATATTCATCTACGCGGCCGATGCAAAGAGCTTTGAGGATATGTGCAGGAGGAACCCGGGCGCGATCAATTCCCAGGTTCTCCAATCGTTGAGGGACAATAAGACCCGCTCTGAAATCAAGAGCCTGCTGAGGTAAACATGGCGCTCTATCCGGAAACCCCTATTCCTCAGTATCCATACGACATCACCGAGGTCTGGAAGACCACCATCACCCCGTTCGATTCCGGGCGAGAGCAGCGCAGGCAAAAACAGGTGTTCCCAAAATATGATATAGCCTTCTCCTACAACACCCTGACACTGACCGAGTTCAATTTATTGTGGAATTTTTACCACGCGAGACGCGGCTCATACGAGGCTTTCTATGTCTATCTACCCGACCAGGAACCGGCGCTGTGGGAAGGTCTCGGCGTAGGAACCGGCGACGGGGAAACGAAGATCTACGACATCCCAGGCAAATCTACCTCATCGCATAAAATCTACGTCAATGGCGTGGAGCAGGTCGTCACGGTCCAGTATTCCATCCTTATAGGCGGAGGGGAAGAAAGTTCTGACCGTGTTGAATTTGTGACCGCGCCGGCAGAGAATGAAATCATTTCCTGCGATTTCGCCGGGTACATGCGGAACCGTTGCAGGTTCGCCAATGACAAAATGACCAGGACACAGTTTGCCCATGCGCTTTACAGCACGGGCCTGGAGCTGAAAGGGCTGGCGATGATATGAGAAACTTCATTCCCGGGATAGCATCCACCATCGCAGCCGAGGAAATGACCTATTTCTTCCTCCTGGAGCTCCAACTCGGCGGCGCTACGGTGAGGTACAACGATTCGGATATCCAGATCATCCACGAGGGCGAGACGTTTACGCCGATCGCGTTCAAGTTCGGCGATATTTCAGGCAGCGCGACCCTGGCCGTGGAATCCATAGATATCGAAATCGACGACACAGGCAAAACCCTGGCCGCAATCGTCCTGAATGAAGATATTCGGAACAAATGGGCAATACTGTCCGTGGGGGCCATAGATTCAGAGTATGTCGTGCATGTTCAGGAGTTCCTTCGCGGCATCATCGGCGGTTGGCAACTGTATGACGAGAACACCCTAAAAATCACCATTACGAATGAGCTTGTCCTCTGGAACAAAAAGCCGCTCCGGATTCAAATGTCTTCCTGTCCGTGGGTTTTTAAGGGGACCGAGTGCGCCTATTCCGGCGAAGAGTCAACCTGCGATCAGACATATGAGCGGTGCAGGTTTCTCGGCAACACTGACAATTTCGGCGGAGACAGGTTCATCAATTCCCTGATGCAGAAAGAAATATGGTGGGGAAGGACGCAGAAACTATGAAACAGCAAAGAGAAACCTTTGCCGACAGCATAAAGAAGTTCCTTGGGAAGCCGTTCTCCCCTTCCGGCTTCGGCCCGAAGGATTATGGCTGTCTCGGGTTCGTCTATGCGTTCCTCTGTGACCAGGGCAAGGAGAACCGGCTGACCCTGGAGATACCGGGGGGAATAGATATCTGGAATTACTCACAGTGGTATCCGACCGCGACAAGGGAAGAGATTCTAGATGCGCTGAATGCGGCCTTTGATGTCAACGGGGTGGAGATACCCGCAGGGCGGCAGATCGCTGGGGATATGGTGATAGTGAGGACTCCGCAGGGAGATCATTATCCGGCCATATACGGCGGAAACGGTGTTGTGGTGGCGAGTTATTGGGATGCCGGCGTGAGAACCATGAAGGTAACGGGCGGCATGAAAATAATACGAGTGAGGCGGGTATAATGCCAGCAGCAGCAGCGGCGGTAGCGGCATGGGTAGCGGAAAACGCGGGCGCGGTCTTTGCGATGGCTGCGTTGGCGGCTGTGTCCCTTGTTTCCGCAGACCGGATGAAAATGTCCCCGCGCGAAGATCCTGGGAGGCCCGGGCAGTTGGTCAATACCTGTGACAACCGCATCCCTCTCCCGCTCGTCTACGGCCGCACCCGCATCGGCATCAATCGGGTGTATGCCTGCGTTACCGGAGAGGATAATAAATACCTGCACCTCGTAGGGAATATTTGCGAAGGTCCGGTAAAGGGCATCTACGAGATTGACGGGGTTCCACAAATATTTCTTGGCGACAAGCTCTATACCGAGTACGGCGACAAATTTTATTATGAGTTTTTCCGCGGCACCTCCGACCAGGCCGTATGCTCAACGCTGGCTACCGCAACGGCAGGGGAAGCGGAGCCGTGGAACGAACCGAAGCATTACACAGCCTATATCTACTGTCGCTTTGAGTATGACCCGGATGTATTTCAAGGCCTGCCCGATGTCACCATGGTTATTGAAGGCATGGAGGTCTACAATCCCACGACAGAGGTCACGGAATACACCAGGAACCCGGCGCTGCATGCCCTCGATTACATGACAAGATCAAGCAAACGGGGCGGGATGCAGATAGGATCGAGCCGCATTGACACCGCCCTTATTGAAACTGCGGCCGCGTACTGTGATACGAAAGGCTGGACCTGCGACATCTGCCTGCGTGATGAAAGCTCCGCAATAGACCACTTCCAGGGCATCCTGAACACATTCAGGGGTGATCTGATCTATTCTGATTCCATCTTTCAGCTCAAGTACCGTGATCTGAATTATGAAAGTCCCGTGATGGATCTCACGGAAAATGATGTGGTGGAGCAGGGATCATCCACGCTCCGCATCGAGCAGCCGAGCATATTCAAAACCCCAAATGCCGTCAGATGCCGGTACATCAATGAGGAGAAGAAATATACTTTTGACGATTTCATTCTCTCTGATTCCGTAGCGATAGCGGCGGATGGCGACTATCGGGAGCAGGTTGCGGAGTTCCCCGGGATGCTCAACCCATCCAATGTGGCGAAGATGGCGGCATATCTCCTGGAGAGAGCGCGCCTGAACAAAACGGCATCCCTCGTGATCGGCTCGCGCGGTATGGCGTTAGAGCCTCACGACCTGATCACGCTCACACACTCATGGCCCGGGTGGGACGAAAAAATCATGCGGGTAAGCGGGGCGAGCATATCGTATGATGGGAATGTCGCGCTGTCCCTGGAGGAAGAGTACGCGTCATTTTATGACGATGATTACGAGATTACCCCGGAGATGTTTTATGACACGACCCTCCCCGATCCGAGGGCCGCTATCCCATCCGTGATCAATGTCTCTCACGCCGAGGAAACGTATTATTACCGGGGCAGGACATTCACCCGCTGGCGCATCGACTTCGACAGGCCTACGCTGGAGTCATATCCATTCTGGGATTATGCCGAGGTCTGGGTAAAAATCGGAGAAGAAGGGGAGTGGGCTTTTGCCACGAAGTCTCAGGGTGATTATATCCTCGATCCGGTAGAGGAGGGAGAAACCTATTACGTCAATATAGTGGGCGTGTCGATATTCGGCGGCAAGCAGGCATTCAGCAATGGTTTTATGGTATCCACCACAATACAGGGCATGTCCGGAATTCCCTCTGATGTTGCATGGATGACCGCAGTTGCCCATGGCGACAGTGTATCTATCTACGCTCCGGAGCTCAACGAGCCCGATGTATTCGGCTATGAGGTCCGCATGGGAGCCGCCTTTGACGGCGGTATCGTGGTGGGCTTCAACGAGACCCCGAACTTCCGGCTTTCGGGTGTGGCACCCGGGACCAAGACCTTCTGGATGAAGGCGAAGAATAACGCCGGATTCTACAGTGAAAACGCCGTGTCCGCACAGGTGGTCGTGTTCTATCCATCCGGGTACACGGCCAAAAATACCTGGTCATGGGATTACTCGACCGGGGACCATGACAATACGGAGCAGCACGAGTATTCCGGCGTGGATTCCCTGCGGTGCGCTCATACAGGGGGTGTGCTTGAGGGCACATGGACTTCCCCTGAATACGATCTCGGCAGTGTAAAGGATGTCCGCATATGGGGCGATTTCATCACCGGCCTGCAGTCAACGGATGGCCTTTGGGAATCCGTTTTCAGTGATGGCGACCTGTGGGGCGACCGCATCAGCGCAGGTCAAAAATGGTATCAGGTCTTTGCTCCGTCCACCACGGGGCATCTTAAGGCCACGCTCCATTATGGCGAGACGACCGGCAATCTTACCGACTCCATAGACCGTTTCGAGATGTTCAGCCCCGAAGTCTCGGCCCGGTATGTTCAGGTAGAGATCACAATCACGGACCCGGCCTTGGATGTCTACACCTACGTCAACGAACTCAACATGACGGCCGCATTCTGGAGGGACACGCCATGAGGATAGTTCTGGATCAGGTACAACCGGACAAGGATAGATACGTTGCCTATGTGCAGCTTCAGGATGACAGCGGCAGGGTAATCGATACCGCATCGGTCCCTTATTCCGGCGATACCGAGGATTTGAAGGCCGCCGTTGTCAGCCGGTTTGATTCGATGCTCGCAAAAGAGACGGCAAGGCAGCAGGCGGAAGATGAGGTAAGGGCTGCTCTTGCGACAGTAGATGTAGCGAAAGTGTTGGCAGCGAAGGAGAAATAGCATGGCTCAGACATACAATGATGCAGTACCGGCCAGTACGCGGGATGCCCTCGAGGATTTGACCGCGATCCGCAATAATTTCGCGGCGCTTAAATCCTGTTTTTCCGGGGCGACTGCGCCACCTGACCCTGTGGCGGGCATGTGGTGGTACGACACCACGGCGAACATACTCAAGCTGCGCAACGAGGCCAATAGCGCATGGTTGGATGTCTACGATTTCGCCAATGGTCGCGCTCCGCTAGCGCTGCTCGCCACCAACTGCTCGCGGACCGTGGTGGCCGGCACCGGGGTCTCGGTGAGTGGATCTCTCGCCTCGAGCAACGTCACAGTGGGGCTTTCCAGCGGTGGCGTCGGCGCCACACAGTTGGCGAATGGGGCGGTGAATCCATCCAAACTGTCTGGGTATACCGCCGCATCTACCTATATCATCGCAGCTTCCGATAGCGAATGTTCAGTGATTGTCACCACCTGGACAAAATATAAGGAAGTTAGGCTGGATAAAGGCGGCAGCCTGCGAATATCCTTTGACCTCTACTGCCCCGGTAACGGGAACGATGCGCATGCAAGAATCTATCGTAACGGGTCTGCGGTGGGAATCGCAAGGGAGAGGACAGCCGTCGGGTGGCAGACATTCACTGAGGATATATCTGGGTGGTCCGCCGGGGATCTAGTACAGCTTTATGCATATCATGAGTTATCACAACCAGCAGCTGTGAGAAATTACCGTCTGTATTCCGGGTCATGGCCGGTGTTAGAGGTAATAATGTGAAAGCGACTCTTGACCGCGACATCATCGTCCATCTCACGCCTCACGGCGCCACGGAGATCGGGAACCTTCCGACAGGGGCTGGCCTCGAGCGGCTGCGGTTCGATGGAAAGAAGGTAGTAGATTTGGCCAGCCTTTCCACCATCAAGGCAAAACTGACGGAATATTACGCAAGCAAGCAAAACATAACTGAAAGGATATGAGGCGATGGCGAACGGCAACGGATTGCTGAGTATCAAGGTCGATCTCAAGAGATGGAAGGAATTGTCTGATGAAGAGCGGACAGAGCACACATTTTTCGCCCTGCAATACC